>OGHE01002081.1_pt1 | contig 10924 bp, 9 predicted proteins | sample 1571431 | NCBI WGS metagenome assembly OGHE01 (sample SAMEA2581966, study PRJEB24529) | metagenome | biome: Human gut stool | place: China | collected 2011 | reverse complement strand
GCCGCCGGAGCGGTGCTTAAGCCGTAAGGCGGGAATTGTGCGGTGTTGCCTTAGGTAAAAAAGCAAACAAACAGAACACTTCATTCAAATGCATATAGCGGCTATTTATTTCATACAGAGACAAATAGCGGCACAGAACAGATATAATAAAAGAAGCTATAAAAAGCAGGTATTCACGTGGAGGACGATATCGTTTCTACATGAACACCTGCTTTTTTATTTATTATTTACTGGTGAAACAAATAGTGGTAGCCAAGTATTCATCACTGACCCAACCATAAATCCCATTGTAATATACAACAACCCAGTCAGGCACATTGCTGCTATAGCCGCATTCCCATACGATGATACCGTAGGGGATATTATCCATTTTTTCATAATTTGTACCGGGACCTTTACGCATAACCAGCCCATGATCAGCAGTGGTGTAGGTACAAAGGCTATCAATTCGGCTAAGCGTTACATCTGGTGCAATGCATCCATCCGGCAGAATAATGTCGGCATTGTTTTCGGTATAATCCTGTACTTGCAGCAAGCCCCAAAGGCCATTCTGTTTTGCCCATACGCAGCCATCGCGCGCGGGGGCTAAATCTTCATATTGCCCAGCGGAAATTATCTCATTGCCGTAAACATCCAGAACTAGCTTTTGTCTGGATTGATTTTTCACAACTACCATGCCAGATAAGTCTGCGTAAGGATATTCAACCGTTCCGTTCATGATGGTATAGCTGTGGCAACAGCTTCACTGGTCGGGGAAAGAGCAGCGGAGGAAACAGGTTTGTTTTCTGGCGCTGCAGCACAAGCGGTAAGCATTATTGCGGTGATAACACTGGCGGAAAATGAGAATAACTTCCTTTTCATGGCTTTTCACTCCTTACGTAAATAATTTTTCGGTAAGATGAAGAAGTAATATACGAAAGTGAATTCATAAACCCTATAATATCTTATTTTATCAAAAATATCTGCTAATGGGAATAGCTAACAATTCTACATGGATAAATTTGGATAGTATGACAAAGATTGGAGAACTGGAGTGAAAGTCCGAATTATGGGATGAGTGATCTGCTATAATAAAGAAAAGCAAAACAGAAGGGAGTTTGATTATGCACCAGGAGAAAAAGATGCTGGCTCATATCAGTGAAGACGGAACCCGCGTCCAAACGGTAGCGGACCATTTGCAGGGAACGGCAGTCCTATGTGGGCAATTTGCAGCAGCCTTTGATGCCCAGCAACAGGGAACTTGGCTTGGATTACTGCATGATATTGGTAAATATAGTACAAAGTTTCAAAAGCGCCTGCAAGGTGGAGAAAAAGTGGATCACTCAACGGCTGGTGCACAGGTGGCTGCCCGATATGGTCAAATCCCACTGGCTTTTGCTATTGCGGGACACCATAGCGGCCTGCCGGATGGAGGAGGCCGAAGCGATACCGCGCAGGATGCGACAATGTTTGGGCGATTGAAAAAGAGCGTTGAACCCTATACCCAATGGACGAATGAGATTAAACTGCCGTCCATACCGCCCCAGCCGGAAATGATGAAGGAAAATCGTTTTACACAGGCATTTTATACCCGGATGTTGTATTCCTGCCTGGTCGATGCGGACTATCTGGATACGGAAAACTTTATGAGCAGCCCTAAACCGCGCGGACAAGGCCAGACAATGGATGGACTGCTGAAAAGGTTGAACCAATATACCGCAAAATGGAGCCATCCCCAGGGAACCTTGAATCAGCGCCGCAGTTCAATTTTGAGTGCCTGTACAACGGCAGGGCAAACAGGGCGGCGCGGCCTTTATTCCCTGACCGTTCCTACAGGCGGGGGAAAAACGGTAGCGTCATTGGCATTTGCGCTTTCGCTAGCTGTAAAGAACCATATGGACCGGGTTATTTATGTGATCCCTTATACATCCATTATTGACCAGACCGCGGATGTGTTTTCGGAAATATTAGGAGCAGAAAATGTTTTGGAACACCATTCAGGGGTGGACTACTCTGCCAAGGAAGATGATGAGCCGGCAGCCTACCGCAAAGCATTGGCGGCGGAAAACTGGGATGCTCCGGTGGTGGTTACCACATCCGTGCAATTCTTTGAATCACTTTACGGCAACCATGCGTCACAATGCCGTAAATTACATAACATTGCAAATAGCGTGGTCATTTTTGACGAAGCACAAAACCTGCCGGTTCCTTATTTGCGCCCCTGCGTTGCGGCAATCGCGCAGCTGGTACAGCATTACCGCGCAGCAGCGGTGCTTTGCACGGCCACACAACCAGCTTTGCAGCCCTTGTTTGATGAACTGGCGCCTGGGCTGCAGATGACGGAACTTTGCCCACATCCCAAAGAGCAATATCAGGCATTCCGGCGTACAACGCTAAAAATGCGCGGAGAGTTGGAACAAAGCCAGCTTGGCGCAGAACTGGCAGCGCAGGAACAAGTGCTGTGTATTGTAAACCGGAGAAAAACAGCACAGGAATTATACAATAACCTGCCCAAAGAGGGCAGCTACTGCCTGACAACATTGCTATACCCAGCCCATCGCAAACAGTTATTGCAGGAAATCCGGGAACGCTTAAAAGATGGGCTGCCCTGCCGTGTGATATCAACTTCTTTGATCGAAGCGGGTGTTGATGTGGATTTCCCGGCTGTGTACCGCGAGGAAGCAGGTTTGGATTCCATTTTGCAGGCGGCGGGGCGCTGCAATCGAGAGGGAAGACGCCCGGCGGAGCAGAGCTTGGTACAGATTTTCACATTGGAAGGACAGCATGTACCGCGCATGCTGGAACAGAATGTATCCGCAACGCAAAGCGTCCTAAAAAAATATGCAGATCTGGCATCTCTGGAAGCAATCGAAACATACTTTCTATTTTACCGTACCTTAAAAGGAGATAAAAGACTGGATGAACAGCAAATTCTGCAAGGGTTCGAGCAGGATATGGAAGGGCGCATTTTCCCCTTTGCAACAGCGGCAGAGAGGTTCCGCTTAATTGAAACACCTGCCGTGACCGTATACATTCCCCAAGGGAAAGGGGAACATTTGCTTGCACGATTGCGTGCAGGAGAGGTAAGCAAAACTTTGTTCCGTCAACTGGGGCAATATGGTGTTCCGGTTTACCCGGATCATCTGAAAACGCTGGAGAATGCCGGGGCGGTTTGCCAAATCAGTGAAGGCATATGGGAATTAACGGACGGAAGCCTTTACGATAACAACACGGGCCTTGCTATGGAAGTTGAAACGGGAGCAGCCTGGTTTGCATAAAGCAAAAGCGGCAGGGAGCCTGCCCTGCCGTTCTTGTGCGATAAAGTAAAATCAACTATTTCTATCCACGGCATAAGCTGCCGACGTAACTTATTATAAAAGAAAACCGAATGAAAAGCAAACAAAAAGTATACATGATAAAAGGATTGACATTTGGTGCCAAGTAGCGTATATTGAAACTATAGCAAAAATGTAAATTAAAAACAACTGAAAATAGAAATGTAAAGGAGTTGATGCAGATGATCCAGCTGGAAGTATGGGGGAATTATGCTTTGCTCTCGAGGCCTGAGCTAAAAGTCGAAAGGGTTTCATATGAAGTCCTCACCCCTTCCGCGGCACGCGGCATAGTAGAAGCAATCTATTACCACCCCGGCTTACGGTGGAAAATCCGGAAAATCTATGTTATGAACCCAATCCGCTTTACCAACATCCGTCGGAACGAAGTAAAAAGCAAAATTCTTTGTTCCGATGTACGCAGCGCGATGCAGGGAACAGGGAAAGAGCTTTACCTTGCCACGCCCCAGCAGATCGTTCAGCGTGCAGCCATGGTGTTGCAGGACGTTCATTATGTGATTGAGGCAGAATTTGAGATGACTGACCGTGCGGCACCGAGCGACAATCCGGGAAAGTTCCAGGATATTGTTACCCGGCGCATGTCTAGGGGTCAGTGTTTTCATACTCCCTATCTTGGGTGCCGTGAATTTCCTGCCGCATTCCGCGCATGGCCCGGCGGGCCAATCCCGACCATTGAGGAAACACGGGATTTGGGATTCATGATATATGACTTTGACTACACTGACCCGCAGAACATAACCCCGATGTATTTCCATGCAAAATTGGAACATGGTGTGTTGAATGTGGCAGACTGCGAGGTGTACCGATGATTTTACAGGCTTTGGTACAATACTATGAAGATTTGCTGGCCAATGGCAAAATCACGCGCCCCGGTTGGACAAGCGCAAAAGTCAGTTGGGCTTTGGAACTGGATGAAAACGGCCAACTGATGGCATTGCACCCCTTGCAGCAAGAGGAAAAGCGCGGTAAAAAAACAGTGCTTGCTCCATGTCAGCTGCAAGTTCCGGAACAGGTTAAACGTTCTAGTGGTGTGGCAGCCAATTTTTTGTGTGATAACAGTGCTTACATGCTCGGCATTGACGGAAAAGGCAAACCGGAGCGTGCAATGCAGTGCTTTGCCGCTGCAAAGGAGCTGCATCTTGCCATTTTACAAAATGTTCCTGGTCAGGCGGCACAGGCAGTGCGGAACTTTTTTATAAACTGGGACCCCAAGGCGGCGGAGCAGAATCCAGCGCTGGAACAAAGTCTCAAGGAACTTTACAAGGGTGGCAATCTGGTATTTCTGATTCGGGAAAACTATGTTCAGGACGATCCGGAAATACAGGAAGCCTGGCAGCGGCAGTGTGATAAGAACACGGATGCACCGGAAATCCGATGCCTGGTTACAGGGCAAAAGGCACCGCTTGCCCGCCTGCACCCGGCGATTAAAGGCGTGACCGGGGCACAGCCTTCCGGCGCATCGATTGTTTCTTTTAATGCGGACGCTTTTTGCTCATACGGACATGAACAGGGGGGCAATGCGCCGGTTGGCAGTTATGCGGCCTTTGCCTATGCACAGGCATTAAACTATCTGCTGGCAGACAGGGAACATGTTCAGCGCGTGGGCGATACCACCATTGTCTGCTGGGCAGCAGGCGGTGAGACCGCCTACCAGCAGGTAGCAATGGATGCATTGTTTGCCATGGATGCGCCTGTCAGCGAAAGCGATGTGCGAAATGCAGTGGACAAGCTGGTCCATGGACAGAGTGTAGAGTGGCAGAACGTGACACTTGACCCAAAAAATCACTTTTATGTGCTTGGCTTGGCCCCTAATGCGGCGCGCCTCTCGGTTCGCTTTTTCTGGCAGGATACATTTCAAACGCTGCTTGATAATGTGCAGAAGCATTATGACCGCTTAGAGATTGTGCGCCCCGCTTATGATAAATTCCCGCGGCTGGGGGTGTATTGGCTGCTGCAGGAAACTGTCAACACCAATTCCCGCAGCCCATCGGCAGCACCGCAGCTGGCGGGCGATGTTCTGCGTGCAATCCTGAATAATACAAGGTACCCGGCAACCCTGCTGGATGGCGTTATGATGCGTATCCGCGCAGAGCAAAAAGTAACACGCGGCCGTGCCGCTATTATAAAAGCATACTACCTGCGTAATGAAGATCCCCGTTGCCCAAAGGAGGTATTAACTGTGGGAAATAACAAGGAAACAAATTATCAACCGTATGTTATGGGTCAGCTTTTTGCTGTGCTGGAAGCAATCCAGATGGCGGTAAACCCGGATATCAATACAACCATCAAGGACAGGTATTTTAATGCAGCGGCTTCCACGCCGGCCACTGTGTTCCCAACAATTCTGATGCTGGCGCAAAAGCATATGCAAAAAATGAGCAAGCCACAAAAGATTTATTACGATAAGCAGATCGCTGCGCTGGCGGGCGGAAAACTGGAAGGAAGCTTTCCCGCACGGCTGACCTTGCCGGAACAGGGCTCTTTTATTCTCGGCTATTATCATCAAACACAGGAACGCTATACAAAGAAAGTGGAGGAATAACAATGACACAGGCAATCAAAAACCGGTATGATTTTGTAATTCTGTTTGACGTTGAAAACGGAAATCCGAACGGCGACCCGGATGCAGGCAACATGCCGCGCGTTGACCCGGAAACGGGATATGGCATTGTTACAGATGTCTGCTTAAAGCGTAAGATTCGCAACTATGTCGAAGTGGCCAAAGAAGATGAAGCAGGATACCAGATTTACATTAAAGATCAGGTTCCTCTGAACCGCAGCGATAAAAAAGCACTCGAATACTTGGGCATTGATGCTGATGCCAAGGATGCCCTGAAAGTCGCCAAGAAAGATGATCCGGAGTTGGACCGTAAAATCCGGGACTTTATGTGCCAGAACTTTTATGATATCCGTACCTTTGGCGCCGTTATGACAACCTTTGTAAAAGGCGCACTGAACTGTGGGCAGGTGCGTGGCCCGGTTCAGTTGAGCTTTGCACGCTCGGTGGATCCTGTCCTCCCGCAGGAAGTGACCATTACCCGTATTGCCATTACGACCGAAGCGGATGCAGAGCGAAAAGGCACTGAGATGGGCCGCAAGTATGTGATACCGTATGGTTTGTACCGTGCAGAGGGTTATGTTTCGGCCAACCTTGCCCGCAAAACTACAGGATTCTCAGAGGATGACCTGCAGCTGCTGTGGCAGGCAATTCTGAATATGTTTGAAAATGACCACAGCGCAGCCCGCGGCAAAATGGCAGTTCGGGAACTGATCGTGTTCAAGCATGATTCGGAACTGGGCAATGCGCCGTCTTATAAACTTTTTGACGCAGTTCATGTCACACACGCAGAGAAAATCACTTTCCCACGCAGCTACCATGACTATGTGGTGACCGTGGATGAAAATCTTCCGGCAGGGGTAACGTGTGAGAGGTTGTCGTAATGGTTTCCCCAGATGATTACCTGCTGATGTCCGGTATCCAGCATTTCAGCTTTTGCCGCCGTCAGTGGGCGCTCATACACCTGGAACAACAATGGTCCGAAAACCAACGCACCGCCGAAGGCCGCCTGCAGCATACCCGCTGCCATGATGTTACCCTGACGGAAAAACGCGGCGATTTGCTGATCGCCCGCGGTATGAGGGTTGTCAGCCACCGCTTAAAACTGACCGGCGACTGCGATGTGGTAGAGTTTCACAAGGATCCAAACGGCGTGTCATTGCAGGGCCGCCGCGGCCTGTGGCAGCCCATGCCCGTGGAATATAAGCATGGCCGCAGCAAGGTAAACGATGCCGACCGTTTGCAGCTCTGCGCACAGGCCATGGCGCTGGAAGAAATGCTGGTGTGCGAAGTGCCGGAAGGGGAAATCTTTTATGAAGAAACCCGGCAGCGGGAACATGTTTCCCTGACACCGGAACTGCGCAGCACCGCGCAGACCATGGCGGATGAGATGAACCGCCTGTTTGCGCGCGGCTATACCCCAAAAAGCAAACCCGGCAAGCATTGCAATGCCTGCTCACTGAAAGAGCTTTGCCTGCCGGCGCTGTATCAGCAGGCAGACCCGGCGGCGTATCTGCGGGAGCATATTGAGGAGGGCGCGCCATGAGAAAGCTGCTCAACACCCTGTTTGTCATCAATGAGGACGCTTACCTGATATTGGATGGCGAAAACCTTGTTGTTACCCGCAATAAGCAGGAAACCCACCGCTATGCCCTGCATACGCTGGAAGGCATCGTCTGCTTTACTTACGCGGGTGCCAGCCCCGCTTTGATGGGAGCTTGTGCCCGGCGGGGCATTGACCTTTGCTTTTTTGACCCGTATGGCAGATTTCAGGCCCGCACCGTGGGGGAAGAACGCGGCAATGTGCTGCTGCGTCAGACGCAGTACCGCGTGTCGGATGACCCGGCCCAGAGCTGTCGCTATGCCCGGAGCTTTATCCTTGGTAAAGTGTATAACGCACGCTGGGTGCTGGAACGCGCAACCCGCGATCATCCCCAGCGTGTCCCGGTCGAAAAACTGAAACGCACCTCCACCCAGCTGGCCGCCGCGCTGCCGCTGATACAGACCAGCGATGATCCGGAACAGCTGCGCGGCCTGGAAGGCGAGGCAGCCCAGCGCTACTTTGACTGCCTGAATGACCTGATTCTGCAGCAAAAGCAGGATTTTGTGTTTGAGGGCCGCAGCCGCCGTCCACCGCTGGACAATGTGAATGCGCTGCTTTCGTTTGCCTACAGCATGCTGGCGCGGGAGTGTGCATCCGCCTTGACCGCTGTGGGCCTGGACCCTTATGTTGGCTTTATGCACCGCCCGCGCCCCGGCCGCAAAAGTCTGGCACTTGACCTGATGGAAGAACTGCGGGCGGTTTATGCAGACCGGCTGGTCATCAGCTGCATCAATCAAAAGATCATCACGGCAAAACACCTGCAAAAACAGGAAAATGGTGCCGTACTGCTGACGGATGATGGCCGCAAAGCTTTCCTGACCGCATGGCAGAACAAAAAGAAGGAAGAGATCACCCATCCGTTTTTGAAAGAAAAACTGCCCTGGGGGCTGGTGCCCTATGTTCAGGCGCTTTTGCTGGCCCGTGCTCTGCGCGGCGACCTGGAAGTGTACCCACCGTTTTTCTGGAAGTGAGGTGCCGTTATGTTGGTGCTTGTAACCTATGATGTCAACACCGAAACAGCCGCCGGTCGTCGCAGGCTGCGCAAAGTAGCAAAAGTCTGTGTAGACTACGGCCAGCGGGTGCAAAACTCCGTATTTGAGTGCCTGCTGGATGCCGCGCAATACACGATGTTCAAAGCAAAATTGACCGAACTGATCGATTCGGAATCGGACAGCCTGCGCTTTTATCAACTGGGAAACCATTACAAAAGCAAAGTCGAGCATGTGGGTCTGCACCCGGATTTTGATCAGGATGGAATCTTGTTTGCTTAGTGCGAGGGGAAGGCAATCATAAAATTCCCGGTTCCTTCGCACCAGAAAATATGGAAAAAACAGGGGCAGAAAGGGTAAAATACAGCCTTGCCTGTCAGCATGAAGATGAAATCCCCATAAAATTTGTTCCATATGCGCAAAAGTGCCCCACTGTTTTGTGCACTTTTGCTGTCGCTCTCCGCAAGGAGAGCGTGGATAGAAATAGAGCGGCAACCCCTCTTGGATCCCATTCCAGCAGGTCGCTCTCCGCAAGGAGAGCGTGGATAGAAATTTTGCCCGCTACTTGCTGCAAAAAGCAATGTCTGGTCGCTCTCCGCAAGGAGAGCGTGGATAGAAATCTGATGGGTGCTGGTTGCCTGATCATGATTGGGTCGCTCTCCGCAAGGAGAGCGTGGATAGAAATGGCAAAATTATGAATGTTTCGAGTGGATTAAGAGTCGCTCTCCGCAAGGAGAGCGTGGATAGAAATGCAGGTGTTCCAGAGGATTGCAAAACCGTTCCGGGTCGCTCTCCGCAAGGAGAGCGTGGATAGAAATGTTGTTGGCAGTTGGCCGCGCAGGATGAATCTATTGTCGCTCTCCGCAAGGAGAGCGTGGATAGAAATCATCGGCCTGACTTATGATGGATTGATTGCTTCGGGTCGCTCTCCGCAAGGAGAGCGTGGATAGAAATTGCATGTCCCCTGTTGATGTTTTGGCTGTTTCGGGTCGCTCTCCGCAAGGAGAGCGTGGATAGAAATCTGAATTTACCCAACTCTATTCGGCGTTGTCTCATGTCGCTCTCCGCAAGGAGAGCGTGGATAGAAATTCGTTTAACTGATATGTCTGATGCTTGGCATCGTTTGTCGCTCTCCGCAAGGAGAGCGTGGATAGAAATCTTCCATTATAACTTAAACCTCCCGTCCAAGCCCGTCGCTCTCCGCAAGGAGAGCGTGGATAGAAATCTCCAAAATTGCTGACCGTATCTATCCTCATTCAGTCGCTCTCCGCAAGGAGAGCGTGGATAGAAATACAACAGCAGATTGCCCATCAATAACAGTATTACAGTCGCTCTCCGCAAGGAGAGCGTGGATAGAAATCGCCAACTTCTGCCGAAATCGCTTTTGTCCTACTGTCGCTCTCCGCAAGGAGAGCGTGGATAGAAATCTTTGATTATATTATACGCCTTTATAGGCGTATTGTCGCTCTCCGCAAGGAGAGCGTGGATAGAAATAGCATCGCGTTGGCGAGTATGAGGGTATCCATTACGTCGCTCTCCGCAAGGAGAGCGTGGATAGAAATATGGTGTGTACCTCCGTTTGTTTTGTTTGTGTGGGTGTCGCTCTCCGCAAGGAGAGCGTGGATAGAAATTTTTTAGAACTCTCGCCTTGGGGGGCTGGGGGCGGTCGCTCTCCGCAAGGAGAGCGTGGATAGAAATTATTGATTACATTATTGATTACGCCACTGACGCTGTCGCTCTCCGCAAGGAGAGCGTGGATAGAAATAAGCTTGCCTTCGAAATCGGGATTACAACCATTAGTCGCTCTCCGCAAGGAGAGCGTGGATAGAAATGCCAAAACTATGAGTGTTTCGAATGGATTAAAGCGTCGCTCTCCGCAAGGAGAGCGTGGATAGAAATTTTTTTGGTGTATTATTGCATTATAAGGAGGTGCTGTCGCTCTCCGCAAGGAGAGCGTGGATAGAAATCTGTGGTGGGGTGTGCGCAAGGCTGTCGGCTCTCTGTCGCTCTCCGCAAGGAGAGCGTGGATAGAAATTACCGTTGTCGGCGTCCTCGCTACTCTCGTTACGTCGCTCTCCGCAAGGAGAGCGTGGATAGAAATTTGAAGTTACTCGCAACTCTCATACTGGCACATGTCGCTCTCCGCAAGGAGAGCGTGGATAGAAATGCTACAACATTGTTGGTTTATCTTGCTTTAATTCGTCGCTCTCCGCAAGGAGAGCGTGGATAGAAATCAGATGTTTGCGTGTATTGGTTTGCACTAATTTGTCGCTCTCCGCAAGGAGAGCGTGGATAGAAATTGCCGTTGATTCTGCCAGCGGTACTTTATCGGATGTCGCTCTCCGCAAGGAGAGCGTGGATAGAAATGTTGATGAAATGTCAAGTTAAGAAATATTCCGGCCGTCGCTCTCCGCAAGGAGAGCGTGGATAGAAATATTGGCTT
>OGHE01002069.1_pt1 | contig 11012 bp, 10 predicted proteins | sample 1571431 | NCBI WGS metagenome assembly OGHE01 (sample SAMEA2581966, study PRJEB24529) | metagenome | biome: Human gut stool | place: China | collected 2011 | reverse complement strand
GTCGGACAGCGCCTGCTGCGTGGTTCGGCATACGGATGCGGGTCCTGTACGATGGAGCCGCAGTGAACCAGGTCAGGTGGGGAACCAAGCAGCCTTAAGCGGCGCGCCCCGTGCGTTTCAGTCAGCCTGCATCCGTATGCCGAGTTACGCAAGGCGGGGGTCAAACCCCGTCAGCGCTGTCCGATTTTTTATTACTGACGGGAGGGAAGCACCGATGTATCGCGCATTATACCGCAAATGGAGACCCCAGCGGTTTGAGGATGTCGTCGCACAGCGCGGCATCGTCACGGCGCTGCGCAATCAGGTAGCGTCGGGCCGCGTAGGCCACGCCTACCTGTTTACCGGCGTGCGCGGCACAGGCAAGACCACCTGCGCGAAGATCTTCGCCAAGGCGGTCAACTGCCTTCACCCCCATAACGGCGACCCCTGCGGCGAGTGCGAGATCTGCAAGGGCATCGACAACGGCAGCATCCTCGACGTGGTGGAGATGGACGCCGCGTCCAACAACGGTGTGGACGACATCCGCGACCTGCGGGACGAGACAGCCTACACCCCCAGTGCCTGTCATTATAAGGTATACATCATCGACGAGGTACACATGCTGTCCACAGCGGCCTTCAACGCGCTACTGAAAACGCTGGAAGAGCCGCCCGCCCACGTCATCTTCATCCTCGCCACGACCGAGATCCAGAAAGTCCCGGCCACCATCCTCTCCCGCTGCCAGCGGTACGATTTCACCCGCATCGGGCCGGAAGACATCGCCCAGCGGGTCGAGTATATCGCCGGCCAGGAGGGCTTAGAGTTGACGACCGGTGGTGCAGAGCTGATCTCCCGCCTGGCCGACGGTGCCATGCGTGACGCCCTCTCGATCCTCGACACCTGCGCCGGCGTGACCGCAAAAATCGATGCTGATGTTGTCCGCCGGATGGCGGGCGTCACCGACCGGAGCTACCTGTTCCATATTTCGGATGCTCTCGAAGCGCAGGACGGCGCAGCGGCGCTGGCGCAGCTGGCCGCACTGCGGCAGCAGTCGGTGGATGTGAAGCGTCTGACGGAAGAGCTCATCGCCCACTACCGCGCCCTGATGCTGGCGGCTCTGCCCGGCGGGCAGAGCCTGCTGTCCGGTGTTTCCCCCGAAGAGGAACAGCAGTACCTCGAAAAAGGCCCTCAGCTGGGCCAGCGGGAGGCCATCCGGGCCATCCGTGCGCTGGGCAACGCCCTTGAGCATATGACCCGGGGCAGTGACCAGCGCATCGAGCTGGAACTGGCCCTCTTCACCCTCTCGGAGCCGCCGCAGGCCGCAGCTGTCCCCGTGGCGGCAACGCCTGCCCAGGCTGCTGCTCCTGCCGCACCGGTCGTCCGGCCCTTTGTTGCGGCACCGATCCAGTTTGCGCCGCAGCCTTTCATGAGTACACCTGCTGCACCCGTGGAACCTGTGGCCGCACCGGCAGTGGAAAAGGAGCCTGCTCCCGCGCCCGCTGCAGAGCCGAAGGCCGCTGTCTCGGATATTCCAGAGTCCCCCGCGCCCGCAGACGAAGAGCTTCCGCCACCGCCCGACGAGCCGCCGGTGACGGAGTCGGCCCCCCTGCCCTGGGATGAGTCGACTGCGCCGGTCACTGCGCCTGTGCCGCCCGTACCGGAAGAGAGACCGGTGGAGTCTACCGCCCCGGCAGCACCTGCCCCGGAGTACACCGCCGACCCGGCTCTCAGCCGCCCCCGCAAGGTGGCCGCAGAGGGTATCAATCCCTTCGAGCAGTGGAGCGAGGTCGTCAAGCTCTTACAGGAGAAAGACCCGATGCTTCACAGCTACCTGCGCAAATCGAAGGCGTACTTCGATGGCACACGAGTGCTCATCGACGGCGGCAAGACCTTCCGGGACTTCATCCGTGTCAACAAGGACAGCCAGCGTCTCATCAAAAAGCTCATCGCGCAGGTGTCAGGCGTCGCGGTGCCGATCGGCCCCTACGAGCCCCGCACCGCCGCAAAGCACACCTCCAATGCCGAACAGTCGCTCCATGCGCTGGAAAAGCTGGGTCTGGATGTGAGCATTGAGGACAGCGCGAAGAAAAAATATAAACAATAACTTTTAAGGAGAACCAATTATGAAAGCAAGAATGCCCGCAGGCTTTGGCCGCCCCGATATGAACGCCCTGATGCGTCAGGCCCAGAAGATGCAGGAGGACATGAAGGCCAAGCAGGCCGAGCTGGAAGCCGCTGAGTACACCGGCAGTGCCTCCGGTGAAATGGTCACCGTGAAGATGAACGGCAAGCACGAGGTGCTGGCCATCACCATCAAGCCTGAAGCTGTGGACCCGGATGACATCGAGATGCTGGAAGACCTGGTGGCCGCTGCCGTCAACGCCACCGTCAAGCAGGTGGACGAAACTGCCGAGGCCGAGATGGGCAAGCTGACCGGCGGTCTGAACATCCCCGGCCTCTAAGCGGGAGGGATACGCATGGGTTACACCGCAGCGCCGCTGGAAAAGCTTATTGAGCAGTTCAGCCAGTTCCCGGGCATCGGCCGCAAGGGCGCGACCCGGATGGCCTATCAGGTGCTGAGTATGTCGGACGCAGACGCCGCGGCACTGGCCGAGGCCATCCAGAACGCCCACACCCGGCTCCACCGCTGCCGCGTCTGCCAGAACTACACCGAGGCGGAGCTCTGCCCCATCTGTTCCAGCGCCAAGCGGGACCGCTCCACCATCTGCGTGGTCGAGACGCCCCGCGATGTGCAGGCCTTTGAGCGCACCCGGGAGTACCACGGCCTGTATCATGTCCTCCACGGCCTCATCAGCCCCATGGACGGCATCGGCGCCGAACAGCTCTCGGTGAAGGAGCTGTTGGCCCGGCTGGGCAGCGGCGAGGTAAAAGAGGTCATCATGGCCATGAACCCCACCGTCGAGGGCGAGGCCACGGCCATGTATCTGGCAAAGCTCATCAAGCCTCTGGGCATCAAGACCACCCGTCTGGCCTACGGCCTGCCCGTGGGCGGCAGCCTCGAGTACACCGATGAGACGACGCTTTACCGCGCGCTCTCCGGCCGCGACGAGCTGTAAAGAGCAGATTTTATAGAATCTTAACGATTCTTTCAAAAATCGCTCTTGAAAATCCAGCAAAATGTGATATAATGACAAGACAAAGAAGCTGCTTTTATAAGCAGGGTGCGCCGAACGACGAGAATTTTTGCCCGTATACAAGGCGGTTTCCCGCAGCAATCCTTGGTGGATTGCAAGGGGAAACAACGCAGGATGCGAGCAAAAAGGCCGTTCGGACGGTGTGCAATGCTTATGAAAACGGCTTCTAGAGGAAAGGAAAGGAGGCGCGCTTCATGGCACCTGCCAAGGAACGTCCGGCGACAAAGACCATCGCCACAAACCGCGAGGCGCGTCACGAGTATTTCGTGCTCGAAGCGCTGGAAACGGGCGTCGAGCTGAAAGGCACCGAGGTCAAGAGCCTGCGTGCCGGCGGCGTCAACCTGAAAGACAGCTGGGTCGATATTGAGGACGGCGAGCTGCTGGTCAAGGGAATGCACATCACTCCCTACGACCACGGCAACATCTTCAATCAGGACCCTCTGCGGGTGCGGCGTCTGCTGGCCCACAAGACCGAGATCCGGCGTCTGCACCAGCAGTGCAAGCTGCAGGGCTACACCCTCGTTCCCCTTTCTCTCTACTTCAAGCATGGCCGCGTCAAGATGGAAGTCGGCCTGTGCAAGGGCAAAAAGCTCTACGACAAGCGTGCCGACGCCGCCAAGCGCGACGCCAAGCGCTCCATCGACCGGGCTGTGAAGTCCAACGGCAAAATCTACTAGATCTCTTTCAGGCAGCATTCCTGCCCTGAGAACACCAAGCTTTCTGCGCACAGCAATGTGCGCTTTATGGGGGCGTAAAGGTTTCGACGGGGGGAGCGAGGTCTGGGCAGCGGGTAGCAGTGGGGGAACTGCTCTATAACTCCTCCAAAAAAATTAACTGACAACAATAATTATCAGTTGCTCGCAGCCTGAGTGCTGCGCGTTCCGCCCACTCTTGTGTCGTGTGGGGTCGGGGCGTCCTTTAGACACAGCACCTGAACGGACCTAAGCTTTGCGGACCGGCAGGAACTCATGAAGCTACTGAAGCGTTAGCCTGACGACCGGCGTGACGCGGAGGGAATGTTGTAGATCGCCTGCACCCGGAGACACCTACGCTGAACTCTTTTCGGACATGGGTTCGACTCCCATCGCCTCCACCACACGTGAGCCAGACGAACCCTCTGTGCTCCACCAAAGGGAAGAGCCTCACCGCTTTGCAGTGAGGCTCTTCCCTTTTCATCTTATAGCATCCTTATCCCATGAAATCAAGCAGCACGTCGATGTCCTGACTGATGGCGCGGAGATAGTCAGCTCCGCCGCGCCGGCCGTCATAGTTCCGGACGCGGCTGCTCATCTCCGTCAGGAGCTCTTCCTTCCGCACCAGAACGGGGTCTCCGATCCACTCGTCTTTCTCTATAAAGGCTTCCAGCTGCTCATATTCTTTTATGATACGGACGTTGGACAGGTTCTCCGGGAGGGTACGGGCATCGAACCAGTCCGGCTGCGCGTGAAAGTCCAAAGGCGGCAGCGGGTCCAGCGGCTCATCGGCGTCCCACACATAGGGATGCCGGTCATCTTCTTCCGGCGTCTTCTTGAAGCGTCCCACCCGGTTCTCGGCCTTGCCGACCGTCTCATAGTGGTTGAACAGCGCCTCAGCATCGTAACCATAGAGCTCGTAGGCGTCCGAATAGCGGTCTGCATAGTCCTTGTACTGGAACGTCTCGACGCTTTCCGTCCCCGGGGTAAGGTCAAGCCAGATGCTCACCGCCTCCGCATGGGTGGGCAGAGCTGCCATGACCGTCAGGGCCAGAACCCCCGATGTGACCGCCACAATAAATTTTCTTCGCATGATAAAACCTCCTTTTTATGAGCGGTTCATCCCAGGATCGAGAATCTCCGCACTTCTACGCTGTTATTCTCCACGCCGGAGCAGTCCTGAAAGACTTTATGCCGTATCCGGCCCCGGATGGTGTTGCCGCTGACTTCCTTCGTGCCGGCGATGCCGTAGCCGAGGGAGACGTCCAGCGTATTTCCTTTCAAGGCGCTGAGCTGATAGCAGATGTGCCGCCCGTTGTCGCCGCTCAGGGTGATGCGGCTGTTCTGGATGACCGTGCTGCCGCCGTTTCGCTCTTCTGCCCACAGCCGCACAAAAGCAGCACCGCCATGAGGACAAAGGCCAAAGCTTTTATTTCCACGTTCGAATGTTCTCCTTCTCTGCCGGGGCTTCTTATGCTTATCATACCATAAACCACAGTCGATGTATAGCCAAAAGAGCCGCTGCCCGCAAAATGCGGCAGCGGCTCTTTTCAGCTTTTCAGTTCAGCCGGGTGTCAGCTCAGGACTGGCAGGCGGTGATGAGGCTCATCTTGTAGACCTCGTCGGCGTTGCAGCCACGGGACAGGTCGTTGATGGGAGCGTTCAGACCCTGCAGGATGGGGCCGTAGGCAGCGTAGCCGCCCAGACGCTGTGCGATCTTATAGCCGATGTTGCCGGCCTCGATGCAGGGGAAGATGAAGGTGTTGGCCTGACCGGCGACCTTGCTGCCCTTGCACTTGACCTGTGCGACCTCGGGAGCAACGGCTGCGTCGAACTGCAGCTCGCCGTCCACAGCCAGCTCGGGGTCCATCTCCTGAGCCTTGATGACAGCGTCGTGGCTCAGAGCGACGGTGCCGCCCTTGCCGGAGCCCTTGGTGGAGAAGCTCAGGACAGCGACCTTCGGGTCGATGCCGAACAGCTTAGCGGTCTTAGCGGTCTCGACAGCCACCTCAGCCAGCTTGGCAGAAGCAGCCACCTTGACCTCGCCGGTAGCCTTATCGACGGTATCGGTGTAGTCGATGTTGACGGCGCAGTCGCCCATAGCGATGCGCTTCAGGCCCTCTTCGCCGCAGTCACGGTCCAGAATGAAGCAGGAGCTCACCAGATGAGCGCCCTTCTTGGTCTTGACCAGCTGCAGAGCGGGACGGATGGTGTCGGCGGTGGAGTAGGTAGCGCCGCCCAGCAGGCAGTCAGCCTTGCCCATCTTGACCAGCATGGTGCCGAAGTAGTTGGACTTGGACAGTGCAGCGCGGCACTGCTCCTCGGTCATCTTACCCTTGCGCAGTTCAACCATTTTAGCAACCATTGCGTCAAATTCAGGGTAAGAGGTCGGGTCGCAGATCTCTGCGCCGGTAATGTCAAAGCCGCCCTCAGCAGCAGCCTTTTTGACTGCTTCCGGGTTGCCCAGCAGCAAAACGTTCAAAATCTTGCCAGCCAGCAGCTTGGATGCTGCGGACAGGATACGGGCATCAGTGCCCTCAGTAAATACGATGGTTTTAGGATTTGCTTTCAACTGATTTTCAAAATTTTCAAAAACGTCCATGATAATACCTCCGTATCAATCTGGTGCCGGGTATCCGTGGATCCCGCACACGCTAGTACAGATACAATTATAGCACGATTTGAATTATTTGCAAATGGTGCAAGGACAAAACATATGTTTTTTGCGCAAAAAAAGTCTGAACTGGCTAAAAACGCAAAAATTCATGCGTTTGACGCAAAAATATCAGGCGAGATTGACAAAACTATATCAAACGGTGCGCGGGATGGAATTCTCTCCTTCCGGAGCAGAAAACCCATAAGAACGATAAAAATCGGCAACATCCTGTGGGCTGTGCACAACAACAGCCTGCAAAAGCCGGTCCGTGCCGGGCTGGCGGAAGCCGATGATGGTTTCACCTGTACAAATGCTGCTTTGCGTTGCAATATCCGCCGGGCCAAGGCCCGGCGGCGGCTGCAACGCGGCGCAGGTTTTGCGGTGGTTAAAGAACATGGTGCATAACGCCTCCCCTGCTTTTCTTTCAGCATAGCGCAGGTTTGGGCAAAAAGCAAGTGCAACACAAAAAAGCCTTCCGGCACACAGGAGGGCTGCAATACCGGAAGGCATATGTAGGGAAATATAGAGAATGTCAGAATAAATCAGTCGAGGAATTCCTCGTTCAGCTGAACGCCAAAATCATGGGCAATGGCACGCAGGTCATCATCGGTGATGGTCTGGCGGATCAGGCCGCCGCCCATGGAGAGAACTTTGACATAGATCTCAGCACTCTTTTCAATCGTGTGGGCCAGGCCGAAAGTAATATCAAAATCGGGGCCGGAAGCAAACAGACCGTGCTGTGCCCAAATGGCAGCCTGGTATTTTTTCATCAGCTCACTGGTAGCCATGGCAATGTCAGCACCGCCGGGCACCATCCAGGGGCAGACGCCGACACCCTCCGGGAAAACGACCGGGCATTCAGTAGCGCTCTGCCACAAAGCACGGGTAAAATCACGGTCAGTCAGCGGCAGAATGTAGGTCAGGGCAATTACGTTGGTAGCATGGCAGTGGTAGATCACGCGGTTGGCACCGTTGGTGGCGGCCTTGCGCACGCTGTGGTTCATAAAGTGGCTGGGAAACTCGGAAGTCGGCTTTGCGCCATCGGCCAGGCCCCAGACAATGCGCCAGCTGTCGCCCTTATCATTGATCTCAACAATGCCGATGCTGTGGATAGGGTCCGGCTCCACATTGCGGAAGAACTTGCCGGAACCGGTGGTGATGAAATATTCCCCGGCCAGGTTATCAGCCTGAACGCCCATGTTGACCCACTCGCGCGGGGGTTCGTCAAAGAAAGGACGGCATGCGGCAACATCTTCCTCGGTCATGCGGTAGGTCAGGTTGCCGCCGTTGCGCTCATGCCAGCCCTGCAGCCAGCCGTCATTGCACATACGGATAAAACCTTTTACGTTTGCTACATCATAAATCGTGCTCATAATACTGCTCCTTTACTCCATTGCCTTTTATCGTAACTGTTGCCTGCGGCTTACCGCGTGATGATATCAACAGGGACATTAAAGATCTTTGCCACTTTCAGGATGGTATCAATGTGGCGGCCGGTGGCTGCTGCCATGTGGTGGGTGGGGCCGGCTTCGCTCCAGCGGTTGCAGAACTCACGCGCACCGCAGCTGAAGCGGGTACGCATGTTGGTATCGCCAAAGGTAAAGATGGGGCCGGGTTCATTGACGCCCTCGGCAACCACAAACTTGAAGTGGCCGTCCTTATCCTGCGTGATGGCCAGATAGGTCACATCGCCAACCGGTGGATAGAATTGGGTCAGATAGCCGCCACCAGTCTTGCCGTGGAACACGGGCACGATCTTCATGGTCGGCTTTTTTGCCTTGGAGATATCTGCATCACCGGAGCCGGAATGGCCGATGATGCAGATATCCTCGTTGAAGTCGATGGAGTACATCTCGCTCAACTGGCCGCAGCCCGCAATGGTTTTCAGGATGGACATTGCCATCGAAACCTTGATATCGCCCTCAACCGCGCAGGCAGTGCCCTGCTTGATGAGCATCGAGAATGCAGGAATCAGCATGGAGTCCAGTTTGCCGGCCACACCCTTGGCAAAACCGTCGTAGTGGGAAGCCACAAACGCAATCTTTTCGTCCTTGACCCACTGCTCAAAGGCAACAACATAACGGGCCATATCCCAGACCTTTTCGATCGTGCCGCCGCCCTCAATATCAAAGGTATCCAGAATATCCTGTGCCTTGGCACGAATCGCTTCTTCATCGGTAACATTATCGGCAATGGCCCACATTTTTTCCCAGTCAAACTGCTTGGTGTAAAGCCACATGCGGTTGTATAGGTTGGTTTCGTCAATGTACAGGTCCATCATACCGGGGTACGGGCGGCCGATCTGGGCAAGGTTGGTATCGCGGAAGCGGCGGCGCACCTGTGCAGCACGGCACCAATCTTCAATTTCAGCCTGCACACTGGGGTCACCGCCCTCGACCACGCCGGTGATAACGGCATGGCGCTTACCGGCGCGTTCCAGGTCGGCAACCATTTCACCAACGGCACCACAGGCGTACAGTTCACCTAGCCAGGTTGGTGTATCAGTGTTGGCATAATCCGGGGCTTTCTTCTTCTGCACATTGACCAGTACAACGGGTACATCCAGATCGCGCACGGCGGGCAGCATGTTGTAAGAGGTTGCATAGGTCAGCAGCTGCAGAATAACCAGGTCAACGTCTGCGGCACGGAACTTATCGCCCGCTGCCATAGACTGCTCTTTGGTGGTAACAATGCCGCCGTCAATGACCTCAACGGTATCGGGAATGGTCTTTTTGAAAGCGGCATACTGACCCTCAAATTCAGGAACCAGGGTTGGGAACTGCGGCAGATAGGCACCCAGAGCAATGGCAAACACGCCAACACGGGCTTTGGTTTCAACTAACATGGATATTACCCCCTGTAATAAAATTTATTGCGGATTACACTCCAAAATAGTGAACGACTTTTTGATGGAGGTGCGTGCATCCGCAAGGTCTTTGAACTCCCCTGCACGGATCATCTGCACCATCAGGTTGCCAAGGGCGGTACCCTCGGTAGGGCCTGCAAACACGGGCAGCTGGGTGGCATTTGCGGTCATCTGGTTCAGGTACATATCCTGGCTACCGCCGCCCACAATATTGATGCTGGTATATTCTTTGCCGGTCAGGCTTTGCAGCTCTTGAATAGCGGTCTGATAATCATGCGAAAGCGAGTTGTAAATGGTCTGCATCACTTCGCCGGTGGTGGCGGGAACCGGTTTGCCGCCGTCTTTGCAGGCAGCCTTGACTTCTTTGATCATAGATTTCGGCGCTAGGAAGCGGTCGTCGCCAGTGGATACGATCCCGGCAAAGCTGCTGGCTTCCTGCGCGGCGGCAATCAATTCCGGGAAAGACGGGCGGGTTCCGGTCTGCTCGCCAAGTTCACGCCGCACAGACTGGATCATCCACAGGCCCATAATGTTCTTAAGGTAACGGTAGCGGTATTCATAGCCGCCCTCGTTGGTAAAATTGGCCTGCATGCTGGCAGGGGTCGTGATGGGGTCTTTGTTTTCCACACCCAGCAGGCTCCATGTGCCGCTGGAAAGATAAACGGCCTTATCATCCCTTGCGGGAACAGCCAAAAAGGCGGAGCCGGTATCATGTGTAGCGGGCAGTACGACGGTGCAGTCAAAGCCGACATAATCCTTGACGGCGGAGCTCAAATTTCCCAGTTTGGTGCCGGGGGTGCTGATTCTGCCAAAGATTTTGCGCGGCAGACCAAGCCGGTTGATGATTTCATCGTCCCAATCCTTGCTTATAGCGCCCACCAGGGCAGTGGTGGAAGCATTGGTGTACTCGTTGGCCATCACGCCGGTCAGGCGGTAATTCAGGTAATCCGGCACCATCAAAAAATGCTCGGCAGCGGCAAGCTGTTCCGGATGCTCTTTCTTTAAGGCACACAGTTGGTAAACCGTGTTGAACGACTGGTACTGGATGCCGGTACGGGCGTAAAGTTTTGTAAATGGCAGAATGGGTTCCAGTTCCTCCCGCATGGCGGCGGTGCGGCCATCGCGGTAAGCAACGGGGTCCCCGATAGGGGTACCATCGGCATCCAGAAGCAGAAAGTCAACAGCCCAGGTATCAATACCGACCGTTGTGGGCGTATAGCCTGCATCGTGGGCGGCTTTCAGCCCCTCGATCACATTCTGAACCAGGCCTTCCATATCCCAGCAAAGGTGACCGTTCTTTTCAATCAGGCGGTTTTCAAAGCGGTAGACTTCATGCAGGGCCATAACACCATGTTCCACGGTGCCAATAATGTGCCGGCCGCTGGATGCTCCGATATCTACAGCAAGATAACAGGTTTGCATCTTTCTCTCCTTTTTGGTAAAATACGAATCAGGCGAACTGCCTTATGCTATTAGTATAGCGGCATAATATCCGGCATTCCATGGTTTGAAGTGGACTGTTTTTTGTGAAAATTCTACTTTGCCATTCCCTGCTGTCAAAGACGGTTTCACTGCTTTTGCTTGACTTATAGTAATGGGAAAAAATTAAGTCTGTGTTTTTTCGATGACAAGGCGAAGCTTGTTGTAAAACTGTCGCAGTGCGC
>OGHE01002066.1_pt1 | contig 11023 bp, 7 predicted proteins | sample 1571431 | NCBI WGS metagenome assembly OGHE01 (sample SAMEA2581966, study PRJEB24529) | metagenome | biome: Human gut stool | place: China | collected 2011 | reverse complement strand
CAAAACGCAGAAAAGATACATGTGGCATGGGGTATCAGCCACCTGCTGGACAACGTACCTTATAAGGACGGAACAAACATCAAGCAACAACTGATCGGGCATTTCGGAAAAACGCTTTACTATCGCTTTTATCGCGAAGAACGCTTCCTAAGCCCCGCAGACCAAAACTATATCCGCCAGCTTTTTCGCCGGAAAGGTATCACCGAAGAACCGGTCTTTGACAGTTACACGGATGAGTATAATTGGTAAAGCTACGTTCTAACTAGTTTCCAGCCTGCTGAAACTTTTTGTTTCAAGCGCTTGAAACAAAAAGTTTCAAAGGGTGAAACGATTCGTTTCACACCGAGAAACAAACTGTTTCACTACGGGAAACCATTCGTTTCAAGGTATGAAACAAAAAATGGAACTAGTTGAAACATCTTTTGTTTTCTTCGCCCATAAAATTCTTTATCTTGCATCCATAAACATTTCCCCAGTAGGTCTGTTTCAAAAAAGACCGCGGGATGCGGAAATTAAAATTTAAATTTATGGATAAAGAAGAAAAGAATGTTGAGATGGTGCATCTGTCACCATACATGAAGTCGGTCATTGAAAGGTTGACGGCAGACAAGAAACGCCCGGCAGTACATACTTATAATGCCACGCTAAACTCTTTCACGAAGTTTTCCGGCGGACAGGGCACAGAAGAAATGCTGGTAACGGACGTTTTTACGGCAGGCAAGCTGAAAGAGTACGAAGCATGGCTGCGAAGCAGAAATGCAAGCTGGAACACGGTTTCCACCTATATGCGAGTGCTCAAAGCGGTTTACAACAGGCTCGTGGAAGCAAAGCGCCTGACTTATGATGCCAGACTGTTTGATAGTGTATATACAAAGGTGGAGGCACAGTCCAAACGGTCGCTTACAGAAGAGCAAATGAATACATTACTGCGCACAGATTTTGAAAAATTGCCCGAAGACGTACAAAATGTACTCGCTTATTTTCTGTTGATGTTTCTTTTCCGTGGAATGCCATTCATTGATATGGCCTACCTGCGCAAACAAGACCTAAAGGAACACTGTATCACCTACTGCCGTCACAAAACCGGAAAGAAAATGGTAGTACGCATTCCGCATGAAGCAACTGCTCTGTTTGAGAAATGCCGGAACAAGAAAACTGATTCCGGTTATCTCTTTCCTATTCTTGACGAAACAACAGAAAACGAAAAGAAACTATACGAGAATTATCGTCAGGCTTTACGCACATTCAACCGCAAGCTAGCCAAAATGGCCGTATTGCTGCTCCCCGGCACTAATATCAGTTCGTACACCGCACGACACACCTGGGCAACACTAGCCTTTTACTCAGGCATTCCCATCGGTATTATAAGCAAAGCCCTGGGACACTCGTCCATCAAGGTAACAGAAACTTATCTGAAACCTTTCGAAAATGAAAAGGTAGATGCCGCAAATGATGAACTGATAATGTCGGTTGTAAAACGTTCTAAAGAAAAGATAGTAGCGTAAACGACCAAATAACAACAGATTAGAAGAGAAACTATTACTTACCAAGTAACGGACGTTTTACGATGCAAAGTAGTGAATATTTCTTCATATATCCAAATATATATTGTAAAATCTTCTTTTATTTTCAATATTAAAGAACTATATACTGACACAAAACCTGACAAAACAACATATTATCACGACTATGCTTCTTAAGGGCATACGCCCCCAGTTCATTTCTGTACTCCAAAAATGAAACATTCTTTCATGCACTTTTCCCGCCAGAAAAGTCTTTCTATTATAAATCAAGCCTACGAAAAAACGCTTTTCACCGCTGCTTAATTATGAACAACAGCCGTTACTTGGTAAGTAACAGATAAATTAAAACGCAAAGTATGTTAACACAAGCCACACAAGCAGCAATAGCGATCCTGCATGATATTTCTACAGGTATCTACTTCCGTTCAGCCAACTTCCGGTTTACAGAGGAAGAATGGGAAAATCTGTTCCATAAATTAGAGGAAGGACATATTATACGATTGTTACCGAACTGTGAAGCAAACATAATATCATCCTACGTATTGTGCCGCTCCTTGAACGACCTTTCCTTATTAGATATACTTGAAGCATTGGGCGAACCTATTTATTGTATCCGCCCTACTCCCGAATCCCTCTATTTGCAGAATATGCAAGTCGCTCAAAAGACAGGCGTGCTCAACCAGGTTACGCGGATGCTTCTGACAGGAATCAAAATATCCGACTGGTAACCGTATAGTACACATAAAAATGACACACATCAACTTATGAAAAATAAACCTACATATTTAAAACGCCTCGCTTTTCTTTTCGGTTTACTATTATCCCTTTCTGCTGATATCTTTGCACAGAAGGAGCATACCGAAGAAATTTCTGTCAAGCCTGCCTTGCTTTATTTCCGCTTTGACAAAGCTTTGGTAGACAGTGGCTATATGGACAATGGACGCACATTACGCCGTTTAGATGAACTTTTCTCGGACAGTATTCCGACCGCACGGATAGATTCAATATACATACTGTCTTTCGCTTCGCCCGAAGGTGTTCCATCCTACAACAACCGCCTGGCAATGCGGCGTTCTCATGCGGTGAGGAATTACCTGATATGGAAATATCCCCACCTCGACAAGTGCCGTATCCTTCCGTGTCCGCAAGGTGAAAACTGGCAGGAATTACGCCGTATGATAGCAGAAGACGCGAACCTGCCCAAACAAAAAGAAGTGTTGCAAATCATTGATTGCACACCGGAAACGGAAAAGCGCAAGGCGCAGTTGAAAAAACTGGATAATGGTATTCCCTACCATTACATCCGCCAAAAGATATTACGCTATTTGCGCAATGCTTCCATCTGTACGGTCAAATTATATGCCGACACCCTGCCGGCTCTACCCGAGCCTGTCTGTGTAAAGCCGGAATACCAACGGCAAGAACCGTATGCGCATAATCTGCCGAATCCCTTGACAGAAGAAACAAGGCGAACTATGGAGCAAGTCCGACAGCAGGAACAGCTTGCAAAAAATAAACGCCCGCTATTTGCCTTGAAAACGAATCTTCTGTTCGACGTCGCCATGATGCCGAATATAGAAATAGAAGTCCCCATCGGCAAACGTTGGTCCATAAATGGTGAATATATGTTCCCGTGGTGGCTGTTCGACGGCGACAAGTACTCCATGCAAATCCTTATGGGCGGTCTGGAAGGCCGCTACTGGTTGGGAAGCCATCAGAAGCGCGAGAATAGCGAAGTGCTGACCGGGCATTTCTTCGGGTTATATGCCGGAGGAGGTAAATACGACCTTCAGTGGAAAGAGAACGGTTATCAAGGAGAATTCTTTATTGCTGCAGGCATCAGTTACGGCTGGGCAACACGGATTGCACGCAATCTGCACTTGGAATTCAATATAGGTATTGGTATGCTACGTACCGATTACCGGCATTACCATGCACGGGACAACTACCAGACCTTGCTCTGGCAGGAGAATGGCAAATACACCTGGTTCGGCCCTACAAAAGCCAAGCTCTCTCTCGTCTGGCTGTTGAACCGTAAAGTGAGGAAAGGAGGTATAAAATGAGTGATAAGTGGTTAATAACAAGCAACGGACAGCTACTGTTCTTCTGTCTCTTATGTGTTTCCATCCTGCTTGTCTCCTGCGAGCGTCGTGACCTGACCTACTATGAAGTATCGGAGATTACCCTAACTGCCGACTGGAATGATTCGGGATTGGACGACAAAGAGCAAAAATACGGTGCCACAGCCGTGTTCTATCCGCGGAATGGCGGCGAACCGAAAATCTTCATGATGGGTGACCGTTCGGGCGACGCAGTACGCCTGCCGATGGGAGTGTATGACATCATTGTCTTCAACCGTTCGTTCAACGATTTCAGCAACATTGCTTTCCGTGGCAACAGTTATGAGACACTGGAAGCATATGCCCGCAAAGTGGAGACGCGTGTGGACAAAAAGACACGTGTGGAAACACGCACAATCATTTCCTCCCCCGATGAATTGGCGGCAGCCACGCTGAAAGGTTTCACTGTTACGGAAGATATGCTGGGAAATTATAGCCAGACCACCTACGGGCGGACGGCTCCTTCACGTTCGTCGGAAGAGACGCCGGACGGACTTTACCACCTTCATTTCGTTCCGAAAAAGCTGACCCGCGAAGTGTCCGCCGTGCTTCATATAGAAGGACTGAACAACATACGTTCAGCAACCTGCCGCTTGGGCGGAGTGGCAGAATCTATTTTCCTTGCAACAGGAAAAACATCCGCCAACACGGTGACGCAGGAGTTCACACCGTCAAATCCGGAATTCTCGCCCGGTTCTCCTTTCAACGGTACGTTGAGTTGTGAGTTTGAAATATTCGGTCTCAACGTTATTGATAACAACAACCTGCATCTGGATGCATTACTGGTGGATGGAAAAACTGAATTTGAAGGGGATTGTACCAACGTAAAAATAACGGAAAACGACGACGGAACAGGGAGCGTCACGCTTATTCTGGAAGCCAGTACTGAAAAAGTGCCGGACGTAAAACCAGAAGGAGGAGCCGGTTCCGGCTTTGATGTGGACGTAGACGGATGGGGGAACGAAATCAATACGGATATTCCCATCAATTGACTCTATAAAGATGAATGTGCAATAAATTTATTAATATATAAACAATGAAAAACTAAAGCTAAGAAACAATGAAAACGATTAACGCTATGATGTTATCGCTTGCGGCACTGACGATAGCAGGCTGCTCGCAGAATGAAGTGACAGAAATCAGTCCGGACGCTCACCCGCAGGTGGGATTCGGTGTGTACACGGGAGTACCAACCAGAGGTGTGGACATGACTACGGAAAGTATGAAGGATGATCCGACAGATGCCAATAAATATGGTGGATTCGGCATCATGGCCTACTTTACGGGACAAGATAACTTTGAAACTGTAAAGACCACGGTAACCCCCAGCTTCATGCACAACCAGATGGTAAAGTTTGACGGAACCAACAATGTCTGGACGTACTCTCCGGTGAAATACTGGCCGAACAGACAGAATGACAAAATTTCTTTCTTCGCTTATGCACCTTATGAGAGCGACTGGCAGAACGGCAGCAAATCAGGAGTAATCACCTCGGCAGCCACTGCTCCGGGTATCCCCTACATCAAGTTTAAGCTCAAAACAACGGACAAACTCGACAAGATGGTGGATCTTGTGGTTGCCGACCAGCGTGACAAAACGTATACGGCCGAAAATGGAGGCAAGATCAGCTTTACCTTCGAGCATACGCTCTCGCGTATCTCCTTCCGCGCACAGTTGGGAGCCGGTGACTTCGATGGTATGGACGGTACGAACAGTTTCGTTTATATCACCCACATGTGGATTGTAGGTACGGACCACAGTGCTGACGGCAGTAATCTTTCGCTGATAGACCCGGCATCGCCCGTTAATGCGAATTCCAAATTCTACACCAGTGCCAAATGGTCTGAACTTCACTGGAACTATGAGGCGGATGCCACTATTGCCCAGGCAGACTTCAGTCTCGACAAGATGCTGAACCTGGAAAGTCCGGGTATCGATATATCCACCCCCGCCGCAGGACATGACGCACGTACACAAGGTATCCGAATCACAAAAGCGTCACAAGGGACAGCAGAGAAGGCCGTTCCGCTTTTCAAGGATAAAGAGTACCTTTATCTCATTCCGGTAGGAGAAAAGAGCGGCACAGATCTAACCCAAAACAAGGGTTGTGCCAAAGGAGACATCAAGATAGGTTTCCATTACGATATCGTGTCCAAAGATGCGACTAATGCCGGCAAATTCATTGCCAGCCATGGGGAAGCTTTCATCGAGCTACCGGCAGGACACATGAAACGTAAGGAGTCTTATTTGTATACTCTGAAAATCAATCTGCATAAGATTGAGATTAGTGATGCTACGGTCACTCCATGGGAGGATATCAAAACGGAAGCAACAGTAGAATAATCAAACGCTGATTCCGGCAACCAAAGCCGGCACATCAGACCGGGCAGGGTTGAATGTCCCTTCCCGGTCACCAAAGAAAATGAAAAAAGAAGAAATATGAAGAATCGAACGATAAAAGCCGGACGGCTATTCATTCACAAAAACGGGATACGCGCCGGAGTCACCGTCTTTCTCCTGACGCTGCTCGCCGCATGCGGTGCGGACGACAACACGCCGGACATGCCGCAGGGAGACATTCCTCTGGACTTCGGTGTGTCCGTAGACCAGGCCGTCAGCCGTGCGGCAGAGACTACTGCTTCCAGCCTTTCCTCCATGGGGGTGTATGCCTATTATACAGGCAACAGCAATCTGAGCACTTCGGACAAGCCCAACTTCATGTGCAACCAAAAGGTGGAGCGAACCAACAGTGCATCTCCCTGGACGTACTCACCCGTGAAGTACTGGCCCAATAATCCGGCAGATAAAGTGAGCTTTTATGCTTACGGACCTTACGCCCCAAAAGGGCTGAATGTGTCCGGCACCACACAAAGCGGTCCTCCCACCATGGAGTACACAATACAAGGTGCGGAAGCCGACCAGGCAGATTTGGTCATTGCCGGCGCGCTGCCGAACCAAACGTATGCGAGCAACAACGGAAAGGTGAGCTTTAAGATGTTCCATGCCCTGACGCGGGTGGATATTAATGTGACAAACGTGGATAAGGCGACGGGGATGACAATTACAGTTTTTACAATGGGCAGTTTATTGGATGGAAAAAGACCCCTTCCTTATGATAACGAGGAGTGGAACCTTTTGACAGGTGGTAGTGGGATTCTCACTAAGGTAACCTGTATTCCCACACGCCTCCCATACAGTCCTGCCACAGACGGAACGAAAACAAACCTCGCCACTTTCTTTGTCATGCCCATCCGTAAAGGATTAGCTTACAAGCCTTCCTTTAAGATTGCTTACACGACCCCCGGCAATGTACCCTCCGGCGAGGCTCCGGTGCAGACAATAGAATGGAACGATAAAATTCCTTCGCCCGAAACATGGACTATGGGGGCGCATATCAGCTATAATTTCAAGCTTGAGAAGAAAAAACTCACCATCACCACTTCTACCCATCCCACATGGGATGATGCCGGGACGGGCACCGTCACCGGAAGCGTAGTCATCACCTACGCTGTCAATCCTTCCGACCCCAATTGGGGGACGGGCGGCTCGGGCTCGGTGAACGGCAAGCCCGTGGTAACCCACAGCACCGTGCAGAACGACGTGCAATGGGAGGACGGGGGAACGGAAATCGTGGAAAAGAGTTGATTCCAAGTCGTAAATCCTACTAAAACAAGATAACAATGAGATACATCAAGCACTTATTCGTCCGTTCTTTCTACCAGTGCGCAGCCCCCGCCCGCCTTGCCTTGCTCTGCGCCGGTTTCGCAGCACTGGGCGGTTGTACCAACGAAACCGACAGTGCCGGCGGATCATCCACGGCAGACAGTCACATTCCCCTTGCCTTGGAGATAACGGCAAGCGGCTTCACCGGACAGCCGGACGCCTCGCCTGACACCCGCGCTTCTGAACAGGATAATTATGACACTTGGTTTGAGGAAACCGACGCCATCGGCCTCTTTGCCGTAAGGGGCATCGGTACGCCGGTCGCCGCCATCGTGGACGGCATCAACAATTCCAAGCTGACATACGCCCCCGCCGACGACGCTTCACATAAGCCAACGTGGCAACCGGCAGATGCCGCCACCACCTTATATTATTATGCGGACGTGACCTATATCGCCTACTACCCCTACAAAGACGGCATCGCGATAGACCCCACACAAAGCGCGGCCACTATCCTTGCCTCCTTTTCCGGGAAGACGGAACTGCAACCCGCTGCCGACCAGTCCACCCCCGAAGCATACGCCGCCAGCGACCTGATGACCGCCAGCGGCACGGCCACCGATACCGCCGACCCCAGCCGGAAGTTGCTGTCGCTTACCTTTACCCACAGCTACTCGCTGCTGGTAGTGAAAACCAACATTATGGCGCCTAAGTATGATGCGCCCGACGGAAGCTTCAAATATCATTCCAGATTGCGCGTAGCTGTTGCCGACGCCATTGCCGCCAATGCGGTGCTAAACGACGTAAAGGCATGGAAGAAAACGGATGGAGAGTTTCGCTCCATCGTGAAACCTACGGGAAACAATGCCCTGAGCGGAAGCTACGAGAGAGGTGGCATTATCGTGGAATACAGCGGCACAGCAGGCACGGCAACACAGAACCGGCAAGCTGGCAAATACTATGAACTGACGGTGAACGCCACCATGCCCAACACTCCGGCCACGGCAACGCGCGCCCTTAAGGCAGGCGACTTCTACTATGCCGACGGCACCGTATGGCCTGGAGGCGTGGCGCCCGAGGTAGAAGACGCGCCGATGAAGGAAAGCTGCATAGGCGTGGTCTTCTGGGTGGGTGACCCCGGCACAGGCGATGCACAAGGGCAGGGAGATGCCTTGCTTGCTTCGGAGCATTCCGGATGTACGCACGGACTGGTGGTGAGCCTCACTAATGTCAACACGAGCACCGAGCATTGGAGCGAAACTGCCGAAGCTGTAAACGATTGGACAAATGGGTCCTCAGGACCCGGCATAGATATTCGGGCGACGGATAAATACCAAGGATATTCCAATACAAAAGCACTGACGGCCTACAACAATAACATCCGCACTTCAACCCCTGCATCGCTTATCCTTCCCATCGAAAGCATTCTTGCCTACAGGCAAGCCACTCCGGCACCGGTAACAAGCAGCGACTGGTACCTACCTTCGGTAATGGAACTAAAATATATGTTATGGGGGCAGGGACAGGCTCAGCCACAAACAGGGGCAGGGAGGAAGCTTATGAAAGAGCAATTACTAAAGATTGACCAGTCTTATTATTTAAGCGGACAGCCCTATTGGACCAGTACGGAAATTGATGCCTCCTTAGCTTATGGTATTCCGGGTAATGAAATCTTAACTACATTGAGTAAAAACGCTCAGTACAATACGTTCAACTCACTTGCCATTCTAGCATTTTAACATACATAGCGATATGAAGAAAGATATTTACCTTATCGTCCTCGCCTCCCTTTGCATCCTCCTTGTAACACTGGATAGCTGCACAAGTGAAACAGACATCCTAAGCGGAGGCACCGCCGACGGCACGCCCCTCACCGTCCGCGCCACGGCAAGCGGCTTCCAAGCCCCGGCACAGCCCGGAGGCAGCCCCGCCACCCGCACCCCGGTGATGGAGGCCACGAGCACCAAGTTCCAGACGGGCGACGCCATCGGGCTCTTCTGCGTGCGCAAAAACGCATCTGGCACTGAATACATATCAACGGACATCTACAACCTCAAGATGACCTACACCGCAGCAGCGGACGGAACCGGCACCTGGGAAGCTCCTACAGCGGTCTCCGCCCCACTGCTCTATACCGATGCGGTGGCCTACTTTGCCTACTATCCTTATACGGACGCACTGACCACTGCCTCCGTGAACAACGAGCAGGACATCCGCAACTGGCTCAAGACCAATAAACCCTTGGCAACCGATATGCTTACGAAGGAGGTATTCACAGCCAACGACCTGATGACCGCCACCGCCCTGCCTTCGCTGGCCGATGCCGACCGCGGAGCACTGGTGCTGAACTTCAAGCACGAATATGCATTATTAGTGATAAAGCCCATGTTAATGAGCCCATGTATTCCTCCCACAGGGGTAACGGCTTACGGCTATCATGCCGAAGCCCGGAAATGGGGAATAGACAGGAATGTAGTACAAGGTGGCGGAGATGACTTCAAGATGAAGATAAACAACAGGAAAGCCAGCGAAATGAGCGACGGAACCTACCGCATACTGACGCAAGCCACAAACACCGGTTCTTCCATTGGATGCGAGTACACTACGTATGATGATGACTTAGGGCTGTGTCCGGTCACCGCCACCGGTTCCGCCATTTCCGGCGGCTTTCAGGCCAATACGTGCTACACATTGGAAGTGCACTGCACAAGTCGTACAGGAAGTACTGCTGTAGAACGCGCGCTACAACCGGGTGACTTTGTATATCAGCATAACGGCAAAATCGAGATTTATCCTGTCGACGGAGCGGTGGATGCCGGTGGAAAAATACCGGACTATGCCAACGCCGTAGGGATAGTGATGACGTGCGATCCCACAAGGATGACGGATGCGGGATGCAACGCAAAGGGTTGGAATCATGCGTACGTAATGGGATTGGCTAACATTTCCTCCGGGCAGAAGACCTTGTGGATGAAAAACGGTCACTCATTATCGACTCCTTACCCTTACCCACCGGTTGCGGATATGAATACAGCGGAAACTTACATGAACGGATATGCTGAAACAGAAACGATGTTGGGAAAAACGCCTCTCAGTGACTACCCTATATTTGCGGCATTACAACAATACCGGAATGATAACGCCGTGCCTGCCGGCATAAATCGCAGCCCGTGGTTCATCCCGAGTATAGGTCAATGGTTTGATGTAATGATAACCCTTTGCGGGAAATCACCGTATGATTTTGTTTCAGTTGGAGAATGGGGTATCTGGCAGTCGGACAACAGCCAAAGAATTGAAATGCTGGGTAAAGCAAATAATTACTTGGCTAAAATTGGCACCACATTTCTTATGCCATCTTCTCCTGAAGAACATGAGATCGGTTTTTGGCTAACTTCCCATTTCGCTAATCAAGGTATATGGGCGTTCTATGGTACCGATAGAAGCGGTGTGTTTGCGATAGAATCTACGTATGGAAATTTAGAAAACTATGACGTGCCTGTTGCCGTCGCCCGTCCCTTCTTCGCCTTTTAACCGGAGACCGGGAGCGTAGTACATCAAAATATCCTTTGCAACTTTCGTTCGCTTATGCAGACCTGTTGCTTGAAATATCGCTCTTTGACATGCTGGAAACGGAAATTATGATTATCTTTGCAAGCATAGCGTGCGACAAGAGGTCTCACAAGTAATTGTTCAGCATCATGTCTGAACCTATTGTT
>OGHE01002041.1_pt1 | contig 11142 bp, 10 predicted proteins | sample 1571431 | NCBI WGS metagenome assembly OGHE01 (sample SAMEA2581966, study PRJEB24529) | metagenome | biome: Human gut stool | place: China | collected 2011 | reverse complement strand
CCGGAGAAGGCGCCCTGCACAGCGGGAAATTGAAAAAAACAGGCCGCTGCAAAACATATAGTTTGCAGCGGCCTGTTTATAGATACGTTTTAATTAAAAAACAATTTTCAGAATGATGTGGAGAATCACCTTTGCCACGCGCACAAATACTTCCTTAAAAATGTGCTCGATCCAATCAATAACCGGCCCTTTTTCCTCCCGCAGGGCATTTTGGGCGGCGGTCAGCGCCTTTTGGGCGAAGTCTACCTTCTGCTGGTCGCCCGCCAGAATGCTGTCATCCGCGAGCACCTTTTCCGCATTGGCGAGCGCAATCCGGAAGGCCGCTACAGAAGCCTCCGTATATTTGGAGGTCTCCACTGCCTTGGCAGCGTCTACCGCGGCGGCAAGTGCCGTCTTATCCGCCAGGAGCCCATCCGGGCTGACGCGCTGAAGCATAGCGGGCAGAAGCTGGGCATAAGCGGCAAGCGTATCCTTTGCGCGGGAGCCCCACTCCTGCTCAATAAAGGTCAGGTCGTCGCGGCCCGGCACGTGCATGACCTCGCCGGATTCCGTTTCATAAGCGCCGGTGCTGCCCCACTCCGGGTGATCGGGGTCATCCGGCAGCTCCCAGTTAGCCGCCTCAAAATACACATAGGGCAGGCCGATATTTTTAAAGGAAGCATGGTCGCTCCAGTCGCCCGTCGTGGGCGTCTGAAGGGCGTTGAGCTCCGTGTCGTTGAGACGGATACCGACCCGAAGCTCATCGGCAAGCGCTTTCGTCTGATACACACCCCAGGCCTGATCGACTTCTCCGGTTTGCTCATTCACTATGCCGCCATAAACATAGCGGTAAGTGCCGGCCAGGATTGAATCCAGATTGATCATCAGAACGGTATTTGCAATTTCTTCCGCGCTCATGCTATCCGCATACGCCTTGGAGCCGCGAAGCCCCGCTTCCTCCGCGCCAAAGAAAATGAATTTGATGGTATAAGGCGTGCTGACGCTGAACATACGCTTAGCTGTTTCCAGCGTGACAGAGGTACCGGAGCCGTTGTCGTCCACGCCAGCGGTATTAACGCTGTCATAATGCGCGCCTACGATGATCTGCTTCTCAGATCGGCCGGGCTTGGTCACGATCACATTCCGGCTGTCAACCGTCGTGCCGCGGCTAGTGTAGCTGAAGGCCTGCTGTGCCACCTCATAGCCGAAGCTTTCCAGCTCGCCCGCAATATATGCGGCGGCTTTTGCCTCCTGCTCCGTACCCGCACGGCGCGCGCGCAGGTTCTCGTCGAGATATTTGACATAGCTGTAGGCGTCCGCGCCGTAGGCAGCCGTATCGTCCGCAGCAGCAGCGGTAACGCCGCAGGAGAACACGGAGCACAACATCACAAACGCCATCAGAGCCGCAAGGAATGATTTCTTTTTCATGGTTCCTGTCATCCTTTCCCTCAATTCATACTTTCAGCGGTTCAACCGTGCAAAGCGCTGAAATATGATATTCAGTTTATCGCGTTTCACCAGCCGCGTCAAGGGAAAATGAGGAAATCGCACGTACAATCTGAAGAGCCGCAAGAATGAATTTTTATAAAACATGATGAATATATATGCCGATTTATCCAGAATAAATGAATTTTATTCGGTTTTATATACAATCAAAAAACGGAAATACCACATAATGTATCTATAGGCTTTTCATCCAAAAAAGAAAAAATATAGGCTTCTTCCATTGTGGCCCGCAAGTGATTTTTGGGGGGCTGCTGCGGTCGAAAAACACGATCCTGTTCCAACAGCCCCTTGCCCACAGCCTACTGCGCCGCGATTCCGCTCACCTCATAACCCGCGTCATAGACCGCGTGGATAAACGTTTCATCAGGCACGTCCTTTGCGAGTGAGACCACGGCTGAACCGTCCGCCAAACTCACCTCGGCTGACGAAACGCCGTCGAGCGATTCCAGCATTTTTTTAACGCGCGCAACACAGTGCTCGCAGCTCATGCCCTTGATCTGAAGCTTTTTTGTCATGATCAATCCTCCTGTATCATTCTCTTTGTTTGGCAGAAATTACATAGGTCTCCGCCCCGGTATCCGTTTGGCTGCGGTACACGTCGTAAAATAATTTTTTATATTTGATCTGCCTGCTTCCCGTTTCAATGCTGAGATTGAGCTGCGGCGGGAGGCTGTAGTATTTTACATACGCAAAATCCCGCGCCTCCAGCAGGCCGAATATCAAAATCAGCAAAAGCAGCGCTGCCATCAATCCCTTCTTCGGCCGTCCGCGGAAGTTTAGAAAAGCCGCTGCCGCAAGCAGCAGCGCGCCCCCAAAGGCCGCATAGGCAAAAAAAAGCGACGTATCAAACCCTAAAAAAATCAAGGCCCCCGCCAGTAAGACAGCGCCGCTAACATACAGCGTGTTCCGTCGGAATCGCCAGATTTGTTCATTCGTTTCCTCGATGGCCCGCAGGACGAAAGCATCCGATTTTGCCAGCTCCTGCCCCGGCGTGATCGCTTCGCCTGAGAGCAGCTCGTTTACAGAAACCCCAAGCGCCTCACTCAACGGCCTGAGCAGGGAAATATCCGGCAGGCCCTTGCCGGTTTCCCAACGCGATACGGCTTTATCCGTTACGCCAAGCCGTGTGGCCAGTTCCCTCTGCGTCCATCCCTTTTCGCGGCGAAGCGCCGCAATAAAGCATCCAATTTTTTGATGATCCATTTTACAATCGCCTCCTTGCAGACAGCATACCGCAAGCTAGCGCAAAAATCACCCTATGCATCGTAGAACCGGCCGTTTTCCAGCATATATTCCCGCTGGATGGCGCCTTACTGACCAGAACGCCACCGCCTCAGCCGCAGGGAATTGAGCACCACGCACACCGAACTCAGCGACATCGCGCCCGCCGCAAGCATCGGGTTCATGAGCGGCCCGCCAAATAAATATAGTACGCCCGCCGCCACAGGGATGCCTAGCGTATTGTAGGCAAACGCCCAGAAGAGATTCTCCTGAATGATGCGCAGCGTCCGGCGGGAAAGCGCGATGGCCTGCGCCACCAGGGAAAGATCATCCCGCATCAGCACGATGTCGGCCGATTCGATTGCCACATCCGTGCCGGAGCCGATGGCAATCCCGATTTCTGCCATGGTCAAAGCGGGCGCGTCATTGATGCCGTCGCCTACCATGGCCACCGTTTTCCCCTTCTTTTGGAGCTGTTCTATCACATCCGCCTTCTCAGAGGGCAAAACATTTGCGAACACTTCGCTGATGCCAACCTGCTTTGCAATCGCCTGCGCAGTGGCCTCATGATCACCCGTGAGCATCACAACCTGCACGCCCATATCCCGGAGCTGCCCGACGGCATCTATGCTGTTTTTCTTCACGGTATCCGCTACAGCGATCACACCCGCCACACGCCCACCGCACGCTGCCAACATCGGCGTTTTCCCCTCCTGCGCAAAAAGCTTTGCCTGGGCAAGGCAGGGTTTTACGTCGATCCCGCTTTCCGCCATGAGCGCTTCATTGCCAAGGAGGATCGCTTCCCCTTCTACAACTGCGGAGATGCCACGCCCCGGCAGCGCTTCAAACTGCTGCGCATCCAAGAGCGTGATCCCCTGCTCTGCCGCATATGCAACGATCGCATCGCCCAGCGGATGCTCGCTGCCCTTCTCCGCCGAGGCGGCTATGCGCAGAAGTTTCTCCCTTTCAAAACCGGGCGCCGGGATCAGATCGATCACTTTCGGCTTGCCATTGGTAATTGTCCCAGTTTTGTCAAATACTACTGTTGTGAGCTTATGCGCGGTTTCCAGCGCAACACCGCTTTTGATAAGAATGCCGTTTTCCGCGCCTTTCCCGGTGCCCGCCATAATGGCAGTCGGTGTGGCAAGGCCAAGCGCACAGGGGCAGGCAATCACCAACACCGCCACAAAAACCGTCAGTGCAAAAGCAACGCCTTTGCCAGCGATCAGCCAGGCGGCAGCCGCAACAATCGCGATAACAACAACGGCTGGAACAAACCATCCGGAGATTACATCCGCCAGCCGCGCGATGGGCGCTTTGGAATTCTGCGCCTGCTCAATCATGCGCACAATTTGGGAGAGCGCCGTATCCCCGCTTTTTTGATCCGTCCGTATACGGATAGATCCATTTTTGTTCACTGTGCCGCTGTAGACAAAATCACCCTCCTGTTTTTCCACAGGGATGCTCTCTCCTGTGAGCATGCTCTCATCCACAGATGTGTAGCCATTCATCACTGTGCCATCCACAGGGATATGCATGCCGGGCTTCACGATCACCGTATCGCCAAGCTCCACTTCTTCCGCTGCCACGGTAACCTCTACGCCGTCGCGCACTAAGATCGCCGTTTTGGGGGCAAGTTCCATCAAGCGGTAAATCGCCTCAGAGGTTTTCGACTTGCTGCGGGATTCAAGCATCCGGCCAAGCAGGATGAAGGTGATAATAATCCCAGCGGATTCAAAATACAACTCGTGGACAGCGCCTATTTCCCCCCTCCAAACCATGACGACTGAATAAACACTATAGAGAAATGCCGCGGCAGAGCCGATCGCCACTAGCGTATCCATATTCGGGCTTCCATGCAGAACCGCCTTGATTCCTTTGCTGTAAAAGCTGCGGCCCGCATAGAGGATCGGCAGCGTCAAAATCAGCTGACACAGCGCAAAAGCAAAAGCATGGTGCATCGGATTAAGAAAGGGGGGCAGAGGCAGGCCCACCATATGGCCCATGGCGATATAGAGCAAGGGTGCTGCAAAAACGATCGCCAGAATAAAGCGGCGGCGGATGCTGTCCGTCCGTTTGGCAGTGCGTTTCTTTTCCGCCTCCACATCTCGTTTTGTCTCCACCTGCAAGGGGGTATAGCCCGCCTTCGCTATGGCGAGCTTAATATCGGCGATCCGCACCTTTGCCGGGTTAAACGAAACGGCAGCCCGATTGGTTGCTATGCTCACGCTCGCCTGCTCCACACCGTCAAGCCGTCCAATCGCCTGTTCGACCGCCCGTGAACAGGCCGCGCAGGTCATGCCGTCCACGGGCAGGATAATAGATCGGGCTGTCTGATTGGCTTTCTCTGAATCGCTCATATACAAAACCATCCTTTAAGGAACTCTATCCATGATAGAAAGGAAGTCCGCTAACATAGGAATTCCTTTGCCAAACGAAAACCCTTCCATATGATTTAGTTTAAGCGAAATTCCGTAAAAAATCCCACGATCTCTTTGTAAGAAACGGAATATAGATACGAGTTGCCTGATGCAATAGGCGAGATGCGTTTCGCTTTGCTCTTCTTCCAAAAAAAATGCCCGCTCCGACATCAGCCGGAACGGGCGCTCATTTTAATGTTTATCCAACAATTTAGCCAAGCTCCGCGAAATACTTGATCGTGCGGACCATCTGGCTCGTGTAGGAGTTCTCGTTGTCATACCAGGAAACAACCTGCACCTGATACAGGCCGTCGCCCAGCTCGGACACCATCGTCTGCGTGGAGTCGAAGAGGGAACCGTAACGGATGCCGATGATATCAGAGGAAACGATCTCATCCTCATTGTAGCCAAAGCTCTCGGAAGCGGCAGCCTTCATCGCGGCGTTGATGCCTTCCTTGGTGACGTTCTCGCCCTTGACAACAGCGGTGAGAATCGTCGTGGAGCCGGTCGGAACCGGAACGCGCTGCGCGGAGCCGATGAGCTTGCCGTTGAGCTCCGGGATAACCAGGCCAATTGCCTTGGCGGCGCCGGTGGAGTTCGGCACAATGTTAGCGGCGCCGGCACGAGCCCTGCGCAGATCGCCCTTGCGATGCGGGCCATCGAGGATCATCTGATCGCCAGTGTAGGCGTGAATGGTGGACATGATACCGCTCTGGATCGGGGCATAATCATTGAGGGCCTTCGCCATGGGCGCAAGGCAGTTTGTGGTGCAGGAAGCGGCGGAGATAATTTGATCTTCAGCCGTCAGGGTGTTTTCATTAACGCTGAAAACGATCGTTTTCAAGTCGTTGCCCGCGGGAGCGGAGATGACAACCTTCTTCGCGCCTGCCTGAAGGTGGGCGGAAGCCTTATCCTTGGAGGTGAAGAAGCCTGTGCACTCAAGCACGACGTCTACGCCCAGCTCGCCCCAGGGGAGCTCAGCGGGGTTGGCATTCTTGTAAATCGTGATGACCTTGCCGTCCACCGTGATGGAATCCTCGCCCGCCTCAACAGTGTGACCGTCATAACGGCCCTGGGCGGTATCATACTTGAGAAGATGAGCAAGCATCTTCGGGCTGGTCAGGTCGTTGATCGCAACGACGTCATAGCCCTCGGCGCCGAACATCTGACGGAACGCAAGGCGGCCAATGCGGCCAAAACCATTGATTGCTACTTTTACTGACATTCTAACTACCTCCATATGATTATTACATGGACATGCGTATATATATTAACCCTTTCCGCAGAAATATGCAAGGATTTCGCTGTAAAATGAACCACTGCGGGTAAGTTTTGTTAATGCTCAACAAAATCTCAAATTGCCAAAAGAAAAAGGGTATGATATGGACGAACTTCCCGGCCAAACGAAACCAAACAAGGAGCTATCATACGTGCTTTCTTTTCTTCAAAATAGATTTGACAGGCTGGCAGCGATCCCAGTCTGCCCGGAAAATGAATCGCAGCTGCGCGAAGAAATCCACCTGCTGCTCACGCTCTCCCATCTGTGCGCCGCAAGCGCAGATCAAACGCAAAAGCAGAATCTGGCGCATTTGACGCAGGGCTGCCACAACATCCTGCGTAAGCTTGAAAACCTGATGCTTTGCCACGCGCATGTTTTCCCTTTTGAATCCTGTGCGTTCGTTTCCTTCCTCGATGATATCTGTTGCGCATGCGATCTCTTGCTCAGCGGTTGCGGCAAACGTGTTTTATTCGATGCAGATTTGCATCTGCAAGCCTTTTCATACGATCCGGGGCACAGCGGCCTTTTGCCAAATGGCTACGACAAATGTGCTTTATTCCATATCGGAACGCCGGAAGCGCTTGTTGCGTGCGCTCCCGGGCCTGTGCGTACCGCGCTGTTGAACCTGATTGCAAACGCCGCCCTCCATTCGCAATCCACCACTATTCTTGTTCGCCTTTCCTGCACGCCCAGCCATATGCTCGTTACCGTGCGCAGCGCCGGAGAAACCTCTCTTTACGCGCTTCAACGGGGAACGGATACGGCCGGTTCAGGCCTGTGCGCCGTGCGCCGGTGCGCGGAGCTGCATAAAGGCACGCTCTTCTTCCAAAGTGATGAATACGGTACGGCGGCGGCGTTTGCCCTGCCGCGGGATTTGGAAGCTCCGGAGGAAGCGTATCCCCTCCCCCAACCGGATTTTGTGGAATATATCTGTGACAGGATGAGCCCGGTGTACACGGGGTTGTGCGGGCTGTGCCCATGCCCGGTGTGAAAGAAAATAAACTCAGCCGTCAACCGCTTTTAAATGGCCGTCTTCCATCAAGTAGCGAGAATTACTATATGCGGCAACCTCGTTATCATGCGTCACAACAACGATACTGATTCCGTGTTGATTTAAGCGCCGCAAAAGCTCCATGATCTGTCGTGATGTTTCGCTGTCCAAAGCACCGGTAGGTTCATCGGCTAAAATAATTTTGGGATGGTTGATCAATGCGCGGGCAATTGCCACCCGTTGCTTTTGCCCACCGGAAAGTTGATTGACATTCTTATTCATCTGGTTTTCTAAATCGACCAATCGAAGGGCCTCAACCGCTCTGCCCTGCAATTCCCTATAAGGGGTTCGATTAAAATATAAAGGCAATGTTACATTGAACAAAACGCTTTGGCTTGATATGAGAGAAAAATCCTGCATAACAAACCCTATTTTTTCATTTCGCAGCCTTGCCTTTTGCGGCTCAGTGAAACTCTTTACAGATTTTCCCTCTATCATATAATCCCCGCAATCGTAGTCATCCAGGCAGCCCATAATATGAAGCAGCGTTGATTTTCCAGACCCTGATTTTCCCTGAATCGAAATAAAATCCCCTTCCTCCACGTGGAAACTCACTTGACACAATGCCTGAAATTTTTGGCCTCCAACCGGATAGGTCTTGCTAATATTTTGAAGCTGGAGCATCATTCCACCCTCCTATAGATTTCAATCGGTGAATTCTTTCTTAATACGCTATATATCATTCCTTGCGATATGAGGATCAGGATTCCAATATAAATCATAGCGCTTATAATACTGTAAGCGTCGAACCAGACTTCCCCGAAATCCAAAATTCTTCTGGCATTCAAAAAGCTATAACCGCTTACCATCAAGATCGTTGCAATCAGGGCTGTCAGCCCAATGAGAGCGATCCCCGCCGATGTGTAAAACAATATATTTCTCCGGCTACACCCACATAAAGAATACACTGCATACTGATTAATTTTTTGAAAGGTGAGCAAAACGGACACGCTCAACAGCATAACCGTAGAGATCACCATCAAAAAGATGGGAAAGGGTAGGATTTCTTTTGCCTGCTGATGGATTTGCGCTCTAGTGGTTTCTACAATTTGAGCCATCGGTGCAGTTGAACCATATTCCGCTATTTCCTGGCGGAAAGCTTCTTTTTCCGCCTGCGTTACATCATCCTGATATCGAATAATGAAATAAGGGTCCGAAACGATGCTGTTATTTTGTTTCAATTGATCCATCAGGCTCTCTGTCACAGGCACTATAAACTGATCTCCCTGTGAAAAAAAATAGGAGGCATTTAACATATCCGCAGTCCCTGAGCTATTGAAAGCAGGCGTATAGGCATATGGTCCGAGAGAACCGCAAACCCTGACGCCAAGTTGAAAGGGCTGTTTTCCATCGATTGTCAACAAAATTTCCTCTCCTACTTTTGCCTTTGATTCCTGTGAACCCCCAATGACTGCTGGAAGCGATTGTGTACCTTCCACAGAATCCGGCATCCACTTTCCGCGCGTGACACGCAGTGGAAAGGCTGCCTGCATCGGTGCATCATACAACATGACCACATGGCGTACCTTTTTATATTCCGTTACCGCAAACTGTGCTTTTAGGACTTCGGCGACAATGCTATAAGAATCCATTTTTTCAATCAATTGCTGTGTATACGCTTCATCCAAAGAACCCGGCCCGGAAAGTTCCTGCATGAAATAGTCTGCATTTTCAAGCCCCGCATGTGCCAATAAGTCAAGGGTATAGGTGCTCAGACGATACTGGCCCAATGAAACTGTCATTACCAGAAGAGAAATCGTCATAATAACCAACACCAAAATAGAAGGAACTACGTTTTGGCGATAGGTTTCTAAGATCAACCTGATTTTTTTCACGCTTTGCTTCCCCCTATTCACTTTGGTTTTTCGATGTGATTAAAGAGTCTTTTCGATATTTCCACAAAAACGGGATAGACGCCAGACAGGATAATCCGATCATTAACAGATAAATCACGAGGAAGTCGATTCCTGACAACCGGATTCCAGAGGCAAGATTAATCCGATCAAATAAAACGGTCTGAAACAGCAGATAAAAAAGGATTCCGCCCAAAATTGTAAGGGATGTAAGCACGAAAATATCAGCAAACAGAATTGCAATTACGTTTCTTCTGGAGGCCCCTACAATGGAGTAAACGATATTTTCATGCCGGTTCTGGTCAATCATATATTTCATCAGGAATAAAAATGAAATGAGAGCCAGAAGGTAAACGGCGCTGATGAGTGCCGTCGCCATAGCTATCTGCATATAATCATCCCTGACCGTTCCAGACGGATCGGCAATATCACTTTCTGGGAACAACTTTTTAAGTGACGCCACAATTTTGCGATTTTCAGCCGCGGTCGGGTTCTGATCCATCGTAATATAGACCCGCTCCGTCGGCAGATGCATCGCTTGATAACTGCTAAATGGAATTCGCATATTGATGCTATACTCACTGCCGACAATCTCAAATGTCTTGCCATAAAGCGAAATTGTCTTTGCACCTTTCGGCCAGTGGCTGTGTGCAGGCAATACGATAGCTGGTTTTCCCTGGCGCTCCTCCTGTGTGAATTGATTTCTTCCCATAACAGGACTCATTTCCGCATAATCATGAAAACTACTGACAATACGATCCGGCCTACTTCCGCTACCGGGGCCCGGTTCAAACTGAAGTGGGGCCTCGTCTACAGAAATAACTTGATCTAAATTCTCTTCTTCAATGATATGCAAAAACAAAATATCATGTAGATGCATTGCGTTTAATCGTTCATCCAAAATCTCAGCCGGTGTTTTGGACGATTCAAAGGTAATCACATAGGTTCTGTAAATAGCATTCTCTCTGCCCTCCGCTTTCACCGGAGCCAAAATGTTGCTGTAAAAAAAAATGAAGGTAATTGCACAGGTAATTCCCCCAAGGAGGAAGAGAAGAAACACCAGCTTATTCGTTTTATAATACTGCCCGATGCGATGCAGGATCAGTTTGCAAAATTTCATAACTCCTCCTTATCCACAAGAGGGCGCATAGCGCGCCCTCTTGAAAATGATCCTAATTTAACAAGTAGGGACTATTACGATCTAGAAAGAGTGGTCTACCGTATAATACCACTTTTCTGTAATAGTATTGACAGCAGATCTGTAATCGGTATAGAACTCCAACCGGTCTACATCATTCTTATTCACTGCACCGGTTTTTAAGAGAGGAGTTTTATACCACCCATTCCATGTTTTCGTATTTCCTACCGTCTCTGGTAACGCTCTACCATTTACATAAATTGTTGCAGCAGCATATCCATACTTACTTCCAACATAAATCTCACTTTTAATAGAGGCATAACTTTTTAAAATATTTCTAGGTGTGTATGTGTATTCGCTGCATGGTGCGAATATAATTCCGTCGGTTGTTTGTGTTGTAATCGCAAACCTAGTATTGAGGTCATAATCGTAGTGTTTATTGTGAGATTCAACTGCAAATACACCAATTCCTAAAAATACAGATAAGCACATAACAACCGCAACAAATAAAGCAATTCTTTTCACATTTCGTTTCATCATATTCTCCAATCCTTTCTTATAAATATTTTTGACTCCTCTATATACAACTTTTATAAAAACATCGGAATCATCCCCTATATATTTATTAGTTATATAATAGTGTATTTATATACATATGTAAATATATTAAATATACAATTTATTATATATTTTTA
>OGHE01002033.1_pt1 | contig 11183 bp, 7 predicted proteins | sample 1571431 | NCBI WGS metagenome assembly OGHE01 (sample SAMEA2581966, study PRJEB24529) | metagenome | biome: Human gut stool | place: China | collected 2011 | reverse complement strand
TGCGAAAGCTGGAGGGGGCGCGCCATCCGAATCTCCCTTATTTTCTCCTGGGGCACTCTATGGGCTCCTTTCTCACCCGGACCTATCTGATCCTGTGGCCGGGCACGGTGTCCGGCGCTGTGCTGATGGGCACCGGACAGGAGCCCGCACCTTTGGTGGCGCTGGGCAAACGCATCTCAGCCCTGGAGTGCCGCCGCCTGGGTCCCCGTGGGGTCAGTCCGCTGGTACACACCCTGTCCCTTGGCGCGTACAACCGGCGCTTCCGCCCCAGCCGCACCCCCTCCGACTGGCTCTCCCGGGACCCGGCGGAGGTGGACGCCTTTCTCGCCGACCCCCTCTGCCAGTCCCGCCCCACCGTCTCCCTGTTCCGGGACATGATGGGCGGCCTCCAGCTCATCGCCCGGCGGGACCAGCTGGCCCGGATGGATCCCTCCGTCCCGGTCTGCTTTCTCTCCGGCCAGGAGGACCCGGTGGGCGGCATGGGCCGCGGCGTGGAACAGGTGGTCCGAATGTTTCAGGACGCCGGCTGCCGGGACCTCTCCCTCCACCTCTATCCCGGGGCCCGGCATGAACTCTTCCATGAGCAGAACCGCCGGGAGGTGTGGGCCGATCTGCTGGACTGGCTGGAAGACCGTCTGCCGCCCTCCGGCCCACTTGACGGAGGAACGCCGAACGGCTAAAATACAAAAGAATTGTATAAGGAGGGGTTTTTGTGACCTATCAAGACGTACTGGCGGCCGCCCGCACCTGCAGCGGTCCCTACTGTAAAGCCTGCCCGGTATGCAATGGCCGGGCCTGCGGCAGCACGATGCCCGGTCCGGGCTCCAAGGGCACCGGCACCGTGGCCGTCCGCAACTACGAGGCATGGCAGTCTCTCTGCCTCAACATGGACACCATCTGCGAGAACAAACCGGTGGACACCCGCTTCTCTTTCTTTGGCGAGACTTATCAGCTCCCCGTCTTTGCCGGCCCTGTGGGCGCGGTGAACCTCCACTATGGGGACAAGTTCAACGACATGGAGTACAACAACATCCTGGTCCCCGCCTGTGCGGATGCAGGCATTGCCGCCTTCACTGGCGACGGCACCAACCCGGATGTGTTCACCGCCGCCGCTGCCGCCATCGGCGCCGCCGGGGGCCGGGGCATCCCCACGGTGAAGCCCTGGGACCGGGATACCCTGTACGCCAAGCTGGACAGCGCCAAGGCCTCCGGGGCCAAGGTGTTCGCCATGGACATCGACGCCGCCGGCCTGCCCTTCCTCAAGGGGCTGACACCTCCCGCCGGCTCCAAGACGGTGCAGGAGCTGCGGGAGATCATCGAGTATGTCAAGCTCCCCTTCCTCATCAAAGGCATCATGACCGCTGCGGGGGCCCGGAAGGCCCTGGAGGCCGGCGCCTCCGGCATCATCGTCTCCAACCACGGCGGCCGCGTCCAGGACGGCGTCCCCGCCACCGCCCAGGTCCTGCCCGCCATCGCCGACGCGGTGAAGGGGCAGATGACCATTCTGGTGGACGGCGGCATCCGCACTGGTGTGGATGTGTGCAAGGCCCTGGCCCTGGGGGCCGATGGCGTGCTGCTGGCCCGCCCATACGTCACCGCAGTCTACGGCGGTGGGGCGGAGGGCGTCCGGCTGCTCACCCAGAAACTGAAGGGCGAGCTGGAGGACACCATGGCCATGTGCGGCGTTCACAGCCTGTCCGAGATCTCACGGGAGCTGCTGTTCTAAGCCCCCGCCAGCCGCAAAACAAATCCCGCCGGCCCTGTCGGCCCACCCGCCCGGTATCGGAGATACTGGGCGGGATTTTGTTTTTCCCCGCAGGCCGCCGTTTTTATTTTTTGTATATTTCGTCATTTTTTATTCTTTTCATATAAATTAATATGTGCAGATTGAAAGAGAAGGCACTCTGTGATATAATACGATCAACCATTTGGAGCGAGGCTTTGGACCACCGGAAAGGAGAAAAAATGTTGTGTCAGGCGTCCACTCCCGCTCCTCATCGGCCCTGTTCTCAGCTTGAAAAGAAAAGGAGTGTTAACATGAAAGCGACCCGAACCCACCAATGGACCAGCCTGCTGCTGTCCGGAGCGCTCGTAGCCGGCATGATGATCACCCCCTCCCTGGCTGCAGGCGGCGCAGAATTGGAATTCCAGTATCCCTCAGACGTCAAGGCCGAGGACGTCACCATCACCGTACATGAAGGTGTTCCCGCCGACAGCGGCGAGGACGCCGTCAAGGCCCTGCCCGAGGTGAAAAAGAACGCAGAGGGCGACTATCTGGTCAGCGAGCCCGGCACATACAGCTACTGGGTCCGGGGCGATGGCTACTACAATGTTTGCAAGATCTTCAACGTAACGCAGAAGGACCTGGACGCCGGCTCTCTGAAGCTGGAGGTGGAGACGGGGAAGATGGCCTATACAGGCTATGAGCCCACCTCTCCCAACCTGGCAAACGTGCCTGAGAACTATGACCAGGGCGCCCGGGACTCCCTGCTGATCCTCTGGTCGGACGAGGTGCTGGACGAGTACTTCTCCACCGACACGCTGAAGAATTTCAAGGAATATGACACCCCCTTCTTCACCAAGGACCGGGCCGACCATCAGTTCACCACCCAGGATGAGATGATGAGCTATCTGACGGCGAAGGACCAGGCGGAAGAGGATATGTACCTGTACAGCCTGGGCAAGACCCCCGCCTATCAGTACGATATGCCCATCGCCGTATTCACCGAGACCGACCTGTCCTCCGCCAAATCTCTGGAGGAGGCCGGCGAGCTGGTCAGCGATAACGGCAAGCTCACCGTCTGGATCCAGTCCCAGATCCATCCCAACGAGCCCGCCGCCGGCGAAGGTGCGCTGGTCATGGTCTCCGACCTGTGCGGCAGCTACGGCGAGGAGGTGCTGGACGACGTCAATGTGATCGTCATTCCCCGCATCAATCCCGACGGCTCCTATCTGTTCACCCGTTCCACCTATCAGGGCTTCGACATGAACCGGGACCACATGGCCCTCAAGGCCCCGGAGCTGGCCTACCTGCACACCGCTTACCAGTACTTCATGCCAGAGGTGGTCATGGACGGCCATGAGTTCACCTTCTACGGCGTCACTGAGGACGGCTATATGAAGAACGCCGACGATATGCAGTCCACCCCCGCCAGCAGCCTGAACAACGATCCTCTGGTCAACCAGCTGGCCGAGGAGGCCGTGGACGGCCTGCACAAGAACGCCACTGACTCCGGCCTGCGGGTCTACCACTACGGCACCACCGTAAATAACCCCATCGGCCGCGCCTATTACGGCCTGTACAACTCCATCTCCATCCTGGTGGAGACCCGCGGCATCGGCGCCGGCTCCACCAACTTCGCCCGCCGGGTCTACTCCCAGCAGAACGCCGCCCACTCCATCATTGATTACGCCGTGGCCAACGACGACGCCATCAACAAGGCTGTGGCCGACGCCCGCGCCCAGGTCGCCGAGGACGGCAAGGTCTTTGACGCTGAGGACACCGTGATCCTCCAGCAGGTCGCCTCCGGCAAGACCCAGTCCCCCACCGCCCTGACCCGCTATCAGTACAACATGGATGGCAGCGACGCCAAAACCTCTTCCGCCACCCTGTCCATGAACGACACCGTGGTGCGCAGCCGCATCCGTCCCACCGCTTACGTCATCCCCAAGGACATCCCCAACGCGGAGAAGATCCTGTACATCCTCCAGAATCAGGGTGCGGAGTACTATGAGCTGGAGCCCGGCTCCACCGCCGAACTGAAGCAGTACTACTATGTGGGCGAGTACACCTACAACGAGAAGAAGGCCGGCTTCACCGCCGATCTGCGGGACGCCGCCAAGGTCACCTTTGAAAAGGGCGCGTACGTCATCCCCATGGATCAGGTCTCCGGCAACGTCATCGCCATGATCATGGAGCCCGACGTCAACGACTCCAACGGCTATGACGGCACTCTGGTGCAGTACGGCGTGGTCTCCTATGATGAGACCACCAAGAACTTCCCCATCTACCGCTATGAGGGCAACGACCCCCGGACCACTCTGGTGAGCAACGCCGCCGAGCAGCCCGTGGAACCTGAAACCCCCGAGCAGCCCACCGAGCCTGAGCAGCCTGTGGAGCCCGAAAAGCCCGCCGAGCCTCAGCAGCCCGCCGGCTCTTACACCGTGAAGGCCGGCGATTCCCTGTGGTCCATCGCCCAGAAGCACCTGGGCACCGGCACCAAGTGGGAGGTCATTTACAAGGCCAACCAGGACCTGCTCCAGAACCCCAACCAGATCCAGATCGGCCAGGTCCTCACCATTCCCGCTGCATAACCACAAGCTGTCAATCATCCAAAGGAGGCGTCCCGGCTGGGACGCCTCCTTCTCGATCATCCTTTGGACGGAACCAGTCAATCAACACCTCCCTCCGCCGCTTTGACGAAGGGCGGTGCTCCTTTACGCAGGTCGCTCAGCAGCCTGTTCCTCTTTCATGATAAATTTAAGATCATAATATATTCTTCACTATTTTCAGCAGCAACAGTGAATCCCACTTTCTCATACATCCTCACTGCATCATTACTTTTCTGAACGGATAAAGATATTTTTGAATATCCAGCCAATTTTTCTACTTGTATCAGTCGTTTCAACAATGAAGTTCCAATGCCTGATCTTCTGTACTGGGGGCAGACAGACATAGCAAGAGATGGCGTATCATGATCAATGTGTCCATAATCATTCATAACCCTTGCCCAAATAGCTCCGACTATATTTCCTTGGATTTCTGCCACCAAGGCTTTATCGTGTTTTCGATTTCCAAATCCAACGATATATTCTTGTAACTCCGGACATTCTATCACTGATTTCGGCGGTGGTTCAATTCCGTCTGGAATATAGATTGCCTCGTACAAAAAATCACCCAACAGGCCAAATTCTTCGTTTCTCATCTCTCGTATTACATAGTCCATATTTTCGCTCCAAATTACAATTTATTGTTTGGCTTTACTGTACCACATTTTTATCGTTCAAGCAATGTATATCAAGAATCGGCAGAGCGTGGTCCTCCCCTCCTGTGGTTGACATTGTAGACCTTCCGTGTTACAATCAGTCTACAAAGTAAACCAACAGTCTGTGAGGTGAACGATATGGAACCGCTGACCCTGACCAACAGCGAGTGGTATGTGCTGGACAGCCTGTGGGAGCGCTCCCCCATGACGGTGATGGAGCTGGTGTCCGCCCTCCACGAGAAAGTGGGCTGGGCCAAAAGCACCACCATCACCACCCTGCGGCGGATGGAGGGCAAGGGCCTGCTCCACTGTCAGGTGGAGGGCCGCACCAGGCATTACACTCCGGCGGTGGAGCGGCAGAGCGCCGCCCGGCAGGAGACCCGGTCCTTCCTGGACCGGGTGTACCAAGGCAGTGTGGGATTGATGGTCTCCTCCCTGGTCCGGGACGAAGCCCTGAGCCGGGAGGATCTCGATCAGCTCTATGAAATTTTACGTCAGGCAGAGGAGGGAATCACATGACCGGATCGATGGCGCTCCCCAGTCTGATGACCACTCTGATCCCCTGGGCCATCTCCTCAGTTCTGCTGATCCTGGCGGTGCTGGCTGTGCGGTGGCTCACCCGGGACCGGCTGTCCTCTGTAAACCGCTATGCCCTGTGGCTGGTGGTGCTGATCCGGCTGCTGATCCCCATTCAGCTCCCCTTCCTCTCCTCCTTAGGAGCAGTGGACCTTGCGCCCCAGATGGAGAATACCCCGGTATATGCCTTCCCCACCGGCCACATGGATGCGCCGGAGCGTTATATCCAGCATATCCGGGAAGAACAGGGCGAGGACCCGGTCATGAGCGCCGGCGTCACCAGCCGCAGCTTCCCCGCTCTGGGAGAGATCGGCTTTGATTATTACAACGGCGGCACGATCCTGGAGGAGAACGGTTATACTGATTACGCCTTTTTCTCCACTGTCCCCCGGATCCTGTCTATCCTGTGGGGAGCAGGAGCGTTGGTGATGCTCCTGTGTCTGGTTGGGAACAACCTGCGCTTTGCCGCAAGGCTGCGCCGCTCCCGCCGTCCCCTGGACATTCCCCAGTGTCCCCTTCCCGTCTACCGGATGGAAGGCCTGTCCTCCCCCTGCCTGTCCGGCCTGTTTCACCCCGCCATCTACCTCACTCCGGAGGTTGCGGAAAACGAAACAGCCCTGCGCCATGTACTGGCCCACGAGGGGACCCACTACGCCCACAAGGACCACATCTGGTCCGCCCTCCGGTGTACCGCCCTGGCCCTCCACTGGTATGATCCCCTGGTATGGCTGGCAGTTTCCCTGTCCAAGGCGGACGGGGAGCTGGCCTGCGACGAGGGGGCGGTCCGGCGGCTGGGCGAGGAGGAGCGCACCCCCTATGGCCGGACCCTGGTGGACATGGTGGCCCAACGTTCCCTGCGGCCCGCCGACCTGCTGTCCTGCTCCACTACAATGGCCGGAGGAGGCAAGTGCATCCAACAGCGGGTGGCCCTTTTGGTAAAGAAGCCGGAAACGAGAGCCACAGCCATCTTTGGGGCGTGTACGGCCCTGGCCTTGGCGGCGGTGTTCACCTTTGGGGGCGGCGGCCCCTCTCCATACAGCTACACAGGGTATGTAGCAGCCGTGGAGGCTTCCTGGTCTATCCACCTCGCACCGCCATTCACCTCTAGTACCTGGTACCCCGCCATAGAGGATCAGGAGGCTCTGAAGAAGGCCCGGTCGATCCTGCTCCAGGCGGAAGCGTATGACAAAAACGGAGAGACAACCGCCTTCGGGTTCTCTGAAATGATCCCGGTTTGCTATGGTCTGAAACTCTCCTCAGGGACAGACATAACTCGTTTCTATCTCTATCCCGCATCCACAGGCCTGCTTTATGTCCTGCCCTATCTGGATGCTACGACCAGTGGAACCGTCCCTGTGGCCACTCTGCCCGACAGCACAATCAGCCAGCTAAAGGAGTTGGCCAATGCCCAACAACAGGCTCTTGATTCCGGTATTGCCTATGACCAATTCTGTTCCCAGATCCAGCAGGCCAGCGCCATACAGGTAACCCCTCCCTCCAGATTCAGCGTCTCCTATCCAGAGCCCATCACCGCGCCCTCCCTGCTGGCTGGCCGGGCCGATCTGCTCTGCGCCCGGGCTCCCACACCCCAGGAAGCCCGGCGCCGATGGAACGAGGATGATCTTTCCAGGGACGCCTACCAGATCACCCTGACCCTCTCCTCCGGCCAGACGGCCCCATATCTGCTTTACCAACCCGGCGGCCTATCCTGGAAGAGCGGTGGGGAAAATCTGGTCTATGTTCTCTCCGGAGATTCTCTCCAACCCATAGGCGTTCTGGACACTTATGCGGTCCAGGCTCTGGTGGGATGGGCGGAACAGCAAAAGGGGCATCAGAACAATCCTGTCCCCCTCACTCCTGAAGAGCTGGCCTACTTCAACGACGGCTCCTTCTTTGATAATGGGACAGGAAACGGCGGGGACGCCTACCTCCATTTCTCCATTCGGAATATGTTCCTCACCTCCCAGTATGACACGCCCCAGGACATTGATCTGTTTGAATTATTCTATTGCGGAAGCGCTCAGCCGTCCACCCCCATGAGTCAGGAAGAGCGCCAGCTGGTGATCGACCGGGGCTATCATGGAACTGCTCCGCCATGTGGCTGCACTAAGATCACCAGGCAGGAGATGGACGCCGTTTTATTGGAGCACACCGGTCTGACTTTGGAAGAGACCCGCCAGGTCGGACTGGAACAGTTCACCTACCTACCGGAGTACGATGCCTATTATCACTTTCACGGGGACACCAATTATACATTCCCCATCTTTTCGCAAGGGTTCCGCCAGGGAGATCTGATCCATCTTGATTACGGAGATTGCATGCTGACCTTACGGCAGACCGGGAACAGCTATCAGTTCTATTCCAACCGCTCCCTCACCGCCTTTCCAGAGTAGGGCGGCGGTTCGACGGCTCCCGGCACTGTGCCGAGGCGGCCTCTCCCCCCTGTAAACTCGCTTTTTTCTCTCCGCCCGCTTAGTATGCGGGCGGTTTTTTATGCATTTCGACAGTTCACTTTTCTTTTACATATTTCTGTATTTTGATCCCATAGAGGTGAAATGCACAATTTTACGACGTTAAAAGACTGTTTTTCCTCCCCCTTTTCCCGTTAAGAAGTCGTTAAAATTGTTGTTTTTCCCCTCCTCCGTCAGTATCATACCATTAAGAGAATTATTCATATCGATCAGTCCGTTTTCGGACGAACAGTCAGGAGTTACAGGTTACTATGAGTCTGCGCATCGGCATCGACATCGGCTCCACCACAGTGAAGGTGGTGGTGCTGGATGAACAGAACAAGCTGCTGTTCCGCTCCTATGAGCGGCACTATTCCAAGACCCGGGAACGGGCCTGCGAGACCCTCCATTCCATCACCGGTCTGCTGGCGGGCAAACAGGTGAAAATGGTCATCACCGGCTCTGCCGGCCTGGGCGTGGCCAATGCCTCCGGCATTGATTTTGTGCAGGAGGTCTACGCCACCGCCGCCGCGGTCAAGACATACATCCCCAAGACGGACGCCGTCATCGAGCTGGGGGGCGAGGACGCCAAGATCATTTTCTTCGGCGGCGCACTGGAGGAGCGGATGAACGGCTCCTGCGCCGGCGGCACCGGGGCCTTCATCGACCAGATGGCTACCCTGATGAACGTGACGGTGGGTGAGCTGGACGCCCTCTCCCTGAAGCACGAAAAGATCTATCCCATCGCCTCCCGCTGCGGCGTGTTCGCCAAAAGCGACATCCAGCCCATTCTGAACCAGGGCGGGCGGAAGGAGGATGTGGCCGCCTCCATCTTTCAGGCCGTGGTGGATCAGACGGTGGCCGGCCTCACCCAGGGGCGTGAACTAAAAGGTAAAATCGTCTTTCTGGGCGGCCCCCTCCATTTCCTTATGGGGCTGCGGGAGCGGTTCGTGGAGACCTTGAAGCTGGACGGAGACCACGCCATCTTTCCCGAGGACGGCGACTGCTTCGCCGCCATGGGCGCCGCCCTGTGCGCCACCGATTATGAGCCCATTCTCTTTGAGGACGCGCTGAAAAAGCTGGAGGAGAGCGTGGACACCACCACCCTGGTGGACACCATGCCTCCCCTGTTCCGGGATGTGGGCGAGTACGGCGCCTTCTGCGCCCGTCACAACGCCAAGCGCCCGCCCCAGACCGACATCAAGACCTACCGCGGCCCCGCCTGGCTGGGCATTGACGCCGGCTCCACCACCACCAAGCTGGCCCTCATCACAGAGAACGGCGGCCTGCTGTATACCTATTACCACTCCAACCAGGGCAACCCGGTGGCCATCGTGCTGGAGCAGCTGCGGACCATCTACGCCATGTGCGGAGACCGCATCCAGATCCGGGGAGCAGCGGTCACCGGCTATGGCGAGGACCTGATCAAAAATGCCTTCTCCTGTGACCTGGGCCTGGTGGAAACGGTGGCCCATTACCGTGCCGCCGCCCATTTCGAGCCTGAGGTGGATTTTATCATCGACATCGGCGGCCAGGACATGAAATGCTTCAAGATCCGCAACCAGGCGGTGGACTCCATCATGCTCAACGAGGCCTGCTCCTCCGGCTGCGGCTCCTTCATTGAGACCTTCGCCAAAGCCATGGGCTATTCCATCGCGGACTTCGCCAAGCTGGGCCTGTTCGCCCAGCACCCGGTGAATCTGGGCTCCCGCTGCACGGTCTTTATGAACTCCAGCGTCAAGCAGGCCCAGAAGGACGGAGCCAGCGTGGAGGACATCTCCGCCGGTCTTTCCATCTCCATCGTGAAAAACGCCATCTACAAGGTCATCCGCGCCGCCTCCCCTGATGACCTGGGACAGCACATCGTGGTCCAGGGAGGCACCTTCCACAACGACGCGGTGCTCCGGGCCTTTGAGCTGGAGCTGGGCCGGGACGTCACCCGCCCCACCATCTCGGGCATCATGGGGGCCTTCGGCGCAGCCCTGGCCGCCCGGGATCTGGAGCTGGAGCAGAGGCTGCTTCTCTATCTGGATGCCCACTATACCGAAGAATTGTCCCTGGAAAGTCTCTCGAAAGAATTCGGTGTCAGCCGTTTTGTCCTCTCCCGGATATTTACGGAAAAGTTCCACACCACTTTCCCGGATTATGTGAATTCCAGAAGACTTGATTATGCCAGAGACCTTCTGCTGTCCACGGAGCTATCCGTGACACAGATTGCTCTGGATGCGGGCTTTGGCAGCTCCCGTACCTTTTTCCGTGCCTTTCAGGATACCTTCCATACCACTCCGGGAGCTTACCGCAGGCAGACGGAATCTACCCACAACAGCTCCTCGCCCGCCCGGATATAATCCTTCCAGGTGCGGATGATCCGTCCCCGGTCAGGTGTCTGACACATCTCCACTGTCACTGCCGTATCCACGCCTTCTCTCGCCAGCCCTTCCTGATCGAATTCTACGAGAAGTTTGCCTTTTCTCACGATCTCATTGGGCAAGACATTGCAGCGGTAATAAGTGCTATGAAGTTCTTCTTTATCCTTACAGATATTCAATAGCAGCTCCACCCCGCTGTCCGTGCGGAAACGGATCCGGTTGCCCATAGGATAAAGCTTCAGCACTTTTCCTGCAGTGGGGGCATAGACTCTGCCGTCCGATGGCAGAATGGTAATGCACTTCGTATTGTCATCCTCCGCCTCTTCCGTTGTGTCCTGCAAAGTATCCTGCGATATTTTCCTGATCTCGCCGTTCACCGGGCTCCCTATGGCGGTGCCTTCCATAACCAGCTGTCTGTTCCCTGTTATTTTTCTCTCTTCCTGTCTGTTGACCGCCTCTTCTGTTTCTTCCATGTTCCACCGGATGCTCCTGCCCAACCAGAAACCGATCAGCAGTCCCAGCACTCCCGTTGCCACCACAGCATACATCTGCATGTTTCTACCTTCCTTTTTCCATAATAAGACTCTTACATCTTATTCTGTCTCATTTTCGGGAAAACATGCCAGTTTTTCATTCATAAAATCCAAGAGTATTGCCGCCACGATTCCCGCCGCCATGCAGAACAGATTCCGGGATGCCGCATCCGCCGATGTTGCAAAGCTGCCCCAGGGAACGGTCATCACCGTAGCCGCACCGACGATCCCGAGAATTCCATGAAACATCAACTCATAATGCCTCTCAAA
>OGHE01002022.1_pt1 | contig 11243 bp, 9 predicted proteins | sample 1571431 | NCBI WGS metagenome assembly OGHE01 (sample SAMEA2581966, study PRJEB24529) | metagenome | biome: Human gut stool | place: China | collected 2011 | reverse complement strand
TGTTGTCCGATTGATGCCGGCAGTGGTTTCCAGTTCCTCCAGTGTTGCCTGTTTCAGATTCACCAGAGTCTTGAACCGGAGCAGCAGCTTCTGTGTCTTTTTCTCCCCGATGCCACGGACTTTTGTCAGTTCCATCTGATATGAGGACTTGACGTGAATGCTGTGCATATACGCTACGGAGTAACGGTGCACTTCGTCCTGTATCTGCGTCAGCAGGTGGAATGCAGAACGATTGGCAGACAGAGAGATCTCCCCGCCGGCACTGGAAATGGCACGGGTGCGGTGCTTCTGGTCTTTCACCATGCCGAACACCGGAATGTGCAGCCCGAAGCCGCTGATTACCGGTGCGATCGTGTTCACATGTCCCTGTCCGCCGTCCAGCAGAATCAAGTCCGGCAGTCTGGAAAAGCCCTCCTCGTCCTGTGCCAGATAGTGTTTCAACCGTCTGGTCAGGGCTTCTTTCATACAGGCATAGTCGTCCTGTGTGACATGCTCTTTCATGCGAAAACGTTTATAGGCTTTTTTCAGCGGTCTGCCGTTTTCAAATACCACCATGCCGCAGACCATAGAGGTGGAGGAGAGATTGGAAATGTCGTAGGCTTCGATATACTGCGGCGGCTGGGGTAATCCCAGCACGGCTCCCAGTTCCTCCAGTGCCTGCACTTCCCTGCCCGTCCGGTTGAAGCGAATCGCCAGTTCTTCGTTGGCATTATTGCGGGAAAGCTGCACGAACTGGCACAGCGTTCCACGTTGGGGAACGGTGATATACACCCGTCTGCCGGCAAAATTGGTGAACAGCTGCTCGTACATTTCCGGATCGGGCATGGCAAATTCCAGCACGATATTTTTGGGAATCTCCCCACGGTGATGTTCGTAGTACTGTGTCAGGTAGGAGTCCATGACTTCTTCGCGGGAGGCGTTTTCCTGAAAAAAGAACGTTTCCTTATCAAAAAGCCGTCTGCCGCGATACCGCAGAATGGACACACACTGGGTACCCATATGTTCCGCCATGGCGATCACGTCGGCTTCTTCCAGAGCCGCGTCCATGATCTTCTGGGTTTCTCCGGCTTTGGTCACTGCGGCGATCCGATCCCGCAGCATTGCTGCACGTTCAAAATCCAGTGCTTCTGCTGCACGCTCCATTTCCTCCTGCATTCGCTTTACGGAATCCGTGCTGCCCATCTGGATATACGCTTTCGCCTGCTGAATCACTTCTGCGTAATCTTTTTGCGAAATGCAGCCGCGGCAAACGCCCATGCACTGCTTGATGTGATAGTTCAGGCAGGGGCGTGTTTTTTTGAAATCCTCCGGAAAACGTTTGCGGCACGTGGGCAACTGAAATACACGGTTTGCCTCTTTGGCAGCTTCCCGTGCCACATAGCCACTCATATAAGGTCCCAGATAGGTGCCGGCTTTCTTCTTGTTTTTCTCTACCGTCAGTCTGGGATACGACTCCTCGGAAAAGCAGAGATAGGTATACCCCTTGTCATCTTTCAGCAGAATGTTATATTTCGGTTGATGCTGTTTGATCAGGCTGCATTCCAGAACAAGGGCTTCATATTCCGAGTCGGTGACAATAAAATCGTAGTCATACACATGCTCCACCATACTTGCCACTTTTGGTGTATGGTCAGCTGACTCCCGAAAATAACTTGTCACACGATTTTTCAGATTCTTTGCTTTTCCGATATAGATGATCTCAGACTTCTGATCTTTCATCAAATAAACACCCGGCGACGTTGTTAACTTTGCAGTTTTTTCCCGCAGTACAGGTAAACGACAATTCATACAACGCCTCCGAGTGTTGATTTTCCATTACAATTGATAATGTATTAAGACAGTGCCTTCAGTGCACGCTGTCCGATGTCCTTCCGGTAATGTGCATCTTGGAACGAAATGGTTTTAACGCCTGCATAAGCAGTGTCCAGTGCCTCCGGCAAAGTTGCCGCAGTTGCTGTAACGCCCAGCACACGACCGCCGGCTGTCAGGAATGTGTCCCCGTCCAGCTTGGTGCCTGCATGGTAAACAAAGCAGTTTGCAGTCTGTCCGTTTTCGTCCAGACCAGCGATCGGAAGACCGGTAGCATACTTTTTCGGATAGCCGCCGCTTGCCATAACTACGCAGGCTGCACAGCCGTCTTTCCACTGAATGTCCAGCTGATCCAATGTACCGTTCCAGATCGCCAGCATAATGTCTACCAGATCGGTATCCAGCAGCGGCAGAACTACCTGTGTTTCCGGATCGCCGAACCGGCAGTTATACTCGATGACCTTCGGTCCCTTGGGTGTCAGCATCAGTCCGAAATACAGACAGCCGGTAAACGGTCTGCCCTCCTCCTGCATCGCACGAATGGTGGGCAGGAAAATGGTATCCATGCACTGCTGTGCAATTTCCGGTGTGTAGTACGGATTCGGGGCAACAGTGCCCATGCCGCCGGTGTTCAGACCCTGATCGCCGTCCAGTGCACGCTTGTGATCCATGGAAGAAACCATCGGCTTAACAGTTTTGCCGTCTGTGAAGCTAAGCACAGAAACTTCCGGACCAGTCAGGAATTCTTCGATGACAACCTTAGAACCGCTTTCCCCGAAGATCTTGTCTTCCATGATCGATGCGATCGCATCAAAAGCTTCCTGTTCATTCTGGGCAATGACAACGCCTTTTCCCAGTGCAAGACCGTCTGCTTTGATAACTGTGGGATATTCGTTCTTCTCTTTCAGGTAAGCTTCAGCTTCCTGCGGCTTGTCAAATACACGATATTCCGCAGTCGGAATGTGATACTTCTGCATCAGTTCCTTGGAGAACACCTTGCTGCCCTCCAGAATCGCTGCGTTTTTCTTCGGTCCAAAGGTCATGAAGCCCTCTGCCTGCATCGCATCTGCCATGCCCAGTACCAGCGGATCGTCCGGTGCAACAAACACCAGATCCACTGCCAGTTCCTTTGCCAGCTTGACCATACCGTCAATATCGGTTGCCTTTACCGGAAAACACTTCGCATACTTGGCAATGCCGCCGTTGCCTGGTGCACAGTAAAGTGCCTCGACCTGCGGGCTCTCTGCCAGTTTCATGACGATGGCGTGTTCCCGTCCGCCGCCGCCAACCACTAAAATCTTCATGCTGTCTTCCTCCTGCGATCAGTGATGGAACAGACGAATGCCTGTGAACGCCAGTGCCATATTGTACTTATTGCATGTTGCAATAACATGGTCATCACGAATCGAACCGCCCGGCTCTGCGATGTACTGCACGCCGCTCTTGTGAGCACGTTCGATGTTGTCGCCGAAGGGGAAGAATGCGTCAGAACCGAGGCAAACCTCTGTGTTCTGTGCCAGCCATGCCTGCTGTTCTTCCTTGGTGAACACTTCCGGCTTTACCTTGAATGTATTCTGCCATGCACCTTCTGCCAGCACGTCCATATATTCATCAGAAATGTACACGTCAATTGCATTGTCACGATCCGGACGGCGGATACCGTCTACGAACTGCAAGCCCATAACCTTGGGATGCTGACGCAGCCACCAGATGTCTGCCTTATTGCCGGCAAGACGTGTGCAGTGGATACGGGACTGCTGTCCGGCACCGATACCGATTGCCTGACCGTCCTTGACATAGCATACAGAGTTAGACTGGGTATACTTCAGCGTAATCAGGGAAATCAGCAGATCTCTCTGATACTTTTCCGGAATTTCCTTGTTGTCGGTAACAACATTGGACAGCATTTCCTTGTCGATCTTCAGGAAGTTATGTCCCTGTTCAAAAGTAACACCAAATACCTGCTTCCGTTCCAGTTCTGCCGGACGGTATGCCGGATCGATCTGAATGATATTATAGGTACCCTTCCGCTTGGACTTGAGGATTTCCAGTGCCTCCGGCTCATAGCCCGGTGCAATGATACCGTCGGAAACTTCCCGCTGGATCATCTTTGCAGTGGACACGTCGCAAACGTCAGACAGAGCGATAAAGTCACCGTAAGAAGACATACGGTCTGCACCGCGGGCACGGGCATAAGCACACGCCAGCGGAGAGAGTTCACCCAGATCATCTACGAAATAGATCTTCTTCAGGGTATCAGACAGCGGTGCACCAACTGCGGCACCTGCCGGAGAAACGTGCTTGAAAGAAGTTGCCGCACACATGCCGGTTGCTTCTTTCAGTTCCGATACCAGCTGCCAGCCATTGAAAGCGTCCAGCAGATTGATATAGCCCGGCTTGCCGTTCAGTACAGTGATCGGCAGATCGCTGCCGTCCTCCATATAGATGCGGGACGGCTTCTGATTCGGATTACAGCCGTATTTTAATTGCATTTCACTAGCCATGAAAGTGCCTCCTTACTGATTCTTGTTTACAATTCTGGTTTCAGTTTTCTTGGTCTTGAGGTCGATGTACCGAACAAACAGAGAAACCTTGTTCTCCGCATTCAGGCTGTTCCACAGCATTTCTGTGAACGCATCGATGTCACCGGAAACCGCAATTTTCTGCGGTTCGCCGGAAAAGCTCGGCAGCGGATTTCCATCACCCTCATAGGTGTGAATGAAATGTCCAACGCCGGCAATGGGATTAGAATAGGAGAATGTATATCTCTGGCAGGAGGAAGGATCGCCGTCTGCACTTTTCAGAATAGACAGTGCATAGGAAAAGCCGTTGTTGCTCTGGTCGATCAGTCCGGAGATACGCGGAGTGTAGTTCGGTGCGTCCGGTTCGAACTCACGGGTCCGCAGGGATTCCTCAAAAGTTTTCCCAGCCTGCATCAAATCATACACAGTGTCTGTCTGGTCACCATTGGTCACAATGGTATAATCTCCCAGAACGCGAACCGGTGCGTAGATAATCAGACTCGGGTCTACCATTTTCGACGGGTCAAATGCCTGTGTGCGGATACCTGCACCGTCCTCTACGAAAACGCGGTTCCGACTGTTTTCACTTCTTCCCATGATAAAGTATGCAGAAACCGCATACGCTCCGTCCTCCGAACGTCCCAGCACAATGCCGCGACCCGGATAAGAATTCTGCTGCAATTCCTGCTGCAATGATGCAATCTTCATAATTTCCTCCTACTGATATTGCCTTTACTGCTTAATGAATACGGTTTTCTCTCGAACTTCTAACTGTCCGTTGCAGAACAGGTTCACTGCCTGCGGCAGAATCTGCCACTCTGCTTGTTCCATGACACGCTTTTGTAGCACTTCCGGTGTGTCGTCCGGAAATACGGCAACGGGCTGCTGTAAAATGATCGGCCCGTCATCGGCGACTTCGTTGACGAAGTGCACTGTCGCACCGGTAAACTTCACGCCCCGTGCCAAAGCTGCCTCGTGTACACGCAGTCCGTAGAATCCCTCTCCGCAAAAGGACGGGATCAAAGACGGGTGCACGTTGATGATCTGATTATGATATGCCCGAATGATCGACTGATCCAGAATGGTCATGAAGCCTGCCAGTACGATCAGATCGGCATATTCCTGAAACAGTGCTTCCAGCAGTGCCTTGCTGTACATTTCACGAGATGCAAATTCTTTCGGGACGATAACGCGAGTGCCAATGCCGTTTTCTTTGGCTCTGGTCAGTGCGTATGCGTCCGGATTGGAGGAAATCACACAGGTGATTTTTCCGTTCGGAATCTTCCCGTTTTTCTGTGCATCGATCAATGCCTGCAAATTCGTTCCGCCGCCGGAAACCAGCACAACAATATTTTTCATTTTGCTCTGCCTCTTTCTATTACTTGAGGATCACGCCCTCATCAGATGCAACCAGTTCGCCCAGCACATAGGCATGTTCCCCTGCTGCATTCAGAATGCGGATCGCCTTATCTGCATCTTCCTGAGCCACGCATACCATCATGCCGACCCCCATATTAAAGGTGTTGAACATGTCGTGTTCCGGAATCTTACCAGTCTTTGCGATCAGGTCGAAGATCGGCAGAACCTGCACGTCGCTGCGGTCGATCTTTGCAGACAGACCCTTCTTCAGTGCCCGCGGAATGTTCTCATAGAAACCGCCGCCGGTGATGTGAGCGATAGACTTCGGCTGTACCTCTGCCAGCAGCTGCTGAATCGCGTTGACATAAATCTTGGTCGGTGTCAGCAGGCAGTCACCCAGTGTGGTGCCCAGATCAGAGAAGTGACGAGCCAGATTCTGTTCGTTGACTGTGAATACGTTCCGGATCAGAGAGAATCCGTTGGAATGTACGCCGCTGGACTGCATTGCGATCAGCACATCGCCTTCCTTCTGGCTGTCCATGTTCAGGATCTTGCTCTTGTCTACGACACCAACGGCAAAACCGGCAACATCGTATTCATCTTCCGGATAGAAGCCCGGCATCTCGGCAGTTTCGCCGCCGACCAGTGCACAGCCGGACTGTACGCAGCCCTCTGCCACACCGGAAACGATCGATGCGACCTTTTCCGGAACGTTCTTGCCCAGTGCAATATAGTCCAGGAAGAACTGGGGCTTTGCACCGCAGCAGATAATATCATTGACGCACATTGCCACACAGTCGATACCAATGGTAGTATGCTTATCCATGAGAAAGGCGATTTTCAGCTTTGTTCCTACGCCGTCTGTACCGGAAACCAGTACCGGCTGCTGCATTCCTGCCACATCCAGTGCATACAGACCGCCGAAGCCGCCAATGTCTGTCAGCACATTTGCTGTCATGGTTCTGGCAATATGGGACTTCATCAACTCCACTGCCTTGTAACCGGCAGTGACGTCTACGCCTGCCTTTTTATAGCTTTCCGAATAGCTTTCCATTTATGTGTTACCTCCAAAGTTTGTCGGGCGAATCCGATACGGAACCGCCGCAGGAAACCGCCTTTCGCAATTTCCCGATCATTCGCCTATCTTCTTTTCAAATTTATCTTTCGGCATTTCCTTCGGCACTTCGATAGGATAATTGCCGGTGAAACATGCTGTACAAAAACCAGTCTGCGGTGTCATGTCCGGCGTTGCCAGCGACTGCACACCTTCTATGCTCAGATACCCCAGTGTATCTGCTCCGATATGTTCACAGATCTCCGGAATGGTCATCTGGCATGCGATCAGGTTTTCCTTACTGTCAATGTCCACGCCGAAATGGCACGGATTTGTAAACGGCGGACAGGAGATCCGCATATGCACTTCTGTTGCACCAGCTTCCCGCAGCAGACTGACGATCCGCTGGCAGGTCGTGCCGCGGACAATACTGTCATCTACCAGAATAACACGCTTGCCTGCCACAACGCTTTTTACCACATTCAGCTTGATCCGCACGGAATCCGTCCGCATCTTCTGATTAGGCTGGATAAAGGTTCTGCCGACATAGCGGTTCTTGATAAAGCCGACTTCATATGGGATTCCAGAAGCCTGTGACAGTCCCAGTGCGGCATCCAGTCCGCTGTCCGGTACACCGATAACCACATCCGCTTCTACCGGATGCTCTTTCCAGAGCAGCTTTCCGGCACGAATGCGGGCATCGTGTACGGTACAGCCATTGATGACAGAATCCGGACGAGCAAAGTACACATACTCAAACACGCACAAAGAGGGCTTCTGTCCGCAGTGTGTCCGGACAGAGCGAACGCCGTCGCTGTCTGCAATAACAATTTCGCCGGGATCCAGTTCCCGTTCGAACTCAGCCTCTACGCTGTCCAGTGCACAGGTTTCCGAAGCAAATACGATACTGCCGTCTTTCCGCCGTCCCATACAGAGAGGACGGAAGCCGTTGGGATCTCTGGCAGCGATCAGCTTCTGCGGGGACATAACGACCAGGGAATAAGCACCTTTCAGGTCATACATGGCGTATTCCACAGCTTCTTCAATAGAAGAACGCTCCAGTCTTTGTTCCGTCACCGCATAGGAGATCACTTCAGTATCGTTGGTGGTGTGAAAAATCGCACCACGCAGTTCATACTTTCTCCGCAGCTCATGTGCATTGACCAGATTACCGTTATGGGCAATCGACATGGGACCTTTTACATGGCGAACCACAATGGGCTGTGCATTGGAACGGCTCGGCTTTCCGGTTGTGGAATACCGCACATGTCCGATCGAAATGTTCCCTTGTCCGAGTTTTTCGATCTGACTGCGGTTAAATACCTCCGGCACCAATCCCAGATCCTTATGATGCGAAAAAACGCCACGATCGTTTACCACGATCCCGCAGCTTTCCTGCCCTCTGTGCTGAAGTGCATACAGTGCAACATATGTCATCGCTGCAACGTCTGTGGTGTGCGGTGAATAGATACCAAACACACCGCATTCCTCATGCAGTCCTGTCTTCAATACAATCATTCCCTTCCGTTCCAGCAATACGAACAGAGCTGACAGTCGGGTTTTCCTACGGCACGAATCGTGCCTTCCAGCGATTGAAATTCCAATGACGTCAGTTGCAGACGCCGACAGATTTCGTCCCGAAGCAGCTTTCCACGCTCTGTGTTAGAGTTGCTGTACTCGTCAATATGCTGCAAACCGGCAACGCCCTCATTTTCATCAATGATCTGGCGTGCGATCAGTTCCATCTCCGAAGTGCTTCTGGAGAAGTTCAGATATTTACAGCCGTACATAATCGGCGGACAGGCAGACCGCATGTGGACTTCCTTCGCACCGTTTTCATAGAGAAACTCAACCGTTTCCCGCATCTGTGTGCCCCTAACAATGCTGTCATCTACGAAAAGAAGTTTCTTGCCCCGAATGAGTTCCGGAACAGGAATCAGCTTCATTTTTGCAACCCGATTCCGCATGGACTGATTGGCTGGCATGAAGCTTCTCGGCCATGTGGGTGTATACTTGATAAACGGTCTTGCAAATGGAATGCCGCTTCGGTTGGCGTAACCAATGGCGTGAGGAACACCGGAATCCGGAATGCCGCAGACATAATCCACGTCCGGAAGCTTTCCGTTTTTCATATCGTTCTCCGCCATGATCTCACCGTTTTTGGTACGCATCACTTCTACATTCACGCCCTCGTAGCAGGCGGTGGGATACCCGTAATACGTCCAGAGGAAGGTACAGATCTTCATCTCCTCCGTTCCCTCATAGAGAACTTCGTAGCCGTCCTTGGTCAGACAGGTGATCTCCCCTGCCTTCAGTTCGTGGCAGGTTTCATATCCCAGTTTCTGGTATGCAAAGGATTCGAACGAGAAGCAGTAGCCGTCTGAACGCTTTCCGATCAGAATCGGCAGCTTTCCTGCCCGATCTCTTGCACAGATAATGGAGTCCTCTGTCATGATGACCAAAGACATGGTACCTTCAATTTTACTTTGAGCATAGCGAATCCCCTCCACGAAGGTCGGCTTCTGTGCGATCAACGCACCGATCAGACCGCCGGAGTTGATGTTACCGCTGCTCATGGTTTCAAAGTTCGCACAGCCGCTTTCCAGAAGTTCTTCGGAAAGTGCCTTTGCATTCTGAATAATGCCGATCGAGCAAACTGCATAAAGCCCCAGTTTGGAACGCACCATGATCGGCTGGGGATCTGTATCACTGATACAGCCGATGCAGATATTGCCCCGCATTTTTTCCACGTCCTTTTCGAACTTTGTCCGGAAAGGCGAGTTTTCAATGCTGTGAATATTCCGCTGGAATCCCAGTTCCGCAGAATAGGATGTCATACCACCGCGTCGTGTCCCCAGATGTGAATGATAGTCCGTCCCATAAAATACGTCGAGAACGCAGTCGTTTGCTGAAACTGCACCAAAAAAGCCACCCATGAATTATTCTCCAAAGATCCGCTTCATAACTTCCTGATAAGCTTCTTCTGTACCGCCCATATCTCTGCGGAAACGGTCCTTATCCAGCTTCTCGTTGGTCTTTACGTCCCACAGACGGCAGGTATCCGGAGAGATCTCATCTGCCAGAATGATTGTGCCGTCAGACAGACGGCCGAATTCGATCTTGAAATCGATCAGGCGAATGCCGATAGACAGGAAGAACTTCTTCAGAACTTCGTTGACCTTGCGGGTGTAGTTCTTGATCGTGTCGATTTCTTCCTGTGTTGCCAGACCCAATGCCAGTGCATAGTCATCATTGATAAACGGGTCGTTCAGTTCGTCGCACTTGTAGCTGAATTCCAGAATCGGGCACAGCAGATCTTTGCCTTCTTCTACGCCCATACGCTTGGAGAAGCTGCCGGCTGCAACGTTGCGGACAATAACTTCCAGCGGTACGATAGAAACCTTCTTTACAGCAGTTTCGCGGTCGCTCAGTTCCTCTACCAGATGAGTCGGAACGCCTTCCTTTTCCAGCTGCTTCATGATATAGTTGGACATACGGTTGTTAATAACACCCTTGCCAACGATCGTGCCCTTCTTTTCGCCGTTGAATGCAGTTGCATCGTCCTTATAGTCTACGATCACAACTTCCGGATTCTCGGTTGCGAATACTTTCTTTGCCTTGCCCTCATAGAGCTGTTCTGTTTTTTTCCAATCAGCCATTTTCTGTTCCTCCAAAAAATTAAAATTATATCATTATGAAATCAGCAGTTACTGTATTCTGCTGAAATTTTTGCGTCTTTTTCCTTTACGCCCTGTTCCATGTCTGCTTTCATCTGTTCCAGCTTTGCGTCGATTTCCGGATCAAACAGTGCCAGCATCTGTGCTGCCAGAATTGCGGCATTGGCTGCCCCGTCGATTGCGACAGTTGCCACCGGAATGCCCTTCGGCATCTGTACGGTTGCCAGCAATGCGTCCAGCCCGTCCAGTGTAGAAGACTTGACCGGAATGCCGATCACCGGCAGCGTGGTATGTGCCGCCAGAACACCACCCAGATGTGCAGCCTTTCCTGCGGCGGACAAAATCACGCCGAAGCCGTTTTTCTTCGCGTTTCCGGCAAATTCCGCAGCCAGTGCCGGTGTCCGGTGTGCGGACATGACATGCACTTCATACGGGATCCCGAACTTGTCCAGTTCGTCCAGTGCACCCTTTACTACCGGCAGATCGCTGTCACTGCCCATGATCACTGCTACTTTTTTTGACATATGTATTCCTCCTGAATCAGAGTTACACACCGCTTGTTGCAAGCCGGTGTGCTGTTGCGGCAAGGCAGTATGCCCCGCCGGTTTATGAAAGCAGAATGCGAATCAAGAAAGCTTCGCCTCTGTTATCACCCATGTTTCTTTTCCGTTCTTTTCCATTTTGAACGTCAGTGTCTTATTTTCCGACGTATTTTCCGCATTGCGGAGCGTCAGCCCGATCTGCCATGTCAGAATCAGTTTTCCCGCCTCGTTTTGTTCTGCCTGCAAATACACGTCAGAATCCATACGGGTCACCCTAGCA
>OGHE01002015.1_pt1 | contig 11282 bp, 8 predicted proteins | sample 1571431 | NCBI WGS metagenome assembly OGHE01 (sample SAMEA2581966, study PRJEB24529) | metagenome | biome: Human gut stool | place: China | collected 2011 | reverse complement strand
TCCGCAGACCGGCAAGATATCGACATTGAGGTACATTCCGGGAGATCGTTACTCCTTGCCTGCCAACTCTATTCTTTGTCTATATAACGACAAAAGCGACAATATGTGGGCAGGAAGTGTACGTAACGGATTAATCAATATTAAAGAGGTAGGAATGAAAACCTATCAAGACGTACTGCCGGGACAGAATTACGGACTGAGTGAGAAAACAATCCTATCCATTTATCAGGACCATGACAATCAAATATGGATCGGAACAGACGGAGGGGGCATCAACCTCTTCGACCCGGCCACCGGAAAGTTTCATCACATACTTTCTACCTGGGAAGAAAAGGTGGCTTCCATCACCGGCATGGACAAAGACCATCTGCTGGTTTCGCTATTCAGCCAAGGCCTGTTTATCTTTCATAAAGAAACCCACCGATATCAGCCGCTTGTCATTATCAACGACAGCATTAATGATATTTTATGCCATCGGGGAAAAACAGTCAATGTATATCAAAATACTCCTGAAACCATTTTGATGTTATCCGAAACACCTTATAAATACCATATTGGTAAAAAGCAATTCATTCCCATCACCAAGGGAAAAGGCATCACTGATATTGTCGGTACATTGTTACCCATAAACAGCACAGGAGAGGATTGCTATCTGCACGATTTGGAACATATCTATCAAATCAACTCCAGCCTCAACGAACTGGAACTTATATTTACCTGTCAAACAGACACCGTGTTCAATTCTGTTTCACAAGACGAGAACGGATTGCTATGGATAGGCAGTAACCATGGTTTAAGTTATTATAATCCGGGTACAAAGCAATATACCCCTGTCTCCAATACCCTGATTAATGAAATAAGCTCGCTCATTTGTGACCGGCAAGGACGTGTATGGATAGGAACGGAAGAAAAGTTATTCGCATATCTGATTAAAGAAAAGAAGTTCATCTTATTCGGTGAACCGGACGGAGTGGTACAAAACGAATATCTGGAGAAACCCCGGTTGCTCTCTTCATCCGGAGATGTCTATATGGGAGGTGTAAACGGCTTGCTACATATCAACCGGCACTTACCTGACGACCCCGCACTTCTCCCCACTCTCCAACTGGCCGACATCCTAGTGGGCGGAGAACGTGTCTACGACCGGATATCAAACGACCACCAACTCAGTGTCAATGAAAAAAGTAAACCGATCATCATCAAAATCATCACCCGTGATAAGGATATTTTCCGCAAACCCATGTATAGATACACCATTACAGGACTGAACGGACAAAACATCTATTCTTATTTACCGGAAATAAACTTAAGCAGTCTGCCAACAGGCAGTTATCACATAAAAGCCGCCTGTAGTACCCGCAACGGTGACTGGACAGCAGACTATGATATTCTTACCCTGACAGTACTGCCTCCCTGGTATAAATCCGGCTGGTTCATCCTAAGTTGCACCCTTTTTATCTTCATCAGTGTCATCCTCACTTTCATCCTGATATTGCGCAACAAAGAAACCAAGCTAAAGTGGGCAATGAAAGAACATGAACAGCAGGTATACGAAGAAAAAGTACGCTTTCTCATCAACATCAGCCATGAGCTTCGGACTCCACTGACCTTGATACATGCACCCTTGAAACAACTAATGGACAAACTTACCGCCGACAACGAAAATTATCCGTTGATCCAAAGCATCTGTAAACAATCTGAACGGATGAAGAACATTCTGAATACTGTTCTGAATGTTCGCAAAATGGAAGTAGGACAAAGCACACTCCATATCCAGAGCATACAATTGGATGAATGGGCGGAGCAACTGATTTCCGATTTTAAACCGGAAGCCTCCGTCAGAGGCATCACACTCGTCTATCAACCTGAGCCGGAGATTCAAACCTTGTGCTTCGACAAAGAAAAATGTACCACTATCCTGACCAACCTATTAATTAACGCATTGAAATATACTCCCGATGAGAGTACAATCAGCATTTCAACCCGTTTGTCGGAAGACAGGACAAGAGTACGCATATCCATTTCCGACCAAGGTCCGGGACTGAAAGATGTGGATACCAACAATCTCTTTGTCCGCTTTTACCAAGGCAACAACAGTCGTCCCGGCACAGGAATCGGATTGTCCTATTCTAAAATACTGGTCGAACAACACGGAGGCAACATTGGAGCCTACGACAACAAGAATTTCGGAAGTCCGGGAGCTACTTTCTGGTTCGAACTTCCATTAAATACCGAACCGGGAAATATCACGCTGCACCCACAAGAATATCTGAATACACTTTTGGCACCCACGCAAGAAACAGAAAGCATTCCCGAACAACAGGAAGAAAATAAAACAGCCCAAAGCCATACCTTATTAATAGTAGATGACAACAAAGACCTGACCGATTATCTGGCAACAGCCCTGAAAGACCGGTTTAAGACAATATGGGTAGCAGCCGATGGAGAGGAAGCATTGCGTCTTTGCCGGGAAAAACGTCCTCATATAGTTGTAAGCGATATCCAAATGCCCCATATGAACGGCTATGAGCTATGTAAACAAATAAAAGAAGATTTGGAAATAAGCCATATCCCGGTTATCCTGCTCACTGCACGTAATGACGAAGAAAGCCAACTATATGGTTATAAAAACGGAGCAGACGCCTACATCACAAAACCTTTTGAAGTAAGTATGCTGTATGCAATTGTCTGTAGCCAACTGCATAACCGGGAACGGATGCGTACCCGCTATACAGACATCGGTCCTCTGCCGCCACCCGAAGAAGGAACCTTCAGTTCGGCCGATGAAGAATTTTTAAATCGCCTGAATCAGATAATCACAGAACATCTGGATAACGAACAGTTGGGTATTCCATTCATTTGCAACAAAATAGGAATCAGCAGAGCTTCTTTATACAATAAGCTGAAAGCATTGACAGATATGGGAGCCAACGACTATATAACCAAAATACGTATGGAGAGAGCTATCTGGCTTATTCTCCATACAGAACTCAGTGTCAATGACATAGCAGATAAGACAGGATTCTCGACCGCCAGATATTTCAGCACTGTATTCAAACAGCATACAGGTTGTTCCCCTACCCAATACAGAGAGAAACCGCCTGTCAACACTCAATAACCCTATAAAACCCTGTTTTCATTCCATGTTATGTTAATTTCCGACCATTTATAATAATAAATGATATATAATATGGAATAAAAGCAGAGATATAGTGCATTATCCAAATGAAAGAGTTTACTTTGTCCAACAAACAATTAGAGATTTATTCTAGTTTTATTCTCATCATGTATCTTCTCAGTTATCCACATTGAGTATATTCATTCCTGATTTAGAGCTTCTTGAAATTTCGTTGTTAGATTATTAATTTTTTATATTGACAGTTATGAATATGTATGTTGGAAACCTTAGCTACAACGTTAAGGAAGTAGATTTGAGAGAAGTTATGGAAGAGTATGGAACAGTAGGCTCAGTCAAGTTAATCATTGACCGTGATACAAGAAGATCAAAAGGTTTCGCCTTTGTCGAAATGCCGGAAACTTCAGAAGCTTCAAACGCTATCAAACAGTTGAACGGCGTAGAATATGCCGGTCGTCCAATGGTAGTAAAAGAAGCCTTACCCAGAAATTAATAGAGTAAACTTGATAGACAAAGAAAAAGGATTTTCCATGCAGGAAAATCCTTTTTCTTTGTCTATCAAGTTTTAATGAATACTGCTTACATACACCAGCTACCACTCTATAAATTTACCACGAACTCTGCGTTCCGCCAACATCTGTGTAAGAAAACGCTGGCGGTCCTTGGCTATGTAACGCCGGGCAAAAATATTAGGAACAGCTACCCCCAAGGCTATACAGAAAATGATAAGCGCCGAGTTAATACCATTGGAAAAAGCAAGTGTCACTTCTCCTACCACTCCACGCATATTGATAAGCGCCAGCAACGAACGATACATCAAGACACCGGGAACCATCGGAATGACAGAAGGAATAGTCAGCACATGATTAGGAACATGAAACCAATGAACGGCTTTGACAGCTATCAAACTCACGACAAAGCTTCCCATAAACGAACCGATCACCGGACCATATCCTAATTCAAAGTTTACAAAGTTACGGGTACATACTGCAATTATTCCACCTACAGCCACCACCCACAACAAACGTCTCTGCACATTAAATATAGTGGCGAATCCCATAGCCGCAATAGCAGCCGCAACAGCATATACCCAATAAGCATCATGCGGCACCATGCTCAGTTCACTGAACTTCTGGTCGATAGTCACATCACTCATCACCAGCAGCCTCAAGGCAAAAGCGATACCAAACGCCATGCCTCCTACCATCATTACCGTATTGGCTGCACGCGTAATACCTACCAACAAGTGATTGTCAATCATATCGTCCACAAAATTTATCAGCGGCACACCGGGGACTATATATAAGGTACAGGCCAGCAACGGATGATACGGAGTGGAAGATAAACCTGAAAAAGAAAACGCATAAGCCAGACAAGTACATAAAAATGCAGAGATCGCAATACTCATATATACATTGATACCGAACTCAATGCAACGGGCACGGGTACGGAACCCCACAAAAGTACAAATAGCCGTAATCAGAAAAGCAATCCAGTCACCACCAAACAGCTTGCAGAACCCTCCACAGGCAAACCCGGTACAGATTGCCACGACATAGGGGGTATAATTACGCTCCTGACGAGCAATCTTCTCCAGTTCTTCCTCGTATTTATCCAATGAATAATCCTGCTCAATGGCACGCCACGAAAGTTTACTGATTTTTGAAATGGCTTCCATATTGATGCCATGTTTCTCGCATTTCTGAAACTTGGAAAAAGAGTGCTTCTCGTCACTCACATTGACCATCAGCATCGTCCACCGGATATCAATATGCAGTTTCTCTTCCGGAATGCCCAGATAAGCGGCCACGCGCTTCATGTTTCTTTCAATCCGGTTAGTGTCTGCCGCACTCTCCATCAGCAGCTTGCCGGTACGTAATAAAAGGTCTAGTTTACGGCGCAATAGCAGCACCTCTTGTTCATTTGTTGTCTCGTTCATCTTCTTTTTACCTCAATTTTGTTTACTCTGACAGGAAACAGGTTGTTTTTTCGGGGTGCAAAGGTACAAAAAGTATATGATATTCATAACTAAATGTAGGAACAGAAATGAAATTGTCGTATCTTTGACCCGAAATAATTAAGTTAGATATGGTAACATTCAAAGAATTCTTTTCATTCAAGAATAACCGCTTCTTCTGGCTCAATCTGATAGCGATGGTAGTGGTCATTGTGGCAGCAGCCTGGGGAACCCTTCAATGGCTGGACAGCTATACACGCCACGGCGAAGCAGTGGTAGTGCCCGATGTAAAAGGAATGAATCTGCGGATCGCAGAAAATGAACTCGACAAGCAGTCACTAAAATCAATCGTCATAGACTCCAGCTATGTAAAAGGAATAGCCCCCGGTGCTATTCTGGAACAGAATCCCGCCGGTGGCTCCAAGGTGAAGTCGGGCAGAACCGTCTATCTGACCGTCAATGCAGACAGCGCCCCCAAGGTAGCCATTCCCGATGTCATGGATAATAGTTCTCTCCGCCAGGCCGAAGCTAAATTACGTGCATTAGGTTTTAAAATAACCGAACCCGAATATATCAGCGGCGAAAAAGACTGGGTATACAGCATAAAATACCGAGGACGCGACTTGAAAGCCGGAGAAAAGGTTCCTCACGAAGCCGTACTGACACTCACGGTAGGCAACGGCAATGAAACCATGCCCGAAGATTCTGCATTGGTAAATGAATCCGGAACTGCGAACGATGACAAACCGGTGGTAGACGAATCCTGGTTTTAAACTTAACACACAGTGATGATGAAAGAAGAATATGTGGATGAACTGGACGACACACTGGATGATGTGGAACCGGTAGTGGACAACCCTGCCGAACTGTATGAACATTTCCGTGTAGTAGTAGACAAAGGACAGTCACAGGTGCGCGTGGACAAATATTTGTTCGAACGGCTTGTCAACTCTTCGCGCAACCGTATTCAGAAGGCTGCCGACGCCGGTCTTATCATGGCGAACGGCAAACCGGTGAAAAGCAGTTATAAAGTAAAGCCTTGCGACGTGCTGACGGTGATGATGGACCGTCCACGTTATGATAATGATATCATTCCCGAAGATATTCCATTGGATATAGTCTATGAGGACAACGATTTGATGGTAGTCAACAAACCGGCCGGACTGGTAGTGCATCCGGGATGCGGAAACTACCACGGCACGCTGGTCAACGCCATAGCATGGCATCTGAAAGACAATCCCAAATACGACCCTAACGATCCGCAAGTGGGATTAGTCCACCGTATAGACAAAGATACCTCAGGCCTGCTCGTGGTAGCCAAGACCCCCGATGCCAAGACTCATTTGGGACTTCAGTTCTACAACAAGACCACCAAACGTAAATACAATGCTCTGGTATGGGGTGTCGTAGAAAATAACGAAGGAACCATAGAAGGGAATATAGGACGAAACCCCAAAGACCGCATGCAAATGGCCGTACTGAGTGACCCCGCCCAAGGAAAACACGCCGTCACCCACTATCGGGTACTGGAACGTCTGGGCTATGTCACGCTGGTAGAGTGTGTACTTGAAACGGGACGCACCCACCAGATACGTGTCCACATGAAGCACATCGGACACACGCTGTTCAACGATGAGCGTTATGGCGGAAACGAAATTTTAAAAGGAACTCATTTTAGTAAATACAAACAATTCGTAAACAACTGTTTCGAGACCTGCCCCCGCCAGGCATTACACGCCATGACGCTGGGCTTTGTCCATCCCCGTACAGGCGAAGAGATGTTCTTCACCTCTCCGCTGCCCGAGGATATGACAAACCTGATAGACAAGTGGAGAAACTATATCAGTAACAGAGAAGAACTATGAAACGTACTATTGCCATAGTAGCCGGAGGAGATTCCAGCGAACTTGTCGTTTCCTTGCGCAGTGCACAGGGACTTTACTCTTTCATTGACAAAGAGCGTTATAACCTATATATAGTAGAGATGGAAGGGCATCGGTGGGAAGTAGTCCTTCCGGACGGCTCCAAAACCCCGATAGACCGTAATGACTTCAGTTTCATGGAGAACGGCGAAAAGAAACAATTCGACTTCGCCTACATCACCATCCACGGAACTCCGGGGGAAAACGGTATCCTGCAAGGTTACTTCGACCTGTTAGGAATCCCCTACTCCAGTTGTAACGTACTGGTATCGGCCATGACTTTCAATAAATTCACCTGCAACCAATACCTGAAAGGCTTCGGTATCCGCGTAGCCGAATCACTGATCCTGCGTAAAGGATTTGAAATTACAGACGAAGAAGTAATCAACAAAATCGGTCTGCCTTGTTTCATCAAGCCCAACGCCGGCGGTTCCAGCTTCGGTGTCACCAAAGTAAAGACTAAGGAAGATATACAACCCGCCATCGAAAAAGCTTTCGAGGAAAGTGACGAAGTAATGATTGAAGCCTTTATGAAGGGAACGGAAATCACCTGCGGCTGTTACAAGACCTCGGACAAGGAAGTGGTGTTCCCCATCACCGAGGTGGTAAGTGCCAACGAATTCTTTGACTATGGAGCCAAATACAACGGCGAGTCACAGGAAATCACACCTGCCCGCCTGCCCGAAGATACAGCCGAGCGTGTACGTCTGCTCACCTCGGCCATTTATGACATTCTGGGATGCTCCGGCCTTATCCGCATTGACTATATCATTACCGAAGGCGAAAAAGTAAACTTGCTCGAAATCAATACCACTCCGGGCATGACAGCTACCAGCTTCATTCCCCAACAGGTGCGTGCAGCAGGATTGGATATAAAAGATGTGATGACTGACATTATAGAAAATAAATTTTAGTGATATCACTGACTAACCTTTATAAATTATGAACATACCAGCTGAATTTAACGAGATTCGTCCGTACACTCCCGAAGAGTTGCCGCAAATCTATGAAGAATTAATCGCTGATCCCGCTTTCCGGACAGTGGTAGAGTCTGTTATGCCGGGCGTACCTTTCGAAGGTCTTGCCATGAAGATGCGTCAATGCAAAACAAACCTGGAATTCCAAAAAGCGTTCTTTTACGGACTATTATGGGATTTAGTGAAAAAAACAGCCAACGGACTGACATTCGACTGTTCCGCCTTGTCCGACTTAACCCGGAACTACACTTTCATCTCCAATCATCGTGATATTATTCTGGACTCGGCTTTTCTATCTATCCTACTGATAGACAACGGAATGACAACCGTAGAGATCGCCATCGGCGACAACCTGCTCATCTACCCATGGATTCATAAGCTGGTACGTGTCAATAAATCATTCATCGTGAAACGCGGCCTCAACATGCGGCAGAAACTGGAAGCATCTGCCTTGATGTCGCGCTACATGCATTTCGCCATGAAGGAAAAACATGAGAATTTATGGATAGCGCAACGTCAGGGACGTGCCAAAGATTCCAATGACCGTACCCAGGACAGTGTATTGAAAATGATGGCCATGGCAGGTGAAGGCGATGTTACCGAAAGACTGAAAGAACTGAACATCGTTCCGCTAGCCATTTCTTACGAATACGACCCGTGTGACTTCCTGAAAGCAAAAGAGTTGCAGCAAAAACGCGATGACGAACATTTCCAGAAAAGCCCCGAAGACGACCTGATCAATATGCAGACCGGCCTTTACGGATACAAGGGACGCATCCATTTCCAGACCTCCGCCTGTCTGAATCATGAACTGGACGAACTGAAAGAACTCAATTTGCCGAAATGTGATTTGTTTACCGCCATATCGGAAACCATAGACCGGCATATCCACAGCAGTTACCGCCTGTTTGCAGGTAATTATGTGGCGTGTGACCTCTTGATGGGAGACAACCGTTTCACGGCCGAGTACACAGAAGAAGAAAAAGAGCACTTTGAAAAATATCTGGAACAGCAGATTGCCAAAGTCGATCTTCCCAACAAAGACACCGCCTTCCTGCGTCATGCTTTGCTGACTATGTATGCCAATCCGCTCATCAATTACCTGAAAGCGGCAAAAGGATAAGAACGTTTACCGTAAAGGGTGGATGTTACAGTCCACCCTGAAAAAGAAAATAATAAACATGAGGAAAGTCGTTATTTTATCTTTTCTAACCTCTTTGCTTCTCGGCGCGTGCGGTGAAGACGACTATGTATATCCTAATGTTCTGACAGATATGATCGACTTGAAAACCGACCATACAGGAACCGGACGGTATCTGATAACGGATGAAGGGACAGAGTGGCGCATCCAGTCACGTACCGGTCTTGACGGACTGGCACCAGACACCACGTACCGCACGGTTACCATGTACGCTCCATTGACAGACTCGGAAGAAGCAGAAAAAGAAGCCATGCTTTACAATACCCAACTGGTTATTTCTCCTGTTCCTTTGTCCGAATCTAAATTCAAGGAGATAAAGACCGACCCGGTAGCCATTCAAAGCATTTGGCGGGGTGGGAATTACCTGAACCTGATTTTACAAGTCAAAGTCAAAGACCAGAAACACGGTTATCACTTTATTGAGAACAAACTGGAGAACAAAGACGGAGAACAAACATTATACTTGACACTCTATCATGACAGGAATAATGACATCGAAGGTTTCAACCGTAAAGTCTATCTGTCTGTTCCCTTGTGGGCATACGCCGGCAAACTGCATAAAGGCGATAAGATTGTATTCAACATCCGTACTTACAAAGAAGGTATGACTAGTCGTATCTTTTATTTTTAGCAAACAAAAACATCAAAACATTCCATTTTATGATAAAGACCATCTATTTTGTATTCTTCATCTGCGCATTCTCACTAGGATTATGGGCATGTACTGGCAAAGACAGTGACAAATTCAAGAATCTTTCCTCCGACCAGTTTGAGGAAATGATACAGGACAAGACCATCCAACTGGTTGATGTACGCACGGTAGCCGAATATTCCGAAGGCCATATACCGGGCAGCATCAATATCAATGTATTGGACAATGAGTTTGGCACAAACATCGAGGAGCTTCTTCAAAAAGACCGCCCTGTAGCCGTTTACTGCAAAAGTGGAAGACGCAGCCGCAATGCCGCCAACATTCTGGTAAAAAAAGGATTCAAGGTGTATAATCTGGATAAGGGTATCCTGGACTGGAAGGAATTAGGGAAGGAAATAAGTTTTTAACCGTTTTTTTCCTTCAAATCCTTCATTATGGCTTAGCAAGTTGATTTACTGCCACTTATTATGAAGGATTTTTTTTCAATCCTTCATAAATTCTTCATCTCTGTAAGTTTGTCCCAGACTCCCCCCCCGCCCGGTCTTCTATTTCCGAGGCGAGACCTTGTTCTCTTGAATGGCAATCTTGCCACGCGCTATCTTATATAGTCAAGCCAAGGATACACACAGTTTTTCGTCCGATAGAAATCGTTGCGCTGCCCTTTCCTGTTTATCGTTTCACCGTAAGCATTCGGCCTCGTGCGTGTTTCTCTCCAAGTTATAATAAAGTCAAAAGCCAGACGAAGCATGTCTGGCTTTTGACTTTATTATAGCTTTCCTGTTTATCCTTTCCAATTAAATGGCAGTAAATCGGTGTAATCGTTTTTCTCTTCTCTTTCTTTCTCCTGTACCCTAATCAGCACGTCCTGCATCCATAGTTTTGGGTTCACCTTATTTTCCCTACAGCATCCCATCAGTGAAAAGAAAATTGCCGCTGCATGTGCTGCCTCATGTGATCCGGAGAAGAGCGTATTTTTTCTGTTTAAAGTCAACGGCCTTATAGAACGCTCCACCGGATTATTGTCAATGCAGAACTGTGCGTCATTGACATATCCGGACAGTTGTTCAAAGCGTGTGTACATATAGAACATGGCCTTGGCAATAGGCGATTTATCGACCGTATGTCCATATTCCTCCTTGCACCATTTTTCCAGTTCTTTGATAATAGGGTACGATTTTTCCCGGCGAAGCTTTACCACCGCCTCCCCTTCCAGATGTTCCATTCTGATTTTCTCCTCCACGGCATACAGTCCGCCTATTTGTCCAAGTGCATGCCTTGCTCTGGGAGGGTCATTTCCTTCCGCTTCCACAAAGTTGCGCCTGACGTGTGCCCAGCAGCACAGATGCAACTTTCCGGGTAGCGTGTCGAACTTGTCATATACAGCAAAGCCGTCACTCTGTACCACCCGGACCTGTCCTGCCAGCAGTGTGTCTATTC
>OGHE01002012.1_pt1 | contig 11296 bp, 10 predicted proteins | sample 1571431 | NCBI WGS metagenome assembly OGHE01 (sample SAMEA2581966, study PRJEB24529) | metagenome | biome: Human gut stool | place: China | collected 2011 | reverse complement strand
CGTTGGCATCTGACAGCGGAGCTGCCACAATGTCAGTGTTCCCCATGTAGTATCCCGCCTTTCCTTTAGTATATATCATAAGCATCTGTTTTTACAATATGGAAAGTGTAAGAAACAAAAGCAGTTATGATCAAACGTATGAAATTGTAATTATAATGATAATTTGAACGAATGTTCTTTCATGAATGCTATGAGATATAATTAGAATACATCTCATAGCATAGATATTAGAAGATATAGTTATAGATGGATTACGTCATACTTTTACCGACATAGAATTCAATGCTTTTTCATATTCTTCCAAAGAATATTTCTTTAAAATTTGTTCTTTGGTCAGACCAAGATCGATCATATTTTGAATTGCATCAATTCTTCCCTGCTCTAACAACTCTTCAGAGCGTAATTTCAAAATCTTACCACCCATAATTTCACCCAATCCTTTCCTGATCTCATTATCCTTTGGAATAATATAATCTGCAATCTCCTCGATTAAAACAATCATATCCATATAAAGATGTGACTTTTGTTCCTTCTCAGATGTTTGCTCAAGCCTCCGGTTGATCTCCCGGAAATCGTCGAGCAGATGCTGCACTTTCTTCGAATCCGTTCCGTTGTGCTTCAAAAAGTGTTCATACCGTAAGATATGATATGGAAGTAAAATCAGCAGCCGTTTTTCAAAAATCCGATCGACCGTGTATTTCTTTGCCTGTATGATCGGAACGCGGTAACGAATTTTCTGACCGTCCGCAAACTTCACAATCGCTTCGTGAAAATCCGGAAGTGAACGGTGATTGCGGATATAAAGTACACATGACTGCGGAAATTCAATTTCCCAGATCGCATGTTCTGCAAAAGAAGCATGCTCAAGAGCAATCGAAATGTCGTACTCAAACATCCGGATGACCATCGTTTCATCTTTGGTGGACTGGCACTCCAGATGATAAATATGGTTGCCGATCCGGATAATGGAATCTGTGACCACAGTTCCAAATTTTTCATAATGTTCGTTCCGCAACTGTTCAAAATGATCCTCCTCGCTGTAGGAAGTGTGGAAAACTTCGTTAATCAGCGGAATAAGAAGCTGTGGCATTTTCTGTGCGATCGTCCGGAATACATCATCAAAAATAGTGCTGTGTTCTGTAGTGTTTTTCTCGTTGGCATCTGACAGCGGAGCTGCCACAATGTCAGTGTTCCCCATGTAGTATCCTGCCTTTCCTTTAGTATATATCAAAACAACATAGTTTTACAACCGAAAAAAACGGGAAAACCGAGTCGTTTTTGATCCTGTATTTAATTAAAATTCCAGTGGATAAACGAGCGAATGACTCATCAGATTTGGAATTATATGTGTTAAAGACAGAATATCTTATTTGCATGCAGAAATCAACTGTAAATACCAAAAAGTTGAGAATCTGTACCAGTGGTCAATAATTCGCTGGCAGGGTGACAAAAAAAAGAGGCCACAACCATGACAGGATATGACCTCTCTTTAAAAATTGTTTCCTGAATGTTATAGCTTCATTGTAAGCTGAATCCGTTGCTTTTTCACATCCACACTCAGAACTTTCACTTCCACGATATCCCCGACGCTGACGACTTCCAGCGGATGCTTGATAAAGCGGTCACACATCTGCGAGATATGTACCAGACCATCCTGATGGACCCCGATATCCACAAAGGCACCGAAATCAATGACATTTCGCACGGTTCCCTTCAATACCATGCCCGGAGTCAGATCTTTGATCTCGAGCACGTCACTGCGCAGGATTGGTTTTGGCATATCCTCACGCGGATCACGGGCAGGCGTTTCCAGTTCCTTTACGATATCCCGGAGAGTCAGTTCGCCGATTTCCAGATCCTGTGCAAGCTTTTTGTAATCCCGGACTTTTTTCGAGATCCCGGCAACATTGCGGTCTGTCACATCCGAAAGCGTATAGCCGAGTGTTTCCAGCAGCTGTTTCGTGGCTGCGTAGGATTCCGGGTGTACACCGGTGGCATCCAGAGGGTTTTTCCCATCACTGATGCGCATGAAGCCGGCACACTGTTCATAGGCTTTTGGTCCAAGCTTGGCTACTTTCAGAAGTTGGGAACGGGAGGCAAATTTTCCGTTTTCTTCGCGGTAGACTACAATATTTTTGGCAATGGCTTTGCTCACACCGGAGACATATTCCAGCAGGGAAGCAGAAGCGGTGTTTAAGTCCACACCGACACGGTTTACGCAGTCTTCCACGACATGATCCAGTGCTTTGGTCAGTTTCTTCTGGTTCATGTCATGCTGGTACTGTCCGACACCAATGGATTTCGGGTCGATTTTTACCAGTTCCGCGAGTGGATCCTGCAGGCGGCGTGCCATGGATGCCGCACTTCGCTGTCCGACATCAAACTGCGGGAATTCTTCGGTTGCCAGCTTGCTGGCAGAGTATACGGAGGCACCGGCTTCGTTTACAATGATGTACTGTACGGTTTCCGGAATCTCTTTGAGAAGCTGTACGATGATCTGTTCGGATTCGCGGGAAGCAGTACCGTTTCCCAGAGAGATTAATGTAATATGGTATTTGGAAATCAGTTTTTTCAGTACCGCTTTGGCTTCGTCCACGCGGTTTTGCGGGGCAGTCGGATAGATCACGGTAGTATCAAGTACTTTTCCGGTCGGATCCACCACAGCGAGCTTGCATCCGGTACGGAATGCCGGATCCCAGCCGAGTACAACCTGACCGGCGATTGGAGGTTGCATCAGAAGCTGTTCTAAGTTTTTGCCGAATACACGGATGGCACCGTCTTCGGCTTTTTCGAACAGATCGTTTCGGATTTCGCGCTCAATGGCAGGTGCAATCAGCCGGTTGTAAGCATCCTCTGTAACTTCATGCAGTACAGCTGCTGTGGGAGCAGAAGGCGCGGTGATGAGTTTACGGTCGAGATAGGAAAGAATCCGGTCCACGGGTGCATCAATTTTTACTGTGAGGAATTTCTCTTTTTCTCCGCGGCTGATGGCAAGAATCCGGTGTCCGGCAAGCTTTGAAAGACTTTCGCTGAATTCATAATACATCTCATAGACGGATTCGGCTTCGGGATCTTTTGCAGCGGATAAAAGCTGTCCGTGCTTCATAGTCAGTTCCCGGATATGGGTACGGAAATCGGCATTGTCGGAGACCGACTCTGCAAGGATATCTTTTGCACCGTTTAAGGCATCTTCTGCGGTGTTGACTTCTTTTTCCGGATTGATATATTTTTTGGCTTCTTCTAGAGGAGTCTCTGTCATTTTCTGTAAAAGGATCAGGTTGGCCAGTGGCTCTAATCCTTTTTCCTTTGCGATCGTTGCACGGGTACGGCGCTTCGGACGGTACGGGCGGTATAGATCATCCACGGCTACCTGTGTTTCGGCCGCGAGAATCTGTGCACGCAGTTCCTCCGTCAGTTTTCCCTGTTCTTCAATGGAGGCCAGTACGGTCTGTTTTTTGTCCTCCAGATTTCGCAGATACACCAGACGGTCATAAAGGTTTCGCAAGATTTCATCACTCAGTGCACCGGTAGCTTCTTTCCGGTAACGTGCGATAAAGGGAATCGTGCATCCTTCATCAATGAGTTTCACAGCAGCGGCTGCCTGTTCCCTGCGTATGCCGAGTTCTTCCGCAATTTTTGTATTAATATCCATAAATTTTCCCCTTAATAGTCCTTTCCTGTCAAATAATACTTTCCCTATTATATATGAAATGTTACAATAAAAGCAATCCTAAAAAGAAAGGAAAACGTATTATGGATATGTATGGATCATCTTATCAACCAAATCCGAATCAGCCGTATCGCAGCCGGAGATCTGCACGCATGGAGGCAGCTTCCCTGATACTTGGATCAATTGCATTACTAAGCTGCACCTGTCTGTATCTTGCTGTGCCGTGTGGGGCGCTGGCGGTTATTTTTGCAACACTTTCCCGCGGAGGCATGATGTCCTATACTTCGAAAGCACAGATCGGAATGATCCTGGGGATCATTGCATTAATTGCAACAATTGTACTGTATGCATCCGTTCTGGGGTATGCCATCCATCAGTATGGAAGTATCGATGGATTTTTAAAGGCCTATTCTGATATGCAGGGCATGGATTATAATGAACTGATGAAGCAGTTTATGGCAAAATAAAAAGATTGTTGCATCTGCATAGCCATGCTATAATGAGAAAAGCAATCAGTTACAGAAACGGAGTATAAACAAATGAACCTACCTTGCAAAGAATTAAAACGAATCGCAAGAGACAATTTAAATGGAAATTATAAAATACCAATGGGAGCATTTCTTGCCGCCACACTGATTCCTTTGGCGGCAGAACTCCCATTTTCTATGTTGCAGAAAGATGCACAGCCGCTTCCGGTGACGATCATGTTTTATGTGGCGGAATTTCTGATCACACTTTTAAGCATGGTATTGTCTGTCGGAATCCTTCAGCTTCATCTGTCACTTGCACGGAAAAAAGAAATGACACTTGGCATGGTATTTTATGGGTTTAAAAATCACCCGGACCGTTATATCATTGCAGGACTGCTTTTGATTATTGCAACGCTGATCAGCTGTATTCCTGTGATCACAGGTGCTGTGTTATTTTTTGTCCTGGACAAGTCGCCTGCGGCGATTGCAGTACTGGTGATACTTGGTATTGTAAGCACGATTCTGGCAGTTTTCGTGCAGATGTGGTATGCACTGGCATTGTATCTGCTTTTGGATCATCCGCAGATGAAGGCACGCGAATCATTAAAGATCAGCCGTCAGATCATGAAGGGAAATAAAGGAAGATTATTTTATATTTATCTGAGCTTTATCGGATTGCAGATACTGTGTCTGCTGTCTTTAGGCATCGGGTCACTCTGGGTATATCCATACCAGTCACAGACACTGGTTATTTTTTATCTGGATGTGGTCGGGGAGATCCCATCAAACATAAGCTAATGCTCCGGCTGATTGCCGGATATTAGAATATACTATTATTAGGAGGAGTTTTTCATAATGAACCAACAAAAAGACATTATAAGAGATGCCAGGGTTTTGGGTACGCCGAAAATGCTGCTGCTTGGTCTGCAGCATATGTTCGCTATGTTCGGAGCGACAATTCTTGTACCGATTCTGGTAAACAGCTATTTTCAGAGTACCTCACAGGTATTGTCCGTACAGGTGACATTGTTCTGTGCAGGATTCGGTACCTTGTTTTTCCATCTGTGTACCAAATTTAAGGTTCCTGCTTTTCTGGGATCTTCATTTGCTTTTCTGGGAGGCTTTTCCAGCGTTGCGGCACTGGATACCGGGATATTTGCCAATATGGCAGATAAAGAAAAACTGCAGTATGCGTGTGGCGGAATTGTTGTGGCAGGATTGTTGTATCTGATCCTTGCACTGATCATCCGGTGCGTTGGTGTAAAACGTGTGATGCGTTTCCTTCCACCGGTGGTGACCGGCCCGATCATTATCTGTATCGGACTGAGCCTTGCACCGTCTGCGGTCAGCAATGCATCCACAAACTGGCTCATTGCAATTGTGGCACTGGCGGTCATCATTATTTTCAATATCTGGGGAAAAGGAATGTTCAAGATTATTCCGATTCTTCTCGGTGTAGTGATTTCGTATGTGTTCGCACTGGTTCTGCAGGGACTTGGTTTTACGAATCCGGACGGATCTGTTATTTTAAATTTTTCCGGCGTTTCCTCGGCGGCTGTTGTCGGACTTCCACCGTTTATCCTGCCGAAATTTAATCTTACAGCGATTCTTATCATGGCACCGATTGCCATTGCGACCATGATGGAGCATATCGGAGATATTTCCGCGATTTCTGCAACGGTAGGACAGAACTTTATTGAGGACCCGGGATTGCATCGTACCCTGATCGGTGATGGAATTGCAACTTCCATTTCTGCAATGATCGGAGGACCGGCAAATACAACCTATGGAGAGAACACAGGCGTTCTGGAGTTGTCCCGTGTACATGATCCGAAGGTTGTCCGTCTTGCGGCATGTTATGCGATCGTTTTAAGTTTTATCCCGAAAGTAGCAGAGATTATTGCTTCGATGCCGGCATCCATTATTGGCGGTGTCAGCTTTATTCTTTACGGTATGATTTCTGCTATCGGTGTAAGAAATGTGGTTGAAAACCATGTGGATTTCACCAAGTCCAGAAACCTCATTATTGCAGGTGTGATCTTAGTTTCCGGTCTCGGATTCTCAGATGGACTGACCTTTACGATCGGAAGCACTTCCATTACCCTGACATCCCTTGCCATCGCAGCGATTGCCGGAATCGTGCTCAATGCGATTCTGCCGGGAAATGATTATGCATTTGGAAAAGACCCGGAAGGAGATGCATCTCGCGGTGTGGATCTGCGTCCGCATGAGCTGGAACAGGAACTGAAAAATCAGAAATAGAATGTTTATCCAAGAAGTGCAATGCCAAAGACGGCGAGAAACAGATTTTTGACCAGCCAGTTGAGCAGTACAATGGCAAGCGCGATCCACAGATAAATATCACGATAATGCATCCCGATGGCAAAACGTCCGCGGGATGCTTTTTCTATGGTCTGGGACAGCATAAACCAGCCGAAAAAGACAGCGGTATACACAACAATCGGATGGTAAAAGAAAGAGCGCACAATATGTCCGTGCAGCAGGGCATGAATTGCGCGTGTGCCGCCGCATCCGGGACAGTAGTACCCGGTCAGATTGTGCAGGACACAGCCATCCGGAGGAAATATCCACAGGAAATAACCGCTTTTCCATGCAAGTCCGAGCACGAGTGCGAGAATAAGACATACCCAGCCAATGATATAAAAAGAAAAATCTAAAGTTTTGTCCGTGCGTAATATATTTGAAATCTTCATGGAAATTATGTTAGCAAATGAATGGGAAAAAGTCCAGCCGGTGTTGACATTTTCGGACAATGTGAATATAATAACGGTGAAAAATAAAGAAGGAATTCTTCGGGGCAGGGTGCTGCGGATGACGCATATTCCCGACCGACGGTATAGTCCGTGAACTGCTTTTTGCAGCCGAACCGGTGAGATTCCGGTACCGACAGTATAGTCTGGATGAGAGAAGAAAAAGTGCAAATCAATGTTTGCACTGTTGACTGTATGAAGTAAACCCCGATAGAGAAGTCTATCGGGGATTTATTTTTTTGAATAATATATGCAGGCAACACTCCTCTGGAATTCCGTTGATTCTGAAAGGAGAGTTATTATGAGTGAACAGACAAAGACAGCAGTAAAGCAGGGAGGCATGAATACAAAAGTACGCTATATTACGGTTACAGCGATGCTTTCTGCCGTAGCGTTCGTGCTTATGTATCTGGAGATTGCCATTCCGATCATGCCATCATTTATCAAATTTGATTTTTCGGATCTGCCGGCACTACTTGGAAGCTTTGCGCTCGGACCAGTGTGTGGGGTATTGATCTGTCTGATCAAGAACGTTCTCCATCTGGCATTTTCAAACAGTATGTTTGTTGGAGAACTTTCCAATTTTATTCTCGGAGCCGTGTTTGTGGCAATTGCAGGTAATATCTACAAACATAAAAAGACCAAAAAGAGTGCAGTAGTCAGTGGTCTGGTTGCAGCATTGGTCATGGGAATAGTCAGTGTGTTTTCCAATTATTTTGTGGTTTACCCGGTATATTACAAGGCTGGTATGGCAGAGGAAGCCATCCTGCAGATGTATCAGGCAATTGCACCATCCATGAAAAGCGTATTGCAGTGCCTGATCTGCTTTAATCTTCCATTTACAATTGTAAAAGGACTGATTGCAGTTGTCATCTGTATGCTGATTTACAAACCGTTATCTCCAGTTTTAAAGGGACGTTTAAGTGAATGACATCGCCTCTGGTGAGTCTTCATGGTGGCTGTGCTTATTAGCATGGCCACTTTTAATGTTAAGGAGAGTTAAAAGAGAACATGATAAAACTCCTCATTGCCATAACACCCAATATACAGTAAAATAATAACAAATCCGTAAGACACAAGGAGTAACAGTTATCATGCAGTTTAAGAGAACACTGGAAATTAAGGCAGGTCATAAGCGTAGGGTAATCGATGTCACAGATATCCTATATATTAAGGCATCGGTGAATGACTGTTACATTCATGTGACAAGCGGAAGCGTATATAAGACCAGAAGCACCTTAGAGGCAATGGAGGCACAGGTCGGGGAATATTTTCTGAAAGTACACCGTACCTATCTGGTGTGTATCATGGCAATCCATGCATTGGAAGATACGCTGACACTTATCAACGGAGAAGAGTTAAACTACGCAACCCGCAGGAAAAAAGAAATCCTTGCCCAGCTGCAGGAAAAGCAGAAAAAACTGATTGAGGGCTTTGCCATGCCGAATACACCAAAGACACCGGAAGAGTATCATGCGTTTTATCGGAGCTTTGATCAGATGCCATTTGCCTTTACGGATATCGAGATGGTATTCAATGAGGACAGGCATGCAGTGGACTGGATCTTCCGCTATGGCAATGAGAAGCTGGCAGAGGTGGAGCATGTACCATTGACCGGATTGATTGGGAATACCTTCGGCAGTATCTTCTCCAATATGGACGATAAATGGCTGTGTACCTACGAACGGGCAACGCTGTATGGAGAACATCTTGAGATTATGGCTTACAGTCCGGAGATAGGCACCGAACTTAAGATTATCTGTTTCCCAACATTTCCGGGACACTGCGGATGCATGTTATTCCCACTGGATGAGATACACTGTGCACAAAAACAAGATGAGCTGTCACAGATATGGAAGGATTACCTGTTAACGCAGGAATAAATACTGTGACGAACTGAATAAATGGACTAAAAATGCCGTTTCATCACGAAAAAAGTGGTGGGATGGCATTTTTTAGAGAAAGATAATAATATTTTCACTGAATATTTTAGCCTTTTTAGGCTATAATTTTCAATGACAACTTGAAAGTCTGATGGATAACATATATAATATTGAATGAAAAAGCCTGAATAGGCAGAAATTTTCAGTGAAATGGAGTGGGCTTTATGGAAATTAAGCGTGATAGTTACCTTGAGCAGTTGATTTCATATCGTTTTGATGGATTAGTGAAAGTAATTACCGGTATCAGGAGATGCGGAAAATCCTATCTTCTTAAAAATATATACCGGGATTACTTAATTGAAAATGGTGTAAAAGAAGAACAGATTATTACGATTGAGCTTGACCTTGCGAAAGACATTAAATATCGTAATCCGCTTATTCTTTCATCTTATGTAAGAGAGAAAGTGGAAAAGAGCAAAGACGAGTATTATCTTTTCGTTGATGAAATTCAAATGTCTGATGAGGTGGCTAATCCATATAATCCGGACGGTAAGAAAATTACTTTTTACGATGCTCTTAATGATTTGAGAGGTTTATCGAATTTAGATGTTTATGTGACAGGGAGCAATTCAAAAATGCTTTCCAGTGACATCCTTACTGAGTTTAGAGGACGAAGTGATGAAATAAGAGTACATCCACTTAGTTTTGCGGAATATTACTCTGCTGTTGGTGGGGATAAAAATGAAGCATTTGATGAATACGCATTTTATGGTGGTATGCCACTTATCCTGTCAAGACCTAATGATACGGCTAAGATGAATTATTTGAAATCGCTTTTCTCAGAAGTGTATATTAAGGACATTGTTGAACGAAAGAGAATCGAAAGGCAGGATGTTCTGGAGCAGGTTTTAGATTTGCTCTGTTCATCGGTAGGTTCATTAACAAATCCGACTAAAATTGCGAATACTCTGAAATCTAAACAAGGGGGCGGTGTGTCTGCCAATACGATTCGGGCATACATCGGTCATTTGGAGGATGCGTTCCTTTTTTCAGAAAGTAAACGATATGATGTAAAAGGAAAATCCTATTTTGATTCGCCGAATAAATATTACTGCGAGGATATTGGACTTAGAAATGCAAGAATAGGTTTTCGTCAGCAGGAAATGACGCATATAATGGAGAACATCCTATATAATGAGTTAAATATCAGACAGTTTTCTGTTGATGTTGGTGTTGTTTATGCAAGGACACTCAGTGAAAAAGGCAATTCAATTCGCACTCCAAGGGAAATTGATTTTGTCGTAAGTTCAGGAGGAAAACGAACTTATATTCAGTCAGCGTATGCGATGCCTACGGATGAAAAAGCAGAAGTAGAACTCAGACCATTTACGCTTACAGGAGATTCTTTTCCTAAAATTGTTGTAAGGAAAGATATTGGAAAGCGTTGGTATGATGATAATGGTATTTTAAATATCAATGTGATTGATTTTCTTTTGGATAAGGAACTTATATAAAAAGAGCATATAGCGATTGTTGGAGGAGATACACTGTGCACAAAAACAAGATGAGCTGTCACAGATATGGAAGAATTACCTGTTAAAGCAGGAAGAAATACTGTGACGAACTGCATAAACTGACTAAAAAATGTCATTTCATCACAAAAAAGTGGTGAGATGGCATTTTTTATGAGGAATTTTATGTGAAAAATAAACAAATTGTCACATAAACCTTGAATAAAATAAGGGGAGGTATGGTAAAATATTTCCAAATATATGATAGAGAATTTTCTATCAATGACATATAAGATAGACGCAGATGATAGGATACACGAACTGCCATACGGCTGTGAGCCAAAAGCAGTTTAATCCACAGATATAAGAAAGGAGGCAGTCTATGAGAAAAAAGATAAGACGTCTGTACCGAAAAAAGGTACGAAGATAAAGGACAACGATGGTTCGACTTACATAGTTACAAGTGGCAAGGGCAAAACACCGACAGTACAGTATACTGATCCAAAGAGTACTGCAAAAGGAACGGTTACTATTCCGGCAATGGTTAAGGTTGATGGAGTATCTTATAGAGTAACATCCATTGCGGACAATACCTTTAAGAACAATAAGAAAATTACCAGGGTAGTGATTGGCTCAAACATTGTTACGATTGGAAAGAATGCGTTTGCCAAGTGTACAAATATAACAAGTATTGTAGTAGGAAAGAATGTTACAAAGATAGAAAAAAATGCTTTTTATGGTTGCGGGAAGTTAGAGAAGATTACGATTCAATCAGAGAAACTGACTTCAAAATCCATACCCAAATATGCATGGAATAATACGGTTATCATGATTTGGGAAATGAAAGGTATTCTGCGAAAGATTCCTTATAACCCTGTAACTTAACTAAATGACATTGCTGGACAGCAAATGGTTTTGGGAGCACCCGTGGGGTGCTGCTGACTTGAAAAAGTAAATTCCAGTGCAAGAGTAAATTCCATCGGCTTTTAAA
>OGHE01002009.1_pt1 | contig 11318 bp, 10 predicted proteins | sample 1571431 | NCBI WGS metagenome assembly OGHE01 (sample SAMEA2581966, study PRJEB24529) | metagenome | biome: Human gut stool | place: China | collected 2011 | reverse complement strand
AACAGGAAATTGTGTTAGGCGTTGATGCTGGTACTAAACATGTTGGTCTATCAGCTACAACGAAAAGCAAAGAACTTTACAGTAGTGAAGTGATCCTTAGAAATGATATCGTAGATCTTTTGTCTACAAGGAGGGAGCTACGAAGAACAAGACGAAATAGGTTGAGGTATAGAAAACCTCGTTTTGATAATAGAATAAAAAGTAGGCGTCCGGGATGGGTAGCACCTTCGGTGAAATACAAAGTAGACGCCCATATTCGTGTTGTTGAAAATGTTTGCTCTATACTACCAATATCTCGTATTGTTATCGAGGTAGCTCAATTTGATACTCAAAAGATCAAGAATCCTAATATATCAGGTAAAGAATATCAGGAAGGTGATCAACTTGGTTTTTGGAATGTAAGGGAATATGTTTTAGCAAGGGACGGACATAAATGTCAGTATTGTAAAGGAAAATCGAAAGACCATGTTTTGAATGTTCATCACATTGAATCCCGAAAGACTGGAGGAAATTCTCCATCTAATCTTATAACCTTATGTGAAACATGTCATAAAGAATACCATAAAGGTAATATAGATTTGAAGATCAAACGAGGATCGTCGCTTCGCGACGCAGCCGTAATGGGAATAATGAAATGGAGGTTGTATGAAGAACTAAGGTCTAAATATGATAGAGTTTCTATGACTTTCGGTTATGTTACAAAATATAATAGAATCAATCACGACATTGAAAAATCTCATGTTTCTGATGCCTTTGTTATTTCTAAGAATTTTAATGCTATAAGGTTAGGTTATTATTATAAAGTAAGATTAGTAAGAAGACATAATCGTCAGATTCACAAACAAAAGATTCCAAAAGGAGGAATCAAAAGACTAAATCAATCACCTTTTGAAGTTTTTGGTTTTCGATTGTTTGATAGGGTTATGTTTGAAAATAATTGTTATTTTATATTCGCAAGACGCAAAACAGGTAGTTTTAATATTCGTGATATTAATGGTAAAAACAAGAGAGATATCACGTATAAAAAATTAAAATTATCAAGATGTAAGCGTTTTATGATAGAAAAAAGTTAATTTATTAATTTAAATAAAAATATGAACAAAGGTTGTTTTGGCAGTCATGGTGGGTGCGAACGCCCGCATCATTGCAATATTCCTTCTTCTAACATATTCTATGATGGAGAAACTATAGAAGAAGCTGGTTTGTATCATGGTATGCCTTTAGACATGGCTTTGGCTAATTTAGCCAAATACGTTTCAAGGGCTATTAACGTAAGTGGATCTGTCAATACAGAAGTGTTTGACGGTACTTCTCATGTGGTTCTAAAGAAAGATCCGGCAGAGATTTTGCTTGTGTCTTATTGCGGAGGTGTCGTGCCTTCTGATATGTATAAAGTCCAGGGCCGTACTGTTAGGTTCTGCCGGGATATGTGTCAACAAGATGAATTTGCTGAAGTGAGGGTCGTGTACCGAGAAGAGGCAAATAGTTCTTATGGGTTCCATTGTTAATTTAGGAGGATGAGAAATGGCAGAAAAATGCAAAGGATTTATATGTGGGGGTAATCTCGTTGATGGCTCTGTGCCTTCTGATAAGTTAGATAAAGAAACCATTGTCGAGCTTATTAAAGAGATTCTGAAAGAGGAAATGCATGAATCTTGGCTTAAGGAAATAATAGAAACCATACTTAAGGAATCTATTGATTCAGATTGGCTTCGTGAGTTCTTTAAAGAAGTTCTTAAAAAATACGCTAAAGAGGAATGGTTTAAGGATATTATCTGCGGCTTAGGATGTGTTGGCGTACAAGAGATATTTGATGTTATTCCTACTGACATAACATTTGAAGCCACAGGCGGTACGGCTACGGTACAGGTTGTGGTAGATGATGGCGTTGAATGGGAACTGACACTTTAATGAAGGAGGGTTATTATGAGCAAAGAAAGAATATATAAGATGGATGATGGTTCTTGGCTTACCTCAGATAAGAAGGAAGGTGTCGGTCGTGATAAAATGAATTTCGATGCTCCATCTTGGAAAGGAAGGGAAGATAGGATCACTATCCGAATTGTGAAGAAGTCCGATACCGAAAGCATGAAAGCCATTACTTTCAAGCAAAAAGGTATTAAGATCACAGAAGTGTCGGTTAGTAGGCTGGAGTTCCCTATATCTGGTGGAGATAAGCAGATCCTTATTACTACCAACGCCGCTTCTATCAATGCCCTTATTACAGGAGATAGTGGTATAAAGGGTGTTATAAAGGCATTTACCACCGCTTCTGGTCTAAATATTGATGTCAATGATATTAGGCTTGATTATGGTTTCCCTGGTGATCCGGGTCTTGAAGACACGTTCCAGGTTTCGATGATTGTTTCCATGCCTGGCAATGAGGATGGGAATGAAGTTAATGAGAACATAACTATAAATGGTGTACTGATTCCTATTTATCAGCCTGGAAAGGTCGTTCCTTACATTAAATTGGATAAGGAATTTGAACAGGTTGAGGGTGATGAAACAAGCACGCAGTTAAGTATAGAAAGTAATATAAAAGATTATGTTATTGAAATAGTTGAATGCGAGTCTGTGGATAAGGAGGGAATTCACCTGGACAAGGATGTTGTTAATCTTGATTCCGATGGATCACCGGAGGTAATCAACGTAAATACAAATCCCGAAAATTTAAGATGGAGGATCAGCGAATGAAAGTAGGTAATTGTTGGGCGAACATAGATAAGAAAGAAGGCAGTCTTAACAGTAAGGTTAATATTTACTTTGATGAAAATGATACTGGTGCCAACAGAAGTGTCAAGATAAGGGTGTCTTCCAGGGACGGTGACGTATCTGAAGAATATACGTTAGTTCATAAAAAAAAAGAACAGGTAGTTTATAAAAATAAAAGACAATCGGCTCTTTTCACAAAAGAAGGATGTAATCCTGAGACAGAGAAAGGGGAAGAGCTTGAGTATGTTGTTGAGGCCGGAAAATACACGTCTATCATATCTCAGTCTGATGCTGATGACAAGGCTATGAAAGATATTGAGCAAAATGGTCAGAACTGGGTTAATGAGCATGGTCGTTGTATAACCATATTATGGTACAATGTCAAGAAATCAAAGTCGTTTAGAAAGAACGATTGTGATCCTGATACCGAAGAAGGAAGTTTGGTTACGATGACGATCGAAGCCGGGCAATTTTCTTCTACCATAAGCCAAGAAGATGCCGACCGTAAGGCTGAAGCTGAGTTGAATGCCAAAGGTCAAGACTATGCTAATTCTCATGGTACTTGCAATACCATAAAATGGTACAACGACAGGAAATCCAAAATGTTCCAAAAGACAGATTGTGAGGTAACTGAAGTTGGATCTATGGTAGAGTACGTTGTAGAAGCCGGCCGTTTCTCTTCTTCTGTTTCTAAGGAAGATGCTAATCAGAAGGCTTTGGAAGCCTTGGAAGCTGAAGGTCCAGGGTATGCTAATGAGCATGGCACCTGTGAAACCAATTTATGGTATAACGTAGAGAAGTCGAAAGTATTTTATAAGAATGACTGCGAAGATGGGTTTATCGGAGCACCTTACACTTACACGGTAGAAGCCGGTAAATACACATCAGACGTAAGTCAAGAAGATGCTGATCAGAAAGCTCTTGATGATATAGAGAAAAATGGTCAGGATCAGGCAAACCTGAATGGAGAATGCGTTACTGATCCAAATTATTTCGTCGGAAAGGCTTCGGCTCGTGTTCAGAAAAATGATTGCGATGCTGAATCTCAGACCGGAAGCTTTGTCGATTTAACTGAAAAGGATCTTGCTGGATACCCGGATGCTTTTGTATCAAGGGAAAGCCAGGAGGCGGCTAACGCGCTCGCTCAGGCTGCTATGGAAGAACAGAAACAGGATCTTGCAAATAAGAAAGGCACTTGCATAGATAAAAACCAATTTGTTGGTGTATATAGCAAGGTATTCACAAAAGACAATTGCGACGGAGAAGGCGTAGGTTCGCAGGTAACAGTGGACCAAGATGATGTAATCGGTGGTCCTTTTACTTCATACGAAAGCCAGGAGGCGGCTAACGCGCTCGCTCAGGCTGCCGTCGAGCAGCAGGGCCAGGCCATAGCCAACCGGGACGGACATTGCACGTGGACTGGTAAATACAGTGAAGAATTTACCAAAAACGATTGTAATGAAGGTCAGGTAGGGTCTAAGATTACTGTAACCGAACGAGATGTTGTTGGTGCTCCTTTCACATCTACCGTGAGTCAAGATGATGCTAATAACAAGGCTAAAGCTGCTGTCAAAGAACAAGGACAGGCTATTGCTAACAGTAAGGGTAATTGTGAGAATATGACGGTCTATACCGGTCATTACAGCAAGAGATTCGTTCCTGAATGTGAAGCTTGCCATAAGGGTGTAGAAATGGAGGTTACGGCCGAAATGGTTAATGGTAGTCCTGTTACGTCTACAGAAAGCCAGGATGCGGCAGACGCAGAAGCTCGTAGGATCGTAGAAGAAGGAGGCCAGGCCTATGTTAATAAAAACGGCAACTGTACGCCACTTAGCACCGATCCTGTATGGGAAGACGTTGTTCCGGAAGAACTTAGATGTAATGAAGGTAAGTCTCAGAAAAAGCAACATGATACCAACGAATGTTCTGAAACCCACAATCAAGAACGTTGGGTAGATGGTGGGAACAAAGTTTGTAGCTGGACCGGTCATTACTCAGAAACGTTCCAAAAGAACGACTGTGAAATACCGGATTCAGGAACAGAAGTAGAGGTAAGTGAAGCTGATGTTGAAGGCAATCCTTTTACTTCTTTCGTAAGTCAAGAGGATGCTGATAATAAGGCTAAGGAAGCCGTTAAAGCTCAAGGGCAGGCTATTGCTAACCAAAAAGGTAAATGTAGGTTCGTAGGCGTATATAGCAAGCAGTTTACAAAAGACAATTGCGGATCATGTCAGCATGGCGTTCCGATGAGCGTAACACAAGACATGGTGGGTGGACCGTTCTATTCTAATGAAAGCCAGGAAGAGGCAGATAGGTTGGCTCAGGAAGCTGTAGAAGCCCAAGGTCAGGCTTACGCTAACAAGAACGGGACATGCGAAATGGACAACACCGATCCTGTATGGGTAGATTCTGAACCGCTTGAAACCAAATGTGAAGGAGGTAAATCTTATAAGAAGCAAGTCAATACCAACGAATGTTATGGTGGAGCAGATGAACGCTGGGTAGAAGGTGGAGATAAGGTATGTACCTGGACCGGAACATATAGCAAGCAATTTACAAAACAGTGTGCTGATGGAGGTGTTGGATCTAAGGTTACTATAGACCAAGATGATGTAACCGGCGGTCCTTTTACGTCTACCGTAAGTCAAGAGGACGCAAATAGTAAGGCTCAGGCTGCCGTTGAGGTCCAGGGTCAGGCTCTTGCTGACGCACAGGGCACTTGTACTTGGACCGGTAAGGCAAGTAAGGTTTTCACCAGAAACAATTGTGGAAGCTGCCAGCATGGTTCTTCTGTTACCGTAACCCAAGATGAAGTGGGTGGTCCATTTACGTCCAATATCAGTCAAGCTGATGCTAATAAGAAGGCTCAAGATGCTGTAAATGCTCAAGGTCAGGCAGTAGCCAATAAGAATGCTGATTGCTTGCCTGATAGCACAACACCTTCTTGGTCGGATACCGGAAGCACCCGTTGTGACGGGTGTACGTCTCAGAAGCAACAACGTGACACCAATCCATGCTCTTCTTCTTATAACGACACAAGATGGGTTAATGGAGGTGGAGAGTCTTGTACTGACTGGTCTTACTATGGAACAGGAGACTGCGTAGGTCATACTCAGTACAATGCTTATCGTGATAGTTGCTCTGGTAGCATAGATCGTCAATATTCTGTAAGTTGTAGAAATTGCTGTAATTGCGGATCTTACGGTTCTTGGCAAGAAAATGGATGTAATGGAACCAAAACTAAGTTTATTCGTTACGATGATTGCGGAAATTCTGATACTAAAGAAGAGTATGTTATTGGAAGTTGCGGATATGCTCCATATGAATTTCAGTTCCATGATGGAAGAACGAGCAAGTCAAGGTCTGTAACTGGAGAATCTCAGGATATTGAAGAAGTTATCATAAGTACTAAGAATGATTCATATATAGGATATTCTGTTAAATCGAAACCTTCTTGGTGTTCTGTTGATTACAGAGACCAGACATCTGAAAGCATGAAGGCTGTGGTGACATTATCTGCCAATACAACATCTTCTTCCAGATCTGGTGACATTGTTTTTGTTCAAAATGAATCTGGAAAGACTGTTACTCTTAGCATCACACAAGATGTTGCAGTTACTTACGAATTTAGTACCAACCAAAGCACTTGGAATGCCGATGCAAACGGAGGCGCAAATAACTCATATTTATGTATTCAATTAAAAAGTAAGAAGAATGGAAGTAAGATAGGATACACTGTATCATCTAAGCCAAGTTGGGTTACAGAAGTTACAGAAAAACCATCAGGAGTAAGTTGTCCTGTTTTGTCAGGTTATGATTATTCATTTGTAATAATCTCATCCGCAAACAGCTCTTCATCTTCCAGAAGTGGCACTGTGACATTGAAGCAAAATGAGTCTGGGAAGACTGTTAACATAACAGTCAACCAAGAAGGAAAGGCAGAGGCTAAACCTGTTCCGGCGCATATTACATTGAAAAACGGCTCTTGGGCTACATATAGGAAGGGTAATGTTTCTTATAATCCTGGCGCCGGTAAGTGTATTGCCGGATTCGAATGGACTGGTGATGAAAATGGAAATATCCGAATCTACACCTGTGATATTAAGGTGGTGGATGCTGATTATCGTGAGATATCTGGAGCTACTATAAGCATCGGAACAACAACCCAGAGAAAACAATCCGGAAGCTCTTGTTCGTATTTCGGGGCTGTAATGGGTGGTATATTGGCAGGATATGTTCATTCTGGAGATGAGAATGGAGATACTACATGGTATATACGAACTATAAACGTGTCTTACGAAGGCAAAGTGTATAAGACCGCTACTGTTAGGCAGTATGAAAAACAAAATATCTCCAAGAAAGGTGGTGTTTTCAATGTATATAATGAATCTCCTGCTTCTTACAACTTTATCGTAGATGGAGCTGAGTGTGGTGATGAAAATGGTACTTTGAAATACGCTTATTCTCAAATGGATCTTAATCCAGCATAATTAGCAAGGGGAGGGAATTTAGTTCTTTCCCCTTGAATATTTTGGATTAGGTGATTATAATATTGTGTTTTAAGTATTGTCTATTAGAATAAAAATGATTAATATTGCACATCATTCAATTTTAAATTTTTAGTATCATGGCTTGTAAAAAGAAAGCTCGTCAGGGTGGTGAAGTCGATAAGAAAGACAAACCTAAAATGCGTCAAGGCGGTAGTGTTGGCGGTAAGATGAAAAGAAAGAAGACGAGCACTAAAAAGTGATTGAAAACCAGGGGAAGGTGCTGATCGCCTTCCCCATTTTAATAACATAACAACAACATATTATGAGCAACAAGTTTATTAGCAAAGGACAGAGGAATGTCTGTGTGACGTTTGTGAAGTATTATCCTGTGTTGATGCAGGTTATTATGTTAGCCAGCATTTTTGATGAGTTTTATCCTTTTAGTATCACTAATTGGCTGTATCCGATATTAGGTCATTTTCTATCATGGGACCTATTTCTCTTGGCTTTTTCAAGAATGTTCAGGTTTTGTATATGGCATAGGTTATTGATCTATAGCATGATTTTTAATATCTGTGTAGAATGGGTTACGGTTAATATTGAGATGCCTATTGAACACAATATCGTAGTGTGGTCTGTTATGGCTGTTACTCTTTTGATAATCATTGCCTCTATTGTTTTAAGATTTAAAACAGGATGTTTTGAAAATGAAAGAAATTCTGACAGAGACGCTGCGTAAAAGCGGTGCGGCGGTATGCGATAAGATAAAGGAGATGTTTTTAAGCGGGGAATGCGATCATCTCACAGCCAACGATCTTGAGACATGGACGCAGCTTGCTAATCCGGCTAAGTACTATACCGGAGAAGAGGCTGTTTCTTATCTTAATGTAACTTCTAAAAGATTTTATGAATATCGGAAGGCGAAGTTAGTTCCTGATCCGGTTAAGATAAAGGGATTCCCTAAACCTTTATATACGAAAGTTATGTTGGATGAGGCTATAAAAACCATATCCGGCATGAGTGAAAGAGATATTTATATGAGGATCTTGAATGCTAAATCAAGAGAATCAAGAGCAAAAGAAGGGAGGGGAGCATGATCACTAATGGTGAATTTGTATCAAGAGTCGTAAACGGTATTCATGCCCTTGACAAAGATTCGCATGTTAGTCGGAGATGGATATTGAATATCGGTAGAACTAAAGCCGAATCTTATACAGCCCAGAGGTGGGATGACGGGACGTTACTTGGCGACCACCGGCTCCTAACTTACGTTACTTGCCTGGAGATGATTGAAGTTGATAAAATAGTTTGCTGCGATGCCGAATTTGCGTTGTGTAATACACTTATGCGGTCAAAGCATAAACTTCCAGGACTTCTTTATTCTGCCCTTAGACCGGCTATTACCAAGGTAACTAACGTAGATAATACCATATTTTTTAAGTTCGCTGAAATAAAGTCGTATCGTAATGAACAAAAAAGACCGTATGCTAAATACGTTAAGGAACGGCGTCCTTTTTATTATGTAGAAAACGACTATATTTATATACCGGATTTTCATATAGAGCTTATTAACGTAGAGTTCTTTACAACAAGAAGAAAGAAGGCTCTGGAGTTAATGGCCTGCGATCCTACACCTAAAGGGTGTGAATCTGAATGGGAATACGAATTTATCTGTCCTATCAAGCTAATTGAGTACGTGGTAGCAGAGACGATAAAGGAAGTAGCGTTCAGGCTACAGATTACTGTCGATGAAAATCCGAATCTTGATTCCAATCAGAAAAGTCAAATTGTTCAATAACAAAATATTATTTATCTTTATTTGGGTCTTAGTTGTGAAACCAAGGCCCATTTTTATATAAACTTAGTGACATGAAAAGAACATCAATACAATCACCGTATTTTGTAGCCTACTACCATCGTCTTATGAAAAGAAAGAATGGTTTTAAGAAAGGCATGATAAGAGACAGAGGGGAGGTTTTAAGACTGTTGTCTATTATATGGAAAACCGTATCAGAACATTATGTGGAAGCTGATGCCGGTGTTTACGTAGACAACGTAGGATACTTATGCCATGTACTTATACCGGGGCAGCGCTTTGCCGTCAGACGGGACCTGGACATCGTGAGCAGGCTCGGAACCAACGGCTACCTCTATAACCACCTGGCTATGGATTTCGCAGACTCTAAAAGATATTACCATTTTGTAATACAAGATAGCTTGAAAAAGAAGTTAAGGGTTAAAATGAATAAAGGACGAAGATACCGATTTATGTACAATGAAATACTTGCTAAAAGAAGGGTGTTTAAAGATTTTCAGATTAAGAGAGTTTTCGAAGATAAAGAATTAGGACATAGAAAGTCGTAGAAAAAAAGTAGCGATCACCCTTTGTAGATACAGGATAATCGCTACTTTTGCATATCCGTCTACCTTCTCAGGCTGGCGGATATAAAAAATCATTCCTATTATGGGAACAAAGATAAACAATTTTCAAAACAATGCGAAGAACAGTAACATTATTTTGACGTCAGAATCCAACGAAATGGAATTTAGTAAAGAAATTGAAACTGTATCATCTTTCAAAAATTCAGATTTTGTAGAGTTAAAAATTATTGTCATTGATCATGAACCGTATTTTATAGGGTCTCCTATAGCTTCATTTTTGGGATATACAAATCCAAGAAAAGCGATAAGGGATCATGTTGATGAAGATGATAGGATGATAATGAAAGTTCCTGATACTCAAGGGTGGAACGAAACGTTCCTCCCCTATACCCCAAATACTAAAATATTGATAATCAATGAGTCTGGTCTATACAGCTTGATTTTTGGATCAAAGATGGATTTTGCTAAAAAATTCAAGAAATGGGTAACATCTGAAGTTCTTCCTTCTATAAGAAAAACGGGTTCCTATTCTATAACACCGAAAGACTATCCATCTGCATTAAGAGCATTAGCTGACGAGATTGATGCTAAAAATAGAGCCATAGCCGAGAGAGCGCAAGCAGAGGCGGAGAGACAGCAGGCGATAAAGACCATAGAAGAGCAGCGTCCCGATGTGGAGTTTGCGGAGTCGTTCAAGAAAGTTGATCATGAAAACATGTGGTTGATTAGAGATGTGGCGAAGAAGCTTGAGCAGAATGGAATCATCATCGCCGAAAAGAATCTCCGTTTGTTTCTTGAGGAAGTCAAGTTCATGTTCAGGAATGGGCAGGGTAGATGGGAGTTATACAGTGACATTGTTAAAAACAAATTTGGTGTTTATCGATCTTATTTTGTGGATAAGTATTCTGGGGAAAGAGTTAATCAGCAAACCATCTACATGACAGGAGCCGGATATGAGGCTACACTTAAGGGGATAAAGGAAAAGTGTAGGAGCCTTTTCTTGAAGTATGGTAAGTTTGAAGATCCTAACTTTTGAAAATACAAAATAGGGCATTAGACAGATTATTTATATCTTTGTGGAGGTCAGGTTCGTTTCCTGTCCTCCATATTTTTTTGTTATGACAGTCGAAGATTATATCATAGAGTTAAAATCGTCTTTAAGATCATTTGACAAGCGTGATCTGATAGATGAGGTGTCCATCTACAAATGGGTAGAAATTGCCCTGAAGAAGTTTGGAGGTGATATTACTATGCGCAAAGAAGCGGTAGTGGATGTCAAGCGAGGGCAGGCCCGTATGCCTGGTGATTACTTTGATCTTATTCTGGCTTTCAAATGCGATTTTAAAGGATATGAGGTGCCTGAAGGTGATAAGGTGATACCAGAGCTTCAAAATACAATAGCTTGGAAAGAACGTACCGAAAGAAGCTATAGATGGTGTTCGTGCAACGAATGTTGTAAAGAAGAATGCGAGAAGGTGATAGTTGAAAAATTTTATATCAATGTTCATGATCGCGATCATGAAGTTCGTTGCTATTATGACCGGCCGGTAATGTTAGGTCTTGCTAAGCCTATGCTTCGTGATTCTTGTTTGAGTAAATGCCGGAATAAGGTGATCAAGGATAGTCCGTATGAGATAAATATCGTAAACGGATTTCTGTATGCTAATTTCGATGGACCTATTTACATGCAGTACCGGTCTCTTCCTTTCGACGGAGAATCTAATATAATTA
>OGHE01002007.1_pt1 | contig 11323 bp, 8 predicted proteins | sample 1571431 | NCBI WGS metagenome assembly OGHE01 (sample SAMEA2581966, study PRJEB24529) | metagenome | biome: Human gut stool | place: China | collected 2011 | reverse complement strand
TCCGCATATTAAATAATAAAAAAAAGTGCTATATATACCTGCCTTCTATCTTTCGATAAGAACACACATATTATATCGCACTTCTTTTTCTTTTGCGCTCATTATATGATAAATTATCTGTCACGCTGTGTTTAGTTTACAGTTTAGAATCCATCAACTCCGTACTATCCTGCTAATCCTGATGTATACCCTATACGTTTTCTGATAATTCTTCTGCATCGTCAGCATCATAATATGCTTTCAAAACTGCACTTTGAAGATTCTCCCTTGCACTCTGATTGATTGGATGTGCAATATCCTTAAAGCCACCTTCAATCATATGCTTACTAGGCATAGCTACAAACAAGCCCTTATCTCCTTCTATAATTCTGATATCGTGTACCACGAACTCATCATCAAAAGTAATCGACACGTAAGCCCTAAGCTTTCCTGTACTGGCAATCTTCCTGACTCTAACATCTGTAATATTCATTTGTTACCCCTATCCGTCTGTTAATGACTCTTCTACTCTTTAATAATATGATGGACTGTCTTCAATAACGATCTTAACTCCATTCTCTCCAACATATCTTGAATTAGCCTTAATAGTGCTGTTGCTTTCTACTATACAGTTCTCAATATATGCATTATCTCCTATGTATGCATTGTTCATAATAATAGAATTCTTAACTACAGCATTATTACCAATGTATATCTTCTTGAAAAGTACTGAATTATCTACAGTACCATTAACTATACATCCGCTTGATACAAGGCTGTTAGATACATTAGCACCATAATTGTACTTAGCTGGTGGTAAGTCTTCAACCTTAGAATAAACATCCGGGTACTGCTTAAAGAAGTAATCCCTGACATCTCTCTTAAGGAAGTCCATATTAGTCTTATAATATGAATCAACTGAAGATATGTTATTCCAGTAAGTATCTAACTTATAACCATATATCTTCTTGATATTCCTGTATCTTACAAGTATATCTCTTACGAAGTCGTATCTGTCCTCTTCTGCTGCTTTCTCAAGAAGCTCAATAAGAAGACGTCTTCTTACTACATATATACCTGTTGAAACTGTTGAAAGATTAGTTTCCAATGGCTTCTCATCAATATCTGTGATACGTCCATCCTCTGCGAGTGCAACTACTCCGTATCTTCCAATATCTTCTCTGTTATCAAGTTTCTTTACAACCATAGTAACATCAGCCTTCTTCTCGATGTGATACTGAAGTACCTTGTTATAGTCAAGCTTGTACACACCATCGCCGGATGTGATAACTACATATGGTTCATGACTTGACTTAAGAAAGTCTATATTCTGATAGAGTGAATCTGCTGTTCCTCTGTACCAGCTGCTGCTCTCTGCTGTTATAGTTGGTGTGAATACATATAATCCACCCTGTTTTCTACCAAAATCCCACCACTTAGATGAGCTTAAGTGTTCATTGAGAGATCTTGCATTATACTGTGTTATTACTGCAACCTTCTGTATATGTGAATTAGACATATTGCTAAGTGCGAAATCTATCGCTCTGTAGCTTCCTGCAATAGGCATGGAAGCAATGGCTCTCTTGTTTGTCAGTTCACGCATCATCCTGTTGTTGCCGCCTGCTAATACTATACCTATCGCTTTCATTCTACGTCACCTGCCTTAATAATAATACCACCGCTTGGTAATAAGCCATCTGGATAATCTTCATTAGTTGTAACTCCAGATATAGCTGTGTTCTTTCCTACCCTGACTCCATCAGGAATAACTGAACATTCTCCGATAGTTACAAGACCCGAGTTATATATCTTAGGAAGCTTGACATTAGGTACTTCTTCACCTACACCAAGTTCAACATTATTTCCTACAACTACTTCTTCAGCTATAATTGACTTATTGACTATTGTGTTCTTGCCGATGACAGTATTATTCATAACGATAGAATCCCTGACTACCGCGCCTTCTTCAATAGTTACACCTGAACCGATAACTGAATTATATATTCGTCCATATACTTCAGTTCCATCGCCAACAATGCTCTTTTCAATAAATGTATTATCTGCAACATACTGAGGTGGAATAGTATCTGTTCTTGTATATATCTTCCAGAATTCCTCATAAAGATTAAATACAGGAATTATATCTATAAGCTCCATATTAGCCTCCCAATATGAGCTTAATGTTCCAACATCCTTCCAGTAACTGTTATATTCGTATGCAAATATTCTCTTGTTGTTGTTAAAGCAGTAAGGTATTACATGCTTACCAAAATCACATTCATTCTGGTCTTTAAGCTTGATAAGTGCATCTTTTAATACGCTCCACTTGAATATGTATATACCCATAGAAGCAAGATTGCTCTTAGGATTAGCTGGCTTTTCTTCAAATTCTGTAATTCTGTTGTCATCATCTGTAACAACAATTCCGAATCTGCTTGCCTCCTCCATAGGTACTGGCATAGCTGCTATTGTTATGTCAGCATTATTAGCCTTGTGATAATCAAGCATTATCTTATAATCCATCTTATATATGTGATCACCTGAGAGAATAAGTACGTATTCTGGATGATATTGTTCCATATATTCAAGATTCTGGTAAATGGCATTGGCAGTTCCTGTATACCATTCGCTGTTTGTACTCTTTTCGTAAGGAGGAAGTACTGTTACACCACCTACATTACGGTCGAGATCCCAAGGAATACCTATTCCTATATGGGAATTAAGTCTAAGGGGCTGATACTGTGTAAGTACACCTACAGTATCAATTCCTGAGTTGATGCAGTTGCTGAGTGGGAAATCTATTATTCTGTACTTTCCACCAAATGAGACTGCTGGCTTTGCGACTTTTGCTGTTAAAACACCGAGTCTACTGCCCTGACCACCGGCTAACAGCATCGCTATCATTTCTTTTTTAATCATGCTACCACCTCTGATGTTTAATTTACTATCTTAAGTTGTATAAATTATATCATATAATTCTAATTAAGTAAAAATAATTTTGTCTTTTTTTGGTGATTTTTCATACAATTTATTTGACATTTTATTGTTACATTTTAACATATGAATATTTTCTACAATTAAGACCGTATTTTACATAATTACTATTTGCGATATACATTTTATGCGTGTTTATCAGCTATTATTACTAATTTTTTAAGTTTTTGGCTTAATTTTCATTTGAAAATATGACTTTGTGCCTAATATTATAAACCTTCTATGTTTGTATATATAATTAAGCAAGTAAAGAAAATGTACTAATTTTATTTAAAACACCAAAAGATAATTCAATTATCTGCCCCTGCACACTTTATGCGTTTTTATGTTTGAAAAATACATACATTAGGCATATAATCTCTATGATGACTTTTTAAGGTGTCATTTATTACAAACAATACGTTTTCTAGGAAGAAAGGAACATCACATATGTTTAATATTGATTTTAATAGTCCAATACATGTACATTTCGTAGGAATAGGCGGCATAAGCATGAGCGGTCTTGCCAAAATCCTTCTTGACAGACACTTCACAGTTTCAGGCTCAGATGCACACGAATCTGAACTTACTGCTGAACTTGCAAAGGATGGCTGCCATATATCTTATCCACAGTCCGCTGATAATATTACTGACGGCATCGACCTTGTTGTATACACTGCTGCCATCCATCCTGACAACCCTGAACTTAAGGCTGCTGTTGATGCCGGCATTCCAACTATGACAAGAGCCGAGCTTCTAGGTCAGGTTATGAAGAACTATCACACAGCCGTAAATGTAGCTGGTACACACGGAAAGACAACAACTACTTCAATGATTACAGAAATTCTCCTTGCAGCCAACGCCGACCCAACTATATCAGTCGGTGGAATACTCCACAGTATCGGCGGCAACATAAGAGTAGGAAAGTCTGATTTATTTGTAACTGAAGCCTGCGAATACACTAACAGCTTCCTTTCCTTCAACCCTACACTTAACATCATATTAAATGTTAAGGCTGACCACCTTGACTTTTTCAAGGATATTGATGATATACGTCATTCCTTTAAGTTATTCACAGAAAAGCTTCCATCTGATGGAACCTTGGTTATCAACACTGACATTGACGACTATGAATATTTCTATAAGGATACTGACTGTGAAGTTATCACTTTCGGTTCAGACCCTGCAAAGTCTATGTACAGTGCCGCTGACATTAAGTATGACGAATATGGACGTTGTTCATATACTCTTCTTATTAATAATACGCCTTCGGGAACTATCCAGCTTTCTGTTCCTGGTGTGCATAATGTATACAATTCGCTTTCAGCTATCGCAGCCTGTGTTAAGCTTGGTATATCTATGGAAGATATCCGTGAAGGACTTAAGAACTTTACCGGTACGGACCGCCGTTTCCAGAAGAAGGGTGTATTTAACGGAGTAACGGTTGTTGATGACTACGCACATCATCCTGATGAGATAACAGCAACTCTTAACTCTGCTGCCATGTGTCCTCACAACAATATATGGTGCGTATTCCAGCCTCACACTTACTCAAGAACAAAAGCTCTTATGCCGGAATTTGCGAAAGCTTTAGCACTTGCTGATAAGGTTGTGCTTGCAAAGATATATCCAGCCCGCGAAACTGATAATCTTGGCATAAGCTCTGCTAATCTATGTGAACTTATTAAAGCAGAGGGCAAAGAATGTTACTATTACGAAGATTTTGAAGAAATTGAAGACTTTTTGAAAAAAAATTGTATCAACGGTGACCTGTTGATAACTATGGGTGCCGGAGACGTTTATAAAATCGGCGAAGACCTATTAAAATAGGCATTTAGAACCAGTTTTAGAGTTTTTCAACAAAGTTATCCACATTATCCACATTTTTATGTTGCTATTCACAATATAAAAGTGTGGATTTTTTTGTTGACAACTTTAATCCACAAAATACAGCAATATTCGATATTCCCCACAACTTGTCCACGAGTTATCCACATTATCCACAATATCCACAACAATGACCACCTGCTTTTAACACACTTTTCATTTAATTTTTACTATGCTATAATCGGCACGGGCAGAAAATATGCCGGATACACAAAGATTACATTCAGGAGGACAAGTGCTTTTACTATGGGCAGTCTTACATTAACAACTAAAGCTGACTACGGATACACATCCGTTTCCAATATATTTATTAAAAACTTTATACCTGGTGCAAACGGCGAATTCGTAAAGGTGTATCTTTACCTTCTTCACCTTATAAGCACGGGCAATACAAACATAAGTGTCTCACTTCTTGCAGACACATTTAACCAGACCGAGGCTGATATTATGAGGGCACTCCGCTACTGGGACAAGCTTGACGTTATTTCACTTACATTTGCAGGCACTAACGACAGTCTGTCTAATGTAACTATCAACGACCTTAGCGGCTATGATATTAACGGCATGGGCGGCAGAGGTATTAACAGCGGCAGTATGGCTTCTGACACATTATCTGATAAGGCTGTGTCTGCAGGCGGCAATGCAGCATCTGATAATTTAATGAGTTCTTCTGTTTCACTCACAGATAAAGATAACTTTAACGGCGCTGCTGCAAGTATGAAACACCATGTAGAGCCATCAAGTATGCAGTATTCCGCTGAAAAGATAAGTGAACTGAGCGCTGATGAGAATTTCTCTATGCTGCTCTACGTCATAGAGTCTTACCTTGGCCGTCCGCTTTCCATAAAGGAAACTAACGCCATAGTATATTTTTATGATTCACTGGATTTTTCTATTGAACTTATAGATTACCTTTTTGAATACTGTGTTGAACACAATAAAAAGAGCATTAATTATATAGAAAAGGTCGCTCTTGCATGGGCTGACAAGGACATTCACACTGTCACTGAGGCAAAGGAGGAGGTTTCTAACCACACCGATTCTGTATATCAGATTATGAAAGCATTTGGTATCTCTAACAGAGACCCCGGTCAGCATGAACGCGCCATGATATCAAAGTGGGCTGATACTTACTGCTTTGATACTGATATTATAATTGAGGCCTGCAACAGAACCATTAAAGCCATCCACCAGCCAAGCTTTGAATACGCCGATACTATTCTTTCAAAGTGGAAAAACGCTAATGTAACCACTATGGAGGACATAAGAAAAGATGATGCGGCATACGCTGCAAGTAATAGCAGCAAGACAAAGTACCAGAACACCGCAAAGTCTGGCAACAGCCGTTTTAATAACTTCCAGCAGCGTGACAAGCGTTCTGATGACTGGTATAATTCTTTACTGGGTAACAACAGTTAAATAAGCTTAATATAGAAAGGGGTGTCATTATGTCACTTACCAACACGCAATACGCAGCAGTTATGCGTATGTATGATGATATTCACACGCACAACGTAGCCATACAGAATTCACGCTACAACGAAGTAATTGAGCTTTGTCCACAATATCAGACTATTGAAGATGAGATAATCGCCCTTTCTATGAAAGAAGCTGTCAGGCGTATAGGCAATAATTCATCTGACACGGATACTGATGAATTCAGCTCACACCTGAAAGCTCTTATAGATAAGAAGATTAAGCTGCTTGCCTCTATAGGAAAGCCGGCTGATTATCTTGAGGATATATACACCTGTAAAAAATGTCATGATACCGGATATGTCAACGGCACACGATGCTCATGCTTTAAGAAAAAGGCAATCGACCTTATATACCATGACTCTAACTTAAAGAACATCACTGCCAATGAGAACTTTTCAACATTTTCTTTTGACTGGTATGATAAAACTACTATTGATTCTGCAACAGGACTCACACCTTACAATAATATTCGCAAGGTGTACGATATATGCCAGTCCTTTGTAAAAACATTTGACACTGAATTCTCTAACCTTCTGCTGCTTGGCGAAACCGGGGTTGGAAAGACATTTCTTTCTAACTGCATAGCCAAAGAGCTGCTTGACAGTTATCACAGTGTTATATATCTTACTGCGATAGAGCTTTTCAAATGCTTTGAAAACAGTGACTTTAACAAAGGTGAGGACGTTGAATATCAGGACGTGAGTTACTTTATTGACTGCGACCTTCTTATTATAGATGACCTCGGAACAGAGAGTTACAACTCCTACACTATTTCAAAGTTGTTCTATGTTATTAATGAAAGAATATTAAGAAGAAAGAGTGTCATAATATCGACTAACCTTTCTATGCCGCAGCTTGAGAATACATACTCTGAACGTATATTCTCACGTCTTATCAGTGCGTATACGATACTCAGGATATTCTGCGAAGATATACGTGTCCAGCAGGCGACAAAGGGTATGCCAGCCGCTAAGAGGAATTAAACTTGAGAAAATTTATACAGAAAATAAGCTGATTATGATTGACTTATATAATATTTATGATTATAGTTAATTATGTATGTGTATTTAGAATTTAATAAAGGTTTATATGCATTATTTTCACTCATATTACAGAATATATGTATATGGAATAACTAATTAAGTTCTTAATATTAATAAATATTTTATCTATACAATGGAGGATAATACAATGCCACGAGACGAACGTCATACTGCAACAATTCCATACGGAACACTCGGAATTATTCCTTTAAAGAGCTGCTCTGCTATGGGCGAAAAGGTTGATGAATACCTTGTAAACTGGAGAGAACAAAGAGAACACGAAAATCAGTCTAATCTTGCATTTAGCGGATATAAAAGAGACAGCTATGTTGTAAGTGCCAGCACACCTAGATTCGGTTCAGGTGAAGGTAAAGGTGTACTTAACGATTCTGTCCGTGGTTATGACTTATATATCATGGTAGATGTATGTAACTACAGCATCGAGTATTCTCTTTGCGGTAATACAAACCATATGTCACCTGATGACCACTACGCTGACCTTAAGAGAGTTATAGCTGCTGCCGGTGGAAAGGCAAGAAGAATTAACGTTATTATGCCATTCCTTTATGAAAGCAGACAGCATAAGAGATCTGGTAGAGAGTCACTTGACTGCTCTCTTATGCTTCAGGAACTTACAGCTATGGGTGTTGAAAATATCATCACATTTGATGCCCACGACCCAAGAGTACACAACTCTATTCCACTTAAGGGTTTTGAGTCCGTATCTTGTACTTACCAGTTCATCAAGTATCTCTTACTTGGTGTAGATGACCTTATCATCGACAGCGACCATATGATGGTAATCAGCCCTGATGAAGGTGGTATGGGACGTGCTGTATACTTTGCCAACGTACTTGGTCTTGATATGGGTATGTTCTACAAGAGAAGAGATTATACAAAGATTGTAAACGGACGTAACCCTATCGTTGCACACGAATTCCTTGGTACTAACGTTGAAGGAAAAGACGTTATTATCATTGATGATATGATATCTTCTGGTGAAAGTATGATTGATGTTGCTTCTGAATTAAAGAAGAGAGGCGCAAAGAGAGTATTCTGCGCTACTACATTTGGTCTTTTCACTAACGGATTTGATAAGTTCGATGAAGCTTACGAAAAAGGCATTATCGATAAGATTCTTACTACTAACCTTGTATACCAGCCAGATGAACTCCTTTCTAAGCCTTGGTATATCAATGTAGATATGAGCAAGTATATGGCTCTTCTTATCGATACACTTAACCATGATTCTTCAATCAGCGACCTTCTTAATCCTGTTGATAGAATTCAGAAGAGAGTTAAGGAATATAATGAAAGATATGCTAAATAATATTTATATTTGCTCATTTATAGTATAATATGCAAACAGGGAATTAATATATCAGTGTCTTATACAAATATGGCACTAATATGTTAATTCCCTGTTTTAATAGCTATTTATTAATCACTATAACTATAAATGAGCAAATTTAAAATATTGTACCTAAGACTACTTTTACTTAAGATTAGCTCTCTGCTGCAAGGTATACATTCTACTCTCTATTATCTTTAAGGCTTTCCACCATATCAACCCTGTCGGCCTTCCTTCGCACCATAAGCAGTGATACCACATAACATAATACAACTATCACTACCGTGAGCACGATACTTTTAATCGTCACATATGTCTCATACAGCACGCCCTCCATGCCGGAATATACTTTAAAGACAACATCCATTATTCCATAACCTGCTCCTATGCCGGTTACTATGCCTATCGGAATAATCATATGATTAACATCAAGAACCATCCGGTTAATCTCTCTGTCCTTAAGTCCAAGCACCTTTAACATAGATATGGTGTGCCTGTTTTCTGAAACAAGCATATTGACGGACACGTACAGCGCCGCTATACAGATTATCGCACCTATAACAGCAAGCGAGTATATTATAGCGCCCATCTCATCAAGCACCGTGTTCATCTGCTCCTTTATATCATCTGACGTAACTGTCTTTGATATTTCATCACCAAGCTGCAACGCCCTGTCTGACAGAAGCCCATTATAAGTATCCTTCTGCCAGCCCAGAAGCTCTCTTGCATCGTCCATATTACTTATAAGAAGCTTCTGTGTGTTATTGCTTATTATGCCTTCTATCTTTACAGTCTTTTCCTCCATAGTTGTCGGATTAACAAATGTAAAGTCATCCCCGGCTTTAATTCCGTATGAATATGCCATAACATTTGATATATAATAGCCTTTATCAAGATTAGCCCTGTTTCCATCAGTAGTGGTCAGATTAAGATATTTTACATCACTGTCAGCACCTAACAGCAAAAATGTACTTCCATCATATTCATACTTTCCAATAACAAGCTTATCTGTATTATCAGCAGCTACACCTTCAATATCTTTTGTTTCAAGCCTGTTTAGTATGTACTCATATTTAAAGCTTCCCATACTGTCTGAGCCTGTATCTATTACATTGTTCAGTGAGTCAACAAACATAAATGCAACGAGTATAATAAGTGCTCCAAGAAATGCTCCTAAAAACACGACAAAGCTTCTGCCGGGATTGGAAAGTATGCTTCTTACTGCAAACTTGTTTCTTACTTTTCCCTTTTTTCCGACCATTACGTGTCTGCTTCTGCTCTCGTCTGCCACACCATTTAACATAGCAACAGTGTCCTTTTTAAGCAGCTTATTTACTTTGCCCATCGCTTTAAGTGCATATATAAGTGTAGGAACTATTATTCCAAGCAATGCTATCGGTATCGGAAGCACAAACTTAACTGGCATAGGCTCATAATCCGCCAGACTCAGCTCTCCGTATGGCTGCTGGATAATCTTTGTAACAATGCTCACAAGCACACCGCCCACAATGCCCGGTATCATCGCAAGCACGCTGTAATGCCACATAAGCTGGCTCTTTTTATAACCGAGTGCCGACAATGTTCCTATCATTTTCTGCTCGCTCTTTATCTTTCGTCCGATTATGATAGATATGAGCGCAACTGTAATCAGAGGTATCGTAACAAGGAACACATATGCCATTATAAGAAACATCATTGCCTGGTCATCAACCATTGTTATTCTGGTATTATCGTCCTTTGACAGATATTCGCTCATCTTATAGGTATCATTTATATCTTTTCTGAACTGTGCTTTATCACTGTCTTTGCCATACACAACCTTATACTGACACGAATTAACATTAAGCTTGTTGTAAGCACTGTCCGTCATATACGCAAGAAAAAATGAGGAAATATTTTTATAGCTGTCATCCACATTTTCAAGCATATACAAATAATCAGGACGCAGAAAATATCCCGTAACCGTATAATTCTTATCCATAATCTTAAGCTTATCGCCTATATTAACCTTCATATTAACGGCGTATCCCTTGGATATAACTATCTCATTATCCTGGCTTACATCCCTGCCATCGACTACCTCATACAAGTCTATCTTTTTGTTAGCCTTAAACAGCCTGACCTTATAGTCATCCTCATTAATATTAGTAAAGTATTCTTTTTCAAATGTTATGTTATATTTATCTTCTATCTTTTCTATCTCATCATCCGGTATCTCTATATATGTAGAAAATGTTGCATCCTCAAGGTTATTATCCTCAAAAAACTTATCGCCATAGCCCTTTATGCCAGTTCCTGCTATATAAAACAGATAGAACAGAAGCAGCGCCACAACCGTGAGCACCGATGATGCTATATAAAATGAAAGATTTTCTTTAATATTTCTTTTATATAACGCATAACTGTACTCCTTTACATATTGTATTTCAATCATCATGGCAGTACAGTCAACGACTACTGGCAAGTTTCTTTTAACCTCAGCACAATCTGCCAACAGTTTACATCAACTGTACTGAGTAGTTATCTCGGATAAATTTCATATCATTTTCACCTCTTCCAAATAAGATACTTCTATTATTTTATCACATCAAGTCCCAATATTCTATCGTCA
>OGHE01002000.1_pt1 | contig 11363 bp, 10 predicted proteins | sample 1571431 | NCBI WGS metagenome assembly OGHE01 (sample SAMEA2581966, study PRJEB24529) | metagenome | biome: Human gut stool | place: China | collected 2011 | reverse complement strand
CCGCGCAGCGGTTGCCAGCCGTAAAATCCGATTCCTGAAAAAAGCGGCCCTCCATCATGGGGAGATTCGCATAGGTTCCGCTGAAATAGATGGCCCGCACCTGCTCCGGGCCCTTGTAATCCTGATATACGGCAATATTTTTGCCGCAGGCCGCGGCAACGGCTGCAACCTCGCGCATGGTGATGGATTCTTTCCGGATCGCAAAGGCGCTGGAGCTTGTCCCCAAAAAACCGGCGTCCATGCCGACGATCGTCTCGCTGACCGTGATATGGTGAATCATCAAAATCGAGGCGGCAGGCAGAAACAAAAAAGACAGGATCAAAAAAAGGGAAATGATGTGAACCCTTTTTTTCAAAATTCTCATCCTATCATCTCCTCATGCACATATACCCTGTACTAAATTTAGAAAGTCGCACACGGAAATTTGCTTCATTATGATCCCCGTATGCGACTTTATTACTGATTAGATAACGCCAACTTTAAACACCATAAAAAGCATAAGCACGCAGCAGGGAAGCACCCAAATTACCCGAAAGGCCAGTTCCTGTAAAATGCCAGTTGGTGTATAGAAGGCTTTCAATCGGTGGAGGGTTAGGGCACCAAACTCTTCCTGTATCTTCCAATTCATTGCCTAAATAAGCACGTAAATAATAGACCCTCTTACAGTCCCCCATCTTCGCCCACGCACGCTTATACCAATTTTCATTTCCGCTTACAAATCGATAGTCCTTTTCACCGCCAGAGGAAAAATACGCATCCAGGGAACCTGCGGAAACTGGTACGATTAATGCGGACACAACTAACAAGCCTAAAAACAAGCATAAGAATTTTTTCAGTTTCATAATTTTTTCTCCTCCTTAATATTTTTCTATGTACATCTTAATTAAAACATTGGTATCACTCCCCCCATTTTTATGCTAACACTTTATATATAATATGTAAACTATAATTTATAATATTATATTATTTTATCTATAAGTGCAATTTGTCCTTATTTACCATTAATAAACAAATAAGCTCGGAGCAGCCTCCTTTCGGATGAGCTGCTCCGGGCGATTTCCCTCTAAATAAATTTCTACTTACTGCTCTGGCTCCTTACGCAGTAATTCGCCTGTGCTTGCTATAAGCCCTGCATATTAAAGTGCCCCGCCGGAATGATCCTACTACAAGGTTTGACTACTTTCTATCATATTCTTGAAATAAAAAAGAAAAGTGGACAAACCCTTCTGTTACAACAGTTTGTCCACTTCTCTTTATGAACTTTGGCTGCGGAACTAGGATTTGAACCCAGACAAACAGAGTCAGAGTCTGTCGTGCTACCCTTACACAATTCCGCATCGGCAAGAGACATTATAGTATATCATCGGGGGGTTGTCAAGCATTTTTTTAATTTTTTACCACCCTTTCCCTGTCCATCCTGCCCCGCGTAAGCCTAATGAAAGGCTCGTTTTTCATTTTATCCAATGGATTTCAAATTATTCTCTTTACTTTTTACCAGCGATTTTATACAATAGGAACAAATCGGATGCAGAAAAGGAGTAATAAAAATGTTGAAACGTCTATTTTCCCTTTTCCTCGCGCTGTTTATGGGCGTGTGGAATTTCATTGCCATCTGCTATGGCGTTGGCGTTGCATGGGGCCCAAAAATTGATCTTGACAAATTTGAGCTGACGTTTGAGGATACTTTTGACGGCGAACAGCTCGATTCTACCAAATGGACCACAAAAAAATATTGGAACAACGACCATGACTATATCCGCCAGGGCGGCTTCTGGGACCCCGAGCAGATCACAGTGAGCGACGGCACTCTGAAAATCACAACAGAATATAAAGAAAACGGTAAATACGGCCCCGGCTACTACACCGGTATGCTGAACACAAAAGGCCTGTTTGAGCAGACGCACGGCTATTTCGAAATTCGCTGCATCCTGCCGAAGGCAGAGGGCATGTGGTCCGCCTTCTGGATGTTGTGCGACTCCATGGCAGATGTGACGGACGGCGGCCGCAACGGTGCGGAGATCGATATTTACGAATCCGCCAATTATCAGGATTGGAAGGTGCGCAACAGCGTTTCTCATGCCGTGCACGTGGATGGCTACGGCAGCGACCTCAAAAGCGAGGGCCAGGGCAGCACGCTTGCAAACCGCCCATATGATGAATTTAACACCTACGGCCTCGAGTGGAATGAAGAGGAATATATCTTTTACGTAAACGGCCGCGTCGCGGCGCGCACCAGCTTCCAGGGCACACCAATGGTGCCGGAGTTTATGATTATCTCCTGTGAGGTCGGCGGCAGCGGCGGCGTTGCAGGCGACAGTTGGGCAGGCAACATGGCAAATAACAAAGAGGGCAACCTTCCCGCCCAGATGACGGTGGATTATGTCCGCGCGTATGCCTATAAATAACCAAGCGCCTGAAGCAGAAATAAAAAAGCGGTGTGAAACAGTTGGTTTCACACCGCTCGTTTTTTCCTGTATTGATACGGATGCCATGTGGAAGCCTGCTGCGGTCAATCCCCGCCGTGAGGCGATCTTTCCGCCAAATAGCCCGACACCACATATTTCTCCCTATCCGATACAGCCACATCCACCGTCAGCGCCGGCGCCATCAGGGCGGCAAGCTGTTGTGGCAGCAGCATTGGACGGCTGACATGGCGCGCCGCGCCCGCATGGTGCCGGTGAAGCGATTCCAGCCCCATGCTGTGCGCAACCGTCAAGCGGCCGCCAGGGGCCAAAAGCTCCGTTAGGCGCGCTACCAGCCGGGCCGGGTTCTCAAAATGCGGAAAAGCGTTGTAAACCACACAACAGTCATACCTGCCAGGCAGTTCCACCGTTTCCACATCGCCGCAGAGCACCTCCACGCGGGGGTCATGTAGCTTGGCTGTCGCAATGCGGGCCATCTCAGGCGAGATATCCACGCCTGTCACCCGGGAAACACCGCGGGCCAAATAGTCCGGGAAGAGCACGCCTGTGCCACAGGCCACATCCAGCACCGAGCAACCGGGCCGAATCCCTGCCGCATCCAGAATGAAGCCTATTTTTCCATCGTCCCGGATGTTAGCTGCATCCCACTCCGGCGCGCAGCGGTTAAAAAACGCAATCACTTCGCGCTGATTCATCTTTCATCACGCCCATATTGACAGCGGTGGTATGCCAAAAGCATGCCGCTTCATTTTGATCCATTGAAAGGGCAGGCAGCCTCATTGCGCCTCCGCCCGCTCCATGGCAAGCTGGAAATCGCGCTGATCGGTAAAAATCTCGTTGCGGTAGGGGTTCTTCTTCTGTTTGACAGAGCGCCGGATAATCGCCGCTAATACGCAGACATTGGCCGCCAGCGCCAAAATGGCAATCACACCCTGCATGGTTGGGTCCGCTGCACCGGGGCGCACTGCCGGGTTCATCACGCCGTCCGTATACAGCACGGGCAACACCGCGAACACACCTGTATCCTGAAACAGCGGGAACACCTGCGCAAACATGCACCATAATGCCAGGGTGTTCGCACGGTTCTGAATCCACCCGCCCTTGTTCCAGAAGGCATTGGCAAAGGTAGGAGCAAGCAGCAGCGCAAGGCCGCAATACCATGCGTGGGTGGGCAGATTGTTGTAGGTGTATTCAAAATTCCAAAGATCATAAGCAAGGATATAGCACCAGGTCATATCCGGCCAAAGCATATCGGTGTGCTTTTTGGAGGAGTAAATACCCCACCAGCCTGTCATGCAGAGGATGTTGAGGATACCGGCGAGCCCATTGACCCAGTTCCACCAGCCGCCGTAAAGCCACACATTCTCGGAAGAGAGCCACCAGCGGGTGCCGGTCTCCGCCGCCGCCATCGCACCGCGTATACCGGATTCAAAATCGCTCGCCACGGCGATCAGGATGTTGATCGCAACGATTGCAAAAGGGAACACCTTGAACCATTCTTTTTTGCCGATGCTCCATTTATATTTGAGCATCATAAAGCCGATGCATCCTGCTGTGGCCGCGTAAAGCTTTGCATAATGGAACCAGCTATTCATGTGGACGTAAGTCTGGTTATTCAGCGCCCACTCGGCTCCCATCGCCGCGCCTACATAGATCGAGATGAAATACACCGTCAGTGCGGCGGGCACGATTAGGAAGAAGAAGATGCCGCCCTTCTTCGTCCGGCGGGACAGCTCGTTGAGCACGATCAGCCCCACAAAGACCATCAGCCAGCCAAGCAGCTGATAGCCGGCGTTTTCGCCATAAATTTGAAATAACACGATTGCTTCCTCCCTATTCCTAATTTCATCCATTTCGATGGATGTAAAAGCCATGCAAAATCCCTCGTCAGCACGCTTCAATCTCCTTGATATTGACTTCGTTGCCAGTGAGCAGATGCGTGTTGATACCGGCACAGTATGGGCAGGTTTTACCATGCTCCACGGTGCCGTATGTTTTGCCGCAGCCCTCGCAGAGGGTCACCGCGGGAATCGTTTCGATCCGCAGGGCAGCGCCGCGCAGCAGCTCAGAACGGTCTGCCGCCCACCGCCAGCAATCCTCCAAATAAGAATTAATGACGGAAGAAACCTCCCCGATTTCCAGCGTAACCGTGGAAATGGAGCGCAGATGATTCTGCGCCCCAACCTGCTCCAGGCTGCTGATGATATGAAACACAATACCAAGCTCATGCATAGGATTATTGTTCCTTCTTCGTAAATCGGATTTTAAATTCACGCTTGAGCATATAAGGCAGGATGCCCTTCATCTTATCCTCCGCCTTCATCATCTTGCTGCATTCCGGATGCTCGCGGTAAAGGTGAATCGCATCAAATTCGCACTTTGTGGTGCACACGCCGCAGCCGATGCACTTGTTCGGATCCACCACGGATGCGCCGCAGCCGAGGCAGCGAGCGGTTTCAAGCTTCACCTGCTCCTCAGTAAACGTTTTGTGCGCATCGCGGAAAGATTTGCGGTAGTCGATGCTTTCCTCCATACCGGCGATCTGGCGGGCGGAATTATCATAGGTTTCTACCTGCAAGTTACCTTTATCCAGCTCGATAAACTGGCGGCGATTGCGGCCAATGGTCAGGCTGCTGTTCGGCTGCACAAATCGATGGATCGAAATTGCGCCCTCCTTACCGGCGGCAATCGCGTCAATGGCGAATTTGGGGCCAGTGTAAACATCTCCGCCCACAAAGAGATCCGGCTCTGCCGTTTGATAGGTAACCGGGTCGGCCACAGCGCCCTGGCCGCGGCCCAGCTCTACCTTAGAGCCCTGTAGCAAATCACCCCAGAGGATACTCTGGCCGATGCTGAGGAACACATGCTCACAGGGCACGGTTACGGTATCCGCCTCGTCATAAACCGGGCAGAAACTGCCCTCAGCGTCAAACACGGAAACGCATTTTTTCAGCACGATACCCGTGACCTTGCCGTCCTCTGTGCAGATTTCCTTCGGCCCCCAGCCACAGTGAATCTGAACGCCCTCATCCTCTGCCTCAAAAATTTCTTCCTGAGAGGCGGGCATGGCATCGCGTGGCTCCAGGCAATACATGGATACGCTCTCCGCCCCGCAGCGCCCAGCAGTGCGCGCCACGTCGATAGCCACATTGCCGCCGCCGATCACGACTGCCCTGCCCTGCACGGGGTAAGCCTCCTGTTCGCCTACCTTGCGCAGAAAATCTACGGCGGTCATCACGCCGTCGGCCTCTTCGCCCGGAATCCCGACCATCCGGCCGCCTTGGCAGCCAATCGCTATGTAGAAGGCCTTGTAGCCCTGCCGGCGCAGCTCGTCGATCGTGAGATCCTTGCCAACCTCAACGCCGCACCGGATTTCTACGCCCATCTCGCGCAAAACTTCAATTTCTGCATCCACCACATTCTTCTCCAGCTTATAGGAGGGGATGCCGTAAACCAGCATGCCGCCAGGGCGCTTATTCTTTTCAAACACGGTGGGCTGGTAGCCTTTTTCCGCCAGATAATACGCGCAGCTCAATCCTGCCGGGCCCGCGCCGATAATCGCAATTTTTTCCGTGAACAGGCCACGGTTAGAGGGCTGAACGATAGGAGGAATATAGCGGTTCTCCGCATTCAAATCCTGTTGGGCGATGAATTTTTTCACCTCGTCAATGGCAACCGCCTGATCGATCGTGCCGCGGGTGCAGGCATCCTCACAGCGGCGGTTACATACGCGGCCGCACACGGCGGGGAATGGGTTTTCCTTTTTAATCAGGGCAAGGGCGTCACGATAGCGCCCCTGTGCAGCCATTTTTAAATACCCCTGCACAGCGATATGCGCAGGGCAGGCAGTTTTGCAAGGCGCAGTACCGGCGTCGTAGCAGTTGATGCGGTTGTTATCCCGGTAATCCTCATCCCACTTTTCCGGCCCCCACTTTACCGCATCCGGCAGTTCCTGCCGCGGGTAGATCACAGGGCCCTCCTTCGTGCAGAGCTTCTGGCCGAGCTTCACCGCCCCGGCGGGGCAGTATTCCACACAGCGGCCGCAGGCGACGCAATCCTCCGGATTAACGCGCGCCACATAGGCCGAACGGGAAAGGTTCGGCGTGTTAAACAGCTGCGAGGTGCGCAGGGCATAGCAGACATTCACGTTGCAGTTGCAGATCGCAAAGATCTTATTCTCGCCGTCAATATTCGTAATCTGGTGGACAAAGCCGTTATCCTCCGCACGTTTGAGGATCTGCATCACTTCATCATAATCGACATAATGGCCCTTGTGGGTTTCCACCAGATAATCGGCCATGTCGCCTACGCCGATACACCAATCCTCCGGATCATCCGCGCAGCCCTCGCCTAACACACAGCGGGACATCCGGCATGAGCAGGGACTGGCGGCATATTTGCCGTCATATTTTTTCAGCCAGTGGGAGATATGCTCTACATTCACAGACTGATTCTCCATTTCAATCGCCTTTTCCACGGGGATGACGTGCATGCCGATCCCCGCGCCGCCCGGCGGCACCATGGGCGTCACCTTCTCCAGCGGCAAGCGGGACATCCGCTCAAAAAAGCGCGCCAATTCCGGGTGCTTTTGAAGCTGCTGGCGGTTCATATTGGTAAACTCCGCGCTGCCCGGCACAAACATCGGCAGCACATATTGCTTTTCGTGCGCGGGGTTTTCCCAGTTGTATTCGAGGATGCCGATCACGCTCATCTCATACAGCAGTTTTTCCAACGATTCTGCATCCTTGCCGGTCGCCTTCACGAGCTGCGCCAGCGTCATCGGCTTGCGCACCTTCATTTTGAGGGCTACCTCGGCCATTTCATCCGTCACCACGCAGGCGAGGCCCCAGTATTCCGGGTCGTCCGCCGTCACCTTATGGCCGATACGGTCGGTGATCTTCTGCCCGAGCTTCAAAATCAACTCGCGGGGTACTTCGGTTTTTTGCGGATTGTTTTCAGCCATTTTCTTCTCCTTTCTCACACGCGCCAGGCCATCACTTCATTGCGCAGCCAAGCCGCCCATTGGTCGATCCCCTCGCCTGTTTTTGCACAGATCGGAATTACCTGCGCCTTTGGGTTGCGCAGGCGGATGTATTCCCGGCATTTGTCAAGGTCAAAATCAAAATAGGGCAGCACATCGATCTTGTTGATGAGCACCACATCACAAATAGAAAACATGAGCGGATATTTCAACGGCTTATCATCCCCTTCCGGCACAGAAAGGATCATCGCATTTTTCACTGCGCCGGTATCGAATTCCGCCGGGCAAACCAGGTTGCCCACGTTTTCCAGGATTGCAAGCTCCACGCCGCCCGTTTCCAATCCGTCCAGCCCCTGGCGCGTCATTTCCGCATCCAGGTGGCACATACCGCCCGTGTGCAGTTGGATCGCCTTCACGCCTGCCGAGGCGATCGCGCGGGCATCCACGTCCGAATCAATATCCGCTTCCATCACGCCGATTGTCAGCTCAGCTTTCAACGCCTCAATGGTGCGCATGAGCGTGGTCGTTTTTCCAGAACCGGGGGATGACATCAAATTGAGCAAAAAAACGCCCTTCTCCTTAAGCTCCCTGCGCAAAAGCTCCGCCTGTTGATCATTGTTGGCAAATACGCTCTGCTTGATCTGTAAGATTTTCACCTCGTCCACCGTTCTCACTCCTTTTTAGGTATTGTGGTTATACCAGCCTTCGTTAATAGCTTAACACTCTCAAATAGCATCGTCAAGAGCCAAAACAACCTTTTATTCTCGTTATTTTGATAAATTTGCTTGCAGAAGGGAATCATATATGATAAAATATTCTAGTGGTATTTGGTATAGCCACATCCAGAAGAAAGGGCGTTTGATGCAAAAACAGAGCCCTTTCCAACAAGGCCACACCGGCCAATGCGCAGGAAAGGATGCGTCATTTATATGGAATTTTCTAAGCTGTCCGCCCCCAGCCTGAAAGATTTATTTGTGCAGCAGTTACAGGGCATGATTCTCTCCGGTGAGCTGCCCATGGGCGCGCAATTGCCACCCGAACGGGAACTCGCACGGCAAATGCAGGTCAGCCGCGCGGTAGTGAACGGCGGCCTAGCGGAGCTCGCCAAGCAGGGCTTTCTGGAGGTGCGCCCACGCCAGGGCACCTGCGTGGCCGACTACCGCCGCAAAGGCAACCTCGGCACGCTGATTGCAATCATGGAATATCAGGGCGGCGTGCTGGGCAAGGATGAAATCCGCTCCATCCTGGAGGTGCGCCGGGCACTGGAGCATCTAGCAGCGGAGCGCGCGATCCGCTATGCATCCGATGAGGCGCTTTCGCAGCTGGGGGAAATTGTGGCACGGTTAAAAGATGCGGCAAACGCTACACAGGCTGCGGAAATTGCATTCACCTTCCAGCATGAGCTGGCACTTTCCGGCGGAAACAGCATTCTCCCACTCATCTACTATTCATTTAAAGCGCCGGTCATTACGCTTTGGGTGCGCTTTTGCCGGCTTTATGGCATTGAAGCTCTGCATCACAACACGGAAACGCTGTATCGCCGCCTTTGCGCCCGCGATGAACAGGCTGCGGCGCAGTGGATCAACGCCTATTTGGAGCAAGCCATTAATGGGGATCAGCAGATTTATGAGGAACGGTAAGCAGCGTCCGACGCTTTGGGTCGAAAACGAAAGAGCCACATCCGGCACAAGGTTGCGCCTTACTGTCAATCAAATGATGCCTTTCTTAGGCTGTGGAATAGCAATTGCTGCACGGATTCATTTGCACTCAAATAATCATGCCGGCATACAATGCAATAGATGATCAATTCATGGTCACATTTTAAAGATAAGGAGCTTTTGATTTTATGCCTAATGTTTCAGATAAATCTACTTCAGGAGTGGCGCAAGTGATTATGCCCAAATTCGCTTTATCTGACGCTATTTTATCGGCACAAGTCGATACGTGTAGCCTTCAGGAAAATTTGAGCAAAGTCGTCGGTCGCTTCGTAGTTTGCAAATGTCTCGTCGGGACAAACAATATCTGTACAGTGACAGGAGTCTTGAAGAGTGTCGGATCAAGCTTTTTCATTTTGACCGATCCCTGCACGAACGCAGAAACCACCTGCGATTTATACTCTCTCAAATTTGTTACATCTTATCCGGAGGGTGTCCCGAATTATCAAATGTATTGTAACCAGCGGCTGTATGACAATGAATGGACATAAAAGCAAAATTAGCCCGCTCTCTCCACTGCGAGGAGCGGGCTTTGCTTTTCATTCATGTTTACGTGGTTGCTACGATAAAAAAGAATGAGACCCGTTCTTCGATGACGAGATCAAAAAACAGGTCTCAAGCAGTTGGGAAACACCACTCAAAATTACAAAATATTGGTGTATGGCATGACAAGAAAGGGGAAATTCAGCGAATCCGAAGGGAGACTAAGGTTATTCAATATCGAACTGAGTGCCCGCAAATAAGTCCTCCATCGAAACGTCAAACACCTTTGCGATTACATACAACTCCATATCCCGTACATACCGGTTGTCCATGCTCCAGCAATTGCACAGCATTCTTATCAATATCAACACCATAATTTTGAAGCTTAATTGCCAGATCGTTTTGCGACATGCCGCGGTCTTTGCGCAATTCGGCAATCCGCTTTCCCACCCAATTCTTGTTGCCATCCGGCTTGCTGCATTTTCTCATTGCTATTCTCCCATTTTAGTCATAGATACTATAAGTATATATGTAGTTTGGGAATCGTTTGGCATAAGACAAATGGAAAGAAGCCGTAAATTGAATTATTTTTGATATTTTTATCGTTTTTTATCAAACTAGGAAATTACTCTCCTCGGCTGCAATCCGTTATGGAACCATGAATAAAAACCCCGCCAAGGAGGCGGGGTTTTACATGCGTTTGTAAGTTGAGATGGTTGCAAGTGTGTAGCAAATAATACGGTTGGAAATACTTTTATCGCATTCCATCCAAGTGGAGTAAAGCGATTAAAAAAAGAAAAGCCTGCGCCGCACAAATCAAAGAGGATTTCATGCAGCGCAGGCTGTGAGCTAAAAATATGTGAGAAAGACATAATCAGCAACGACAGCATCGAATTACAGCGCATCGGTGATTATAGTATGGCCGAAATAGGGCAATACGATAGATGCTGCCGGGTTCCGCTCACTTTGCACCTCTGAGTAATTGCAAAACTTCTTCTTCCGTTGCCAAGTCGTAATCACCGAAAATGCCTTTTCTATGATAAACAACGCCTCTTTTATAGTTTCTTTCGAGGTATGAAATAAAATTATGGATACCATCTTCTTTGATGCAGCTTACAAACGCTCTCATTTTAATTTTATCCTTTGCGAGCATATCTTTTCCGCAGGGAGAATCCGGACACTCCCAGCATCCTTTTAATCCTTTTACTGTACAGCAATTATACTGATAACAACCATCCGGAGATAATCGTTTCCCGCAATGATTATCAGACTTACAGCTGCACCCGCCATTTGGATAGCAAAAATCGCAAATGAGTCCGCAATAAGCTATTGATCGCTCGTTCATGATTTCTCCCTACTATTAGCCCTATATGATATTTGACTTCTCCAAAATCACCCGCATACAGTATACCATGCGTGCATATGCTAACTGCTGCAAACAATTGCGTTGCCGCTCTGCGGCAGGAGGCGTTTTACGCCGACAGGCATTTTTCCAATGCTTCAAACAAAATGTTTGAAGCTATTATACCATAGCAGACGGCAAAAAGAAAAGAACCTGATTTCAAAAGAATCAGGTTCTTTTTGGAGGCGCCACCCAGATTTGAACTGGGGAATCAGGGTTTTGCAGACCCTTGCCTTACCACTTGGCTATGACGCCACTTTGCAAAAAGGACGCTTAAATCGTATTTCTACCTTTTAAGCGTCCTTGGAGCGGATGACGAGGCTCGAACTCGCTACCTCCACCTTGGCAAGGTGGCGCTC
>OGHE01001991.1_pt1 | contig 11413 bp, 8 predicted proteins | sample 1571431 | NCBI WGS metagenome assembly OGHE01 (sample SAMEA2581966, study PRJEB24529) | metagenome | biome: Human gut stool | place: China | collected 2011 | reverse complement strand
TCACATAGAAATACGAGTTGTTGACGATGGTCGTCACAGCCGAAGAGGTGATGGTTGCGCCGGAAAGGGCATCCACCTCGGTCAGGTCTGCGCTGACAGCGCCGGCTGCAGTACCGGTGGTGGTCAGGTTGGCCTGCTCCAGACGCACCTTGGACTGCTCTTCAGCCGAGAGATCCGCAAAGGGGATCGCCATCGGCTCGCCGTCCAGTGCGCTCTTGCTGAGCATGGCTGCGTATAGCTTGCGCCGTGCCACGGCCTCTGCGCTGGAATCCAGCGGCGGAGCCAGCTCATCGTCCAAAGGCTCTCCATTCAGCGCCGAGAGGGTAAGCCCCGCAGCATACATCTTGCGGGTAGCCTCGGCCTCGGGAGAGGTGTCGAAGGTGCGCCACTGTGTGGGATCGAAATCCACAGCCTCAGCGGGCTGCTCGGCCACTGCACCGGCAGCGGCGTAGGCGGCACCGGTAACGGGATCCGTTACGGTGTAGCTTTTACCTGCCAGCGTGAAGGGCGCTGCGCCCTGATATTGGGCTGTGAACTCCGGGTCAACGCACTGGCCGCCAAGGCTTTCAGTTTCTTCCTGAGAGAGGATCTCTACAGCGGAAACATTGCCCTCGGCGTCAATGGTCACGGCAGCCTGCACATCGCTCTGGAAGCCCTTCTGAGAGCCCTCCACGCGGTAGCTGCCATCGTCGAGCTGGTACACTGCGCTGATGCCAAAGGCGGCTGCATCCGCCTCCGAGACCGGCAGCAGAGTACCGGCAACCGTGGTGCGTGCGCTTTGCAAGGTGGTCAGACCGACCGCCAAGGCGATGGTCGCAACGCCCATGGCTGCATAGCCCGGCAGCCGTTTGCGCCACAGCGGTACGGGCGCAAACGGGTTGGTTGCCTGCTTCATGTTATCACCTGCCTGTTTTTTATTTCGCCGGGTATTCCCGGACAACAATTGAGGCCGCTCCGGCTGCTGCAACAGCGGAGCGGTCTCTTCGATAATATATTAACATGAGGGCGCGGAGTCTGTCAACAGAAACGAACAGGCTTTTCCGTTTTGTAACTATTGTTTTTGTGCTATTTGCTTAAAGTTTGGGGTTTTTTTTGTCCGCACACCAGCTGCAGGCCGTATTCTGCCGCAAGCTCGGCGGATTGCACGGTGGGCATACTCTTGCTCACCAGCACCGGCACCCCGGCGCGGATGGCCTTGCGCACCATGTCCAGCGGTACGCGGCCGCTGGTGTACAGCACGCACTCTGCCAGCGGCAGCCCGGCCAGCACCGCGCAGCCTACCGCCTTGTCCAGCGCGTTGTGCCGCCCCAGATCCTCGCACGCAAAAATAATTTTGCCTTTGTGCAGTACAAAGCAGCTGTGCACCGCCCGGGTGGCACGGTACAGCGGCAGTCCGGCGCTCATGGCGGCGGTCAGGCGCTCCACCCACTCCGGCTGCAGCGCAAGCCCGGGCACAGGGCGCAAAGGCTGTAACGCTACCGGACTGCCCAGCGGGATATTATCGGTGCAGCAGCTGGCAACCTCCTGTGCGGCGGCGCTGCGGGCAGCCAGCGGGTGGCGCAGATACACCTGCACCTTTGCGCCCTCGGCGCAGACGGCGATCTGCGCAACCTCGTCCGCAGACGCGATCCACCCCTCAGTAAGCAGCCGCCCCAAGGCCAGCTGCGGCAGCAGCGCCGGAGTGCACACCACCCGGAAGGCGGGCTGCTCGTTTACATAGATCGCGGCGGCGTGCTCTGCGGGTACGCAGCCTTCGGTGCCGTCCGGCAGCCGCAGGCTGGCAAAGGCTGCCTGTGCGCCAAAGCGGTCGGTGATCTGCAAAGGGGTCGTGCTGAGCTTTTCCATAAACATACCTTATAGTATAAACGCAATGCAACTGCACCGCTGCGTGGCAAACGGACAGTATCAACATAACGGTTCGGCGGCAAAATGTCAAGAGCTGCTTGTGCCGCGATGGGGGACAGGACGCCCCGGAAGGCTGCTTTGACTTTGTGCAGAGCTTCGCTTATGCCATATCGCGGCAGGTCACGATGTCTGCCCCGGTGCCGCAGATGTCGGCCAGCACCACATCACCCACATGGATGGGGGCGTGCAGCACCACGCTGTCCAGCGCGGCGACCACCTCGGTCATCTGTCCCTTGGGCACGGGCCTGGAGGTCTTGACCGGACAGCGGGAGTGCAGGCAGCCCTCGGCGCGCACGGTGCTGGTGATGATGCGGGTGGGGTGGGTCAGTTCTTCCTTGCCGTAGGCGATGCCGTTGGGGCAACCGTTGCCGGTCACCTTGTAGTCGTTGGCTTCATCCACCTGCAGATGGCAGCCCTGAGGGCAGCAGGTGCAAATTACTTCTTTCATATCGCTCATGCCTCCTCGATCTCAATGGTCACTTCGTCCACGGGGGCTCTGTCCAGCAGCACTCTGGGCAGGGCAATGTGCTCCATCTCGCCGGGGGCAAGGCGGTCGCGCTTGAAGCGTGCGATCACCGTATCACCGCTCTTGACAAGGATGGTGCTCTTGCCGCAGATGCGGCGGACGCGGAAGGAAACGTTGGTGCTCTTTTCCACGCCTTCCAGACGGATGCGCTGGGGCAGGGTGTAGCCAAGGTCTGCGCCGGGCTTTACCGCCAGCACGCGGCCTGCGGCCACAGGGCCGTTCTGGACGTAGTTGGCAGCAGCCACACCGGCCAGCTCGCTCTCGCCGGAAACAAAGTCCACCAGATCATGCACCTGCACCACGTTGCCGCAGGCAAACACGCCGGGAATGCTGGTCTCCATGTTTTCGTACACGATGGCACCCTTGGTGCGGGGATCCATCTCGATGCCGGCCTGTTTGGTCAGCTCGTTTTCGGGGATCAGGCCCACGCTCAGCAGGATGGTGTCCACATCGAACTCCATCTCAGTGCCGGGGATGGGCTTGCGGTCGGGGCCGATCTCGGCCACGATGGCCTTTTCCACGCGGTCGGTGCCCTGAATATCCACGATGGTGTGGGAGAGGTACAGGGGAATGTCAAAGTCGTTCAGGCACTGCACGATGTTGCGGGTCAGGCCGCCGGAGTAGGGCATCACCTCTACGCAGGCCAGCACTTTTGCGCCCTCAAGGGTCATGCGGCGTGCCATGATCAGGCCGATATCGCCGCTGCCGAGGATCAGCACGCGCTTGCCAACCAGATAGCCTTCCATGTTCACATAGCGCTGTGCCGCACCGGCGGTGTACACACCGGCAGGGCGGGTGCCCGGGGTGCCAATGGCGCCACGGGTGCGCTCGCGGCAGCCCATGCCCAGCACGATGCTCTTGGCTTCGATGATCTGGTAGCCGTACTCCTTGGAGACATAGTGCACCTTTTTATCCGGGGTCACTTCCAGCACCATGGTGTCCAGCTGCACCTTTACGCCGGTATTTTTGAGCATCTCAATAAAGCGTCCGGCGTACTCCGGGCCGGTGAGCTGCTCGCCAAAGCGGTGCAGACCAAAGCCGTTGTGGATGCACTGGTTCAGAATGCCGCCCAGCTCCTTATCGCGTTCCAGAATAAGGATGTCGCGCAGACCGCTTTCCCATGCCTTGCAGGCAGCAGCAAGGCCCGCAGGGCCGCCGCCGATAATGACCAGATCAACCATTGCTCTTTCCTCCTACCTTCGTTTCGCTGACAAGAACGTTCGAGCCGTTCTTGTCCTGCAGGATGTCCAAGGGGCTCATGCCCAGCTCACGGCTGATAAGCTCCAACACACGCGGGCCGCAGAAGCCGCCCTGACAGCGGCCCATGCCTGCACCGGCGCGGCGCTTGACGCCGTCGATGGTGTTGGCGGGCACCTCGCTGTGGAGGGCCGCCAGAATCTCGCCCTCGGTAATGGTCTCGCAGCGGCAGATCACGCGGCCGTAAGCGGGCTGCTCCCTGACCAGTGCTGCCTTTTCCTCTGTGGAAAGCTCCTTGAAGCGGATGTGGCGGCGGCCGTCCTTGTAATCGGCCTTTTCTGCACCCAGAACACCGCGCTCGCGCAGGATGGCAACCGCCTCCTCCGCAACTGCCGGGGCAGCGGACAGGCCGGGGCTCTTCATACCGGCCAGATCGATCCAGCCGGGTGCTTCCGGCTCTTCACCGATGATAAAGTCGTCCACGTCCAGATTGGCGCGCACGCCCGCAAAGCTGCGGATAGACTCGCCGAAGTTGATGCTGGGCACGCTGCGCTGGGCAGTGGCCTTGACAAATTCCAGACCGCTGCTGGTGCAGGAGGTGTCGTTGCCCTCCACAGGCTCAGCGTTGGGGCCGACGATCAGGTTGCCGTGCACGGTGGGGGCCACCAGCACGCCCTTGCCCAGCTTGTTGGGGCACTGGAAGATCACATGGCTCACGCGGGTGCCCTCGCTCTTGTCCAGCAGATAGTACTCGCCGCGGGTGGGAATGATGTGGAAGTTGGCGGGCTCTACCATGGAGTGCACCTTGTCTGCCCAGATACCGGCAGCGTTGATGACGCAGCGGGTCTCCACCGTGCCGCCGGGCACGGTCAGGCGGTAGCCGCCCTCAATAAACTCGGCATCGGTCACCTTGCAGCTGCGGCGCAGTTCCGCGCCGTTGCGTACCGCCACTTCGGTCATGGCCAGCGCGTACTCCCACGGGTTTACGATGGCGGCGCTGGGTGCCCACAGTGCGCCGCAGACCTTCTCGGAGAGGTTGGGCTCCATGGCAAGGGTCTGTTCCCGGGAAAGGATCTTCATGCCGGGCACGCCGTTGGCGGTGCCGTTCTCAAACAGATGCTGCAGGTGGGGCAGCTCCTTTTCGTCCAGTGCCAGCACCAGAGAGCCGCACTGCTTATAGGAGACATCCAGCTTTGCGCAGATTTCTTTAGCCAGTGCCACGCCGCGCACATTCAGCCGCGCCATGCGGGTGCCGGGGGCGGGGTCGTAGCCTGCGTGGAGAATGGCGCTGTTGGCTTTGGTGGTGCAGTCTGCCACATCGTTCTCGGCCTCAAGGATGACCACCTTGTTGTCGTAGCGCGACAGTGCGTAGGCGGCAGCGGCACCGATGACACCACAGCCGATGATTGCTACATCATACATTGTTCTTTTCCTCCTGTCCGTTCTGCCTTGGCCCGTCGGGAGCAGGGCAGCTGTTGATCGTACAAAAAAAGAGCGAAACAAACAAAGGCAATTGCCCTTGTCCGTTTCGCTCATATCTCTTGAAACAAACAGCACTTGTTGGTTCTTATGATACCTTGTCCCTGCACAAAAAGCAAGATGCTTTGCACTTTTTGTGAAACCCTTACAAAAAACACCGGTTGCTTTTGCGCAGAATGCGGGTCACATATCCCACACGGCCTGATTGGTGGTGGAAATGGCGGTGGCACCGGCTTCCAGAGCCGCCATCACGTCCTCCTTGTCCGCGATCAGGCCGCCGGTCAGCACCGGCACCTTGGCCTTGGCGCAGACGCGGCGCAGGATCTTGGGCATAGCGCCGGGCAGCAGATCCAGACAGTCCGGCAGGTTTGCGGGGATCTTGTCCAGGCTTTCCAGCGCGATGGAATCCAGCAAAAACACCCGCAGGATAGCGGCCAGCCCCAGCTCCTTGGCGCGGCGGATGAAGGACTGCCGGGTGGAGATGATGCCGTCCGCCTCGGTGGTGTTGCGGATAAAGTCCACGGCAACCTCCTTGCCGGCCAGCCCGGCGATCAGGTCTACATGCACCACCGCAAAGCGCCCGGCCTCATGGATACGACGCACGATGGAGGCGATATTGCAGATATCTCCATATAATACAAATACTACCCGGATGTTCTCGTTGGTCAGTGCGTTGCAAAGCCCCGCATCATCCTTGACAGCCGCAATGACCGGCGTTTCCTGAATGGCATCCATCAGCTCCTGCTTCATGTTTTTCCTCCTGCCCGGCAGTCTGTGGGGCGATTTTACCGGTGCTCTGCCAGCCAGCGCAGCGCCATATAGGTGTAGGCTGCCGTGCCGCGGTACAGGATGCTGTCGTCAAAGCGCACCTTGGGGTGGTGCTGGCCGTAGGTGTAGCCCTCTTTGGCGTTGCCGGCGGTCAGGAACATACTCACGGTGGGCACTTCGTGGCTGACGAAGGCGAAGTCCTCGCTGCCGCCGCCGGGCTTGCCGCCGGTGAGCGGGGTCATATCCATAGCGCCCTTGCCCAGCAGGTCGGTCATATAGGTCAAGGCATTGCCCGCCAGCGGGGTGTCCACCACCATGCAGGGGCAGTAATCGCTGAAGGTGACCTCGGCGGTGCAGCGGTAGGCGGTGGCAACGCCCTGCACGATCTCGGTCATGCGCTGGTGGATGAGGGCACTGACCTTCTGCTCCGGATCTACGGTGCGGATAGTGCCCCACATATCGGCACTGTCCGGGATGACGTTGGAGGCCTTGCCTGCCTCGAACCGGCCGGTGGTGAACACGCCAAAGCCGGCGGGGTCCAGCTCGCGGCTGTTGATCTCCTGCAGGGCGATGTGGATGTGTGCCGCTGTGGTGATGGGGTCGATGCAGGCGTTGGGCATGGAGCCGTGACCGCCTTTGCCGTGCACTACGATGTGGTACTGCTCGCAGCTTGCCATGGTAATGCCGCCGCCCGGCACAAGCACCATGCCGGAGGGCAGGGGCATCCCGGCCAGCACATGGAACATGACCGCAGCGTCCACCTTGGGGTTCTCCAGCAGACCGCTGCTTATCATATCCAGCGAGCCCTGAAAGATCTCTTCTGCGGGCTGGAACTCCAGCTTTACCGTGCCTTCGATCTCGTCCTCGTGCTCCTTGAGTAGCTTGGCCGCACCCAGCACCATGGCGGTGTGCATATCGTGGCCGCAGCCGTGCATCTTGCCGGGCAGCTCAGAGGAAAACTCCTCGCAGGATTCCTCCTGCAGGGGCAAGGCATCCATGTCACCGCGCAGCAGGATCACCTTGCCGGGGCGCTTGCCGCCTGCAAGCGCCACCACGCCGCACTTACCGCAATCCTGCGGAGTGTAGCCCATCTCGGTCAGCGCCTTTTTGACCAGTGCCTTGGTCTGGGGCAGGTCAAAGCCCACCTCCGGGTGACGGTGCAGTGTGCGCCGCCATTCCTGCAGCTGGGGTTCCAGCGCCTTGGCAGCTTCCAACAGTTTTTCCGGTGCGATCATTCTAAAATCAACTCCCTCTGAATTTATGCGGAAAACCCTCTCAGTCACGGCAGGGCCGTGGCAGGGAGGGCTTCGCCTTACGGTTATTCTTCCCCGCCGTTATTGCCGTCCGGGTGGTACTGTGCACAGGTGCACTTTTTGAACTTCAGGCCGCTGCCGCAGGGGCAGGGGTCGTTGCGGCCGATCTTGACCACGCGCACCGGCTGCCCCTTGGGGCTGCCCTTGACGCCGGGGGCGCCGTTGCCGGGCACAAAGCCCTCGCCGGTGGGCTTTGCCACCTGCTCCCGCTTGGGGGCAGCGCCGGCGGCGCGCAGCTCGATGGTAAGCAGCATCTTGACGCTGGACTCCCGGATGGAATCCACCATCTGGTCGAACATATCAAAGCCCTCGATGCGGTATTCCACCACCGGGTCCTTCTGACCGTAGCCGCGCAGCGCAATGCCCTGCCGCAGCTGGTCCATGTTGTCGATGTGGTCCATCCACTGGCGGTCTACGCACTTGAGCAGGCAGATGCGCTCCAGCTCACGCATCACAGGTGCACCGTAGCGCACCTCCTTGCCCTGCAGGATCTGCATCCCGCGGTCGTACAGCATATCTGCAATGCCCTGCTGGGAAAGGTTATCAAAGTCGGCTACCGTGTAGTGGAAGTCGGCATCGGTGGTCAGCCAGCCCTGATAGTGGCGGCGCAGCGCACCAAAATCCCACTCGTCCTTCACATCGCCGGAAAGGAACTGGGCGCAGCTGGAGTCGATGTTCTCCCGCAGCATCTTGTGCATCTCGGTGCTGATATCCTCGCCGTCCAGCACCTTGCGGCGCTGCCCGTAGATGATCTCGCGCTGCTGGTTCATCACGTCGTCGTACTTCAGCACGTTCTTACGGATCTCGAAGTTGCGGCCCTCCAGCTTTTTCTGGGCGCTTTCCAGCGTATTGGTGATCATGCGGTTCTCGATGGGGGTATCCTCGTCGATCTTCAGGGTGTTCATCAGGCCGGACACCCGGTCGCCGCCAAACAGGCGCATCAGGTCGTCCTCAAGGCTCAGGTAGAAGCGGGAAGCGCCAGGGTCGCCCTGACGGCCGGCGCGGCCGCGCAGCTGGTTGTCGATACGGCGGCTCTCGTGGCGCTCGGTGCCAATGATGAACAGGCCGCCTGCGGCGCGCACCTCGTCGGCCTCGGCGTCGATGGAGGGCTTGTACTGGGCGTACAGCTGGTCAAAGCGCTGACGTGCTGCCAGAATGTTGGCGTCGGTGGTCTCGCCGTGGCCGTTTGCCTCGGTCAGCAGCAGCTCCACGGCTGCCGGGTCGGCGTCCTGCGGGGTTTCGGGGTTGAGCAGGTTCTCGCAGAAGTGTTCCTTGCGCATCTGGGCCTTGGCCATGAACTCGGCGTTGCCGCCCAGCATGATATCGGTACCACGGCCTGCCATGTTGGTGGCAATGGTGATGGCTCCCTTTTTACCGGCCTGTGCTACGATCTCAGCCTCGCGCTCGTGGTTCTTGGCGTTCAGCACGTTGAAATCCCGGGTGTGGCGCTGCAGCATTTTGGCAAGGAGTTCGCTCTTTTCCACGCTGACAGTACCCACCAGCACGGGCTGGCCGTTTTTGTGGCACTCCATCACCTGCTCGATGACGGCGCGGTACTTGCCCTCCACCGTCTTGTAGATGGCGTCCGGGTAGTCCTTGCGCTGCACCGGGCGGTTGGTGGGCACGCTGACGATGTTCAGGCCGTAGATCTCGGTAAACTCGGTGGCCTCGGTGCGGGCGGTACCGGTCATACCGGACAGCTTTTTGTACATACGGAAGTAGTTCTGGAAGGTGATGGTGGCCAGCGTCTTGCTCTCGGCGGCGATCTTCACGCCCTCCTTGGCCTCAATGGCCTGATGCAGACCTTCATTGTACCGGCGGCCGATCATCAATCGGCCGGTGAACTCGTCCACGATGATGACCTGACCATCCTTGACCACATAGTCGATGTCCCGCTGCATCACGCCGTAGGCCTTGATGGCCTGATCGATGTGGTGGGCAAGGGTCATGTTCTCGGCGGCGGCAAGGTTCTCTACCTTAAAATAAGCCTCGGCCTTTTTGATGCCGGCGGCGGTCAGGGTACAGGTCTTGTGCTTTTCGTCCACAACGTAATCGCCATCGGCCTGCTCGTCGGTGGAGACCTTATCCTCCAGCTCCACCACCACGCTCTTGCGCAGGGTGCGCACAAAGCGGTCTACCTGCGTATACAGGCTGGAGGAGTCCTCGCCGCGGCCGGAGATGATCAGGGGCGTGCGGGCCTCATCGATCAGGATGGAGTCCACCTCGTCCACGATGGCGTAGGCATGGCCGCGCTGCACCATGTTGGCCTTGTAGGTCACCATGTTGTCGCGCAGGTAGTCGAAACCGAACTCGTTGTTGGTGCCGTAGGTGATATCGGCATTATAGGCGGCCCGGCGGGCATCGCCGTCCATGCCCTGCACGATCAGGCCGACAGTCAGCCCCAGCCAGCGGTAGAGCTTGCCCATCCACTCGCTGTCGCGCTTGGCAAGGTAGTCGTTGACGGTAACGATGTGCACCCCCTCGCCGGTCAGGGCGTTCAGGTAGGCGGGCAGGGTAGCCACAAGGGTTTTGCCCTCGCCGGTCTGCATCTCGGCAATATCGCCGCGGTGCAGGGCAATACCGCCGGTCACCTGCACGGGGAAGTGCTTCATGCCCAGCACGCGCCATGCGGCCTCGCGGCAGACGGCAAAGGCGTCCGGCAGGATATCGTCCAGCGTTTTGCCCTCGGCCAGCTGCTGCTTGAACACGGCAGTCTGCGCCTGCAGGTCCGCATCGGACAGGGCCTGATACTTCGGCTCCAGCGCCAGCACCTGTTTGGTGATGGGGTTTACCTTTTTCAGCTCCCGGTCAGAGAAGCTGCCAAAAAGTTTTTCAACAAGGGACATAGGTCACACCTCATAAATCTTAAAAATCGGGCTGTGATGCGCCCGGGATCGCGCATAACAATACAAGTATATGATACACCAAAGCAGCAGACACGTCAAACCTGCAAGGCTATTTTAGCCCGGTTTTGCATGAACTTTCTGTAAAAAGATGCTGCAAGCCGTTCACAGTTCCCCAAGAACCCGGCGGCGCACTTTATTTTCGCCCTATCGCTTTTGGGGGAATCGTGGTAGAATAGGTCTATCACTGATAGGGAGGGCTTTACTTATGCTCAAACGGCTGCGCACCGCGCACCCCATTTTTTATTGCGTTTTGTCCGAGGTGCTGTTCCTTGGCAGCATGCTGGTATTCAGCCTGCTGGTCACCATCGGGCTGGCAGCGGCAGGGGCAGACTTTGACACCATGGACGGCTATCTGCTGGGCTCTGTGCAGGAGGCCGTTGGCCTGGCGGTGGCGCTTGTGCTGCTGTGGCGCACCGGCAGGCTGGACCTGCTGCGCCGGCGTGGCTGCGGCTTTATGAACGGGCTGCTGGTGGGTATGTACCCGCTGTTCTTCATCGGGTATACGGCCTTTGGGGCGCTGGCCTTCGGCCGCCCGGATGTGCCGCTGCTGCCCCTGCCCCGCATCCTGACGTTTATGCTGAACATGATCCTTGTGGGCGTGGCAGAGGAGCTGGTGTTCCGCAGCATCATTGCCCAGACTTTGCTGGAGCGCTACGGCACCGCCCGCGCCGGGGTGTGGAAAGCCTGCCTTGTGTCCGGCGTGCTGTTTGGCGCGGCGCACCTGAGCAACCTGATCGGCTCGGCACCCTTTGGCGTTTTGATGCAGTGCGTGTTTGCGGCCTCGCTGGGCGTGATGCTGGCCGCCATCTACTTCCGCACCGGCAATCTGTGGGTAACGGCGTTTTTGCACAGCGCCATGGACATTGCCGCCATGCTCATCGGTGGGCTGTACGGCACGGTAACGGTCTCTGAGAGCGTGAGCGGCTACGACGCCTCGCGGCTGCTTTCGCTGGCGGTGTACCTGATCCCCACCCTGTTTCTGCTGCGCAAAAAGAAGCTGCCGGAGGTGCAGCTGTACTGGGGCGGCATTGTAAAAAATTAAGGCTTACGGACAAAAATCTTCTTGCAATCTGCTGTGCAATCTGCTATACTGTATCTGTTACCGTGGTACGGGGCTGGGAGTATGCCCGCTTTTGGGAGAACCGTTTCCCGCCGCTGTGCCATAGGCAGATAAATTACTTGAAAGAGGTACTGTATTATGAACAAGCAGGAAGTTATGGCCAAAGTCGCTCTGACCGAGAGGGACACTGGCTCCCCCGAGGTTCAGGTCGCTCTGCTGACCGCTCACATCAACGAGCTGAACGAGCACCTGAAGAAGA
>OGHE01001990.1_pt1 | contig 11415 bp, 8 predicted proteins | sample 1571431 | NCBI WGS metagenome assembly OGHE01 (sample SAMEA2581966, study PRJEB24529) | metagenome | biome: Human gut stool | place: China | collected 2011 | reverse complement strand
CTGCCGCACCTCGCTCGCCGTATCGGCACTTAGAATTATGCGGTATTGCCATAACATAAACGTTCGATTTTACGGAGAAAAGAGGAACCATTATGCGTGTTTTGATTGCTGCCGGCGGCACAGCCGGCCATATCAACCCGGCGCTTGCCATTGCCGGAGCCTTAAAGGCGGCGGACCCCGCGGCTGAGATCCACTTTGCCGGGCGGAAAGAGGGTATGGAGTACGGCCTTGTAACCAAGGCAGGGTACCCGTTCCACCATATTGAGATCAACGGTTTCCAGCGCAAGCCAACCCTGAAGAACGTGGGCCGCAACGTGGTAGCGCTCTACCACCTGGCCCTGTCCGGCCCGCGCACGGCGGCTATCCTGAAAGAGGTCCGGCCCGATCTGGTCATCGGCTGCGGCGGTTATGTCAGCGGCCCGGTGGTGCGCGCCGCCGCCAAAAAGGGCATCAAGACCGCCATCCATGAGCAGAACGCATTCCCCGGCGTGACCAACAAGCTGCTGGCCAAGGATGTGGACGTGGTGTTTGCCGCTTCTGCCGCTGCGGTGGAAAAGCTTGGCGCGCCGGAGAAGACCCTTGTGGTTGGCAACCCTGTCCGCCCGGAAATTTTGAACCGTGACCGCGCCGCCGCCCGTGCTGCTGTGCACGCGGGGGACCGCACCGTGATTTTGAGCTTCGGCGGCTCTTTGGGGGCCCGCCGTATCAACGAGGTTGTGGCAGAGCTGTGCGCGTGGGAGCAGGCAAACGATCTGCCCGTGCTGCACCTGCACGCCACCGGCAGCCGCGGCGTAAAGCTGTTTGAGGACCTGGAAGCCAAGAACCACTTTGCCCCCGGTGCCAACCTTGTGGTAAAAGAATACATTGATAATATGCCGGATCTGCTGGCCGCGGCGGACCTTGTTATTTCCCGCTCCGGTGCGCTGACACTGGCGGAGCTGGAAGCCATGGGCCGCGCGTCCATCCTGATCCCTAGCCCCAATGTGGCCGAAAACCACCAGTATTACAATGCACTGGAGCTGCAAAACGCCGGTGCCGCCATTGTGATTGAAGAAAAAGACCTGACCGGTATCAAGCTGATCGAAACCGTGCATGCCCTGTTGGCAGAGCCCGGCAAACTGACGGCCATGGGCACCGCCGCCAAGACCCTGGGCAACCCCAAGAGCCTGGAACTGATCACCGCAAAGCTGCTGGAACTGGTGAACGGAAAGTAACCTGCCGGAACAAACCGGCAGCAAATAAAAGCTGAAACACAGAAAGGAGGTACACCCCATGGACCGCAATCAGCGCAGCCGAAACCAGAAAAAAAGTGTACCTCCCCGCAAGGGTCAGCCCAGCCATCGCAACACCAAAAGCGCCCCGCCGCAGCGCAGCAGCCGCCCGGCGGGCAGCCAGCAGCGGCCAAAGGGCAGCGGCCAGCGTCCCGCAAAACAGCCCGAACGCCAGCCGCCCAAACAGCAGCAAAAGCGCCCCCGCCCCCAACAGAACCCCCAAAAGCCGGGATACCGTTCCAGCGCGCCACAGGTGCAGCGCCGCGTTACCCGCGCGGAACAGCTGCGAATCCGCCGCCGCAAGGCCATCATCGGGGTGCTGTGCGTTTTGGCAGTGCTGGTGGTCGGCATTGTGCTTTCTATCAACCTGTTGTTCAAGGTGACGGATTTCCGGGTGGAAAATGCGGACCGCACCACCCCCGCCAATACCGGCATTTATACCGAACAACAGCTGATCGATGCAACCGGCATTCAGGTGGGGGATAACCTGTACGGTTTTTCCACCAAAGAAAAATCTGACCAGCTGTTGGCGCAGATGCCGTACCTGGATGTGGCAGTCGTCACCCGCCAGGCCCCCGGCACCGTGATCATCCGGGTGCAGCCTGCGGTGGAACGCTTTAAGATGGAGTATTCCGGCAGCTGGCTGGTGCTGAGCGAACAGCTGAAAGTGCTGCGTGTGGAGCCGGCAGAGCCGGATAATCTGGTGCAGCTGGATGCCCTGCTGCCAGAGGGCGCGGCCACCACGCCGGGCAGCTTCCTGACACTGGATGCCCCCAGCGAGCCGACCGCCCTGGCAACGGCCATGCCAAGCGGCACCGCAACGCCGGAAAATGCAGACGAAGCCGATACGGCACAGGAGACCCCCAACGAGGTGCTGAACGAACTGCTGGGCGAACTGGACCAGTATGGCCTGCTGGATGGCACCACGGTGCTGACCATGCAGAACATGACCGAGCTGAGCTTTTTGTATCAGGGCCGTGTGTCGGTCCAGCTGGGCACGGCAAACAATCTGGATTACAAGATCCGGTTTGCCGCCTATATCATTCTGGATACCGGTGGCGATGGCCTGGCAAGCAGTGACCGCGGTACGCTGGATGTTTCGGACCAGCAGACGGACGGCACCATTCAGCCGCGCTTTTTGCCGGCGGAAAACCCTGTGGCCACCCCGGAGCCGACCCCGGAACCCCCGGCAGAGGATACCACGGATGCTGCCGCCGATGCAGCGGCAGATGGTGCAGACCTGACTGCCGATGCGCCCCAGGATGATACCCAAAGCCAGGAATAAAAGAACAACCGATCCTGCCGATGCCGTTTCCAAGCGGTGCGGCAGGACTTTTTTATCGCTGCCTGTAACAAAACGGCGGCCGCGGCCACCAATATCATGTAAGGCGCCTGAACAAAGCGAAAGGAGGTGGGCCAAAGCATGAAACTGCCGGAGCTGGAGGAACTGTACCGGCGCTACCGGATGGATCTGTACCGCTACCTCTGCTTTTTGACCCACGACCCTGTGCAGGCGGAAGACCTGTTGAGCGAAACCTTTGTGCGGGTCATCAAGCGGCTGCCCACTTTCCGTGGAGAGTGCGAGGTAAAAACCTGGCTGTTTGGCATTGCACGCAATATCTGGCTGGAAAGCCTGCGCAGGCGGCACCAGTCCGTCAGCCTGGACGATTTGATGGAACGCTACATAACCGATGATGCCCTGACCGAAACCACCGCCGCCCGCCAAAAGCTGCGCCGCGTGCAGGCTTTGCTGCAGCAAAAGGACGAGCGCACCCGCAGCGTGGTATACCTGCGGGCGCAGGGGTATTCGTACCAGGAAATTGCCCAAAAACTGCAAATAACCGAAGCATCCGCGCGGGTGGTGGAGCACCGTACCCGCGCCTGGCTGAAAGCAACCCTGCAAAAGGAGGGATACGACGAATGACGCAAGAAAAAGAAACAAACCGGCAAGCAGAACAGGGAAAAGCAGAAACCGAAATTCCCTGCGCGGTCTGCCGGGATTTGATCCCGCTGGTGCAGGATGGCGTTGCCAGCCCGGAAAGTGAAGCGCTGGTAAAAGCCCACCTGCAAACCTGCCCGGAATGCCGCACCCTGTGGCAGGCGGGCGGCGGGCAGGCCCTGCCACAAAGCCTGCCCGCACCCGATGATGCCCGCCTGCTGCAAAAGATCCGCCACAAATACAATACCGGCCTGCTGATGTTTGCAGCGCTGGGCATGGGCTTTGGGGTGCTGACAAGTTACGGCGAACATTCCAACTGGATCATCCTGATTTTCCCGTTTGTGTGTGCTGCGGCCGTGTATCAGGACCCCCAGATGTGGAAGCTGCTGATGGCAGTGGGGGAGGGCATTGCCCTTTGCGCGCTGCTGCGGACCTTCGTGCGTTATTGGCAGTATGGGGCCACCCTGATGGAGTACCCGGTCACCCTAATTGTGTACAGCGTTTTTATGCTGGGGCTGTGCGGCGTTGGCTGCCTGATTGGCTGGCTGCTGAACTATGCCAGCGGGAAAGGAGAGAAAAAACATGAAAGTGAAAAGTAAGCGGAAGATGGCAGGCATTCTGGCGGCGGTGCTGATTGCTTTGGTGCTGCTGGCCTTTGACTGCATCAACGGCGACCCCATCAGCGAGCGCTGGGCCATGCACCGGGCCATACAGTTTGCGGAAAAACTTTACCCGGACCAGACTTTTACGGCAGAAAACGCAGGTTCGATGCGGGGATTCTGCTATACAGTCGGCGTGCAATCCCAGCAAAGCCGGGATACCCGGTTCTATGTGGAAACAAGTTTCTGGCTCTTTACCAGCGATACCCATACCGTTGACCACACCCAGTATGTGGATGCCCGGCTCAACACTGCATGGCGCATGAACGAGGAAGCGCGGGCTGACCTGGCACCGGCCCTGGTCGATGCCCTGCCGGAATACGATATTCCCTACGATGAAAAGCAGCAATGCGTGATGGTGATTCTGCCGTATGAATCAGGGAAAAATATCTCTGATCTGGGCATGGAATACCAGCAGTGGCTGCCATTGGATGCCCCGTTTGAAAAAGACATCTTGCAGCATATACCGGCCAAGCTGGCGGTCACGATTCAAACCACATCGCAGCCCCAGCACGCAGATTTACAGCCCGCCTTGCAAAAAATAAAAGCCGCCTGCGAAGCAAACGGCTACAATTTTGCCACCTATAATGTGACCATGATCCAGCGGGATATCCCCTATGAGACCGCTCTTGCCCAATGCATAGAATCCGGCGATGTGGCGGCGGGGGAGATTTGAAGCATGATAATAAAGCCATCATTTACGGTGCGGTAGGGCGGGATGCCTTCATCCCGCCGTGGAGAAACTTTGCCGATTGCGGCAAACGCCGCAAATAATTTGTACGGGACGATGCTCGTCATCGTCCCGTGAACGGGCCGAGCCGAATCATTTACCCCCACATAGGGAACGGTCTTGATCGTTCCGAAGACCATAAATTAGATGTATGATGGAATATAATCCCCCTAAAACTCAAAAAGGCTGCTCCTTCAACCGAAGAAGCAGCCTTTCGCTTATTCATCCAATCATGATGCTATCGTAATCTTATAATTCCTCAAGCCCAAATAAATCAAACATTCAGCTCCACATGCTGGCCAAGATCCTCTTTGTTGGCGTCCAGCACGGGACGGATAACTTCGGCCAGGAACTCTTCCACCTGCTGCGGGGCGCGGCCGGTGAAATCTTCGGGGCTCAGCTCGGCCTCGATCTCCTCGCGGGTCAGACCGAATGCAGGGTCAGCTTCCACGCGGGCAATCATATCATTGGGCTTGCCCTCCTGCTTGACCACAGCGGCAGCGGCCACGGCATGCTCGCGCAGGCGCTCGTGCAGCTCCTGGCGGTCGCCGCCTTTCTTGACGGCTTTCATCATGATGTTCTCGCTGGCCATGAACGGCAGCTCAGCCATCACGCGGCTGCGGACGACCTTGGGGTAAACCACCAGCCCGTCCGAAACATTCAGCAGAATGTTCAGGATGGCATCAGCGGCCAAAAAGCCCTCAGCCATGGCGATGCGCTTGTTGGCGGAATCGTCCAGCGTGCGCTCAAACCACTGGGTGCCGGCGGTGATGGCGGGGTTCAGCACATCCACCATCAGGTAGCGGGAAAGCGCGCAGATGCGTTCGCAGCGCATGGGGTTGCGCTTGTACGGCATGGCGGAAGAACCGATCTGGTTCTTTTCAAACGGCTCCTCCATCTCCTTAAAGTTGGCCAGCAGGCGGATGTCGGTGGCCATCTTCATGGCGCTCTGGGCAAGACCGGCAATGGCGGAAAGCACATTGTAGTCCACCTTGCGGCTGTAGGTCTGGCCGCAGACGGGCACAACCTTGTCAAAGCCCATCTGGGCGCACACATCAGCTTCCACTGCCTTGACCTTGGCAGAATCGCCGTTGAACAGCTCAATAAAGCTGGCCTGGGTGCCGGTGGTGCCCTTAACGCCGCGCAGGGCCAGCTGGCTGATCTGGTGGTCAATTTCCTGCAGGTCCATGTAGAACTCGTTCATCCATAGGGTAGCGCGCTTGCCAACGGTGGTCAGCTGGGCGGGCTGGCAGTGGGTGTAAGCCAGGCAGGGCATATCCTTGTACTGCTCGGCAAAATCGGCCAGGTTGGCCAGCACGCCGATCAGCTTTTTGCGCACCAGCTGCAGGCCTTCGCGCATGATGATAACATCGGTATTATCGCCAACATAGCAGCTGGTAGCACCCAGGTGGATGATACCCTTTGCCTTGGGGCACTGCAGGCCGTAAGCGTAAACATGGCTCATGACATCGTGGCGCACCAGCTTTTCGCGGGCAGTGGCTTCCTCGTAATTGATGTCATCCTTGTGGGCTTCCAGCTCGGCAATCTGTTCATCGGTAATGTCCAGGCCCTGCTTCTGCTCAGCCTTGGCCAGCGCAATCCACAGCCTGCGCCAGGTGCGGAACTTGTTATCGTCCGAGAAAGTATACTGCATCTCATCGGAAGCATAACGGGTGGAAAACGGAGAAATATAACGATCATGTGCCATTGGTCGGGTTTCCTTTCTTACAGCATGTCTTACAGTTTGAAGTAGTTCACGCCGCCTTCAAAAATCGGCTGGTACTTGTCGCCGGTAACGTTTTTGTACAGGCTGTCGCCGCTGCGCTCAGAATGGCCCATCTTGCCGAACACGCGGCCGTCCGGGCTGGTAATGCCCTCAATGGCCAGCACAGACCCATTGGGGTTGTAGCGCATATCCATGGTGGGCACGCAGTTCAGGTCAACATACTGGGTGGCAACCTGGCCGTTGTTGATCAGCTGCTGCAACAGGCCGTCATTGCAGACAAAGCGGCCTTCACCGTGGCTGATGGCGATCAGGTGTTCATCATCCACATTGCATTCGCTCAGCCAGGGACTCTTGTTGGAAGCTACGCGGGTGCGCACCAGCATGCTCTGGTGGCGGTGGATGGTGTTAAAGGTTAGGGTCGGGTCGTTCTCGGTAATCGGGCGGATCTCGCCATAAGGCACAAGGCCCAGCTTAATCAATGCCTGGAAGCCGTTGCAGATGCCGAGTGCCAGGCCGTCACGCTGGTTCAGCAGACGGTTGACGGCATCGGCCACAGCGGGGTTGCGGAAGAACGCCGCGATGAACTTGGCGGAGCCGTCCGGCTCATCGCCGCCGGAAAAACCGCCCGGCAGCATCAGAATCTGGCTCTGGTCAATCTCTTTCACCAGGGCTTCGCAGCTGGCGGCAACATCGGCGGGGGTCAGGTTCTTCAACACCAGAATGTGCGGGTCGCCACCGGCGCGGCGGAATGCGCGTGCAGTGTCGTATTCGCAGTTGGTGCCGGGGAACACAGGGATGATAACGCGCGGGGTGGCCAGGCGCACAGCCGGGGCAACGCGCTGGAAGCAGTTGACCTTGTATTCCAGGGATTTAACTTCCTCGCCAGCCTTGAGGTAGGGGAAGACAGGCTGCAGCTTTGCTTCCCATACATCCTGCAGGTGCTGCAGGTCGATGTTTTCGCCGTTGACGTTGATGACGTAATCCACGGTGGTGGAACCGAGGAATTCACCGGCAGAAGCATCCAGAAGCTCCAGAATAACTGCGCCATAGCAGGGCTTGAACAGGTCGTCCAGGTTGATATCGCGGCTCAGGGACAGGCCTACGTGGTTGCCGACGCACATCTTGAACAGTGCTTCGGCAATGCCGCCGTAACCCGGCGTTGCTGCGGCCAGCACCTTGCCTTCGTCGATCATCTGCTCCACGATCTTGTAGATGGAAAGCAGGCTGCCGATCTCCGGCATGCCGTCCTTGTACTGCGGCTTCAGGATGACAACAGAGCTGTTGGCTTTCTTGAACTCAGGGCTCATGACGTTGGCGGTGTTGCCAATGGCGGTGGCAAAGCTGACCAGCGTGGGGGGAACATCCAGGCCTTCAAAGCTGCCGGACATACTGTCCTTGCCGCCGATGGAAGCAATGCCAAGGCCCATCTGGGCATCCAGCGCGCCAAGCAGGGCGGCCAGCGGCTTGCCCCAGCGTTCGGGGGCAGTGTTCAGGTGCTCAAAATATTCCTGGAAAGTCAGGTACATATCCTTGTGGCGGAAACCGGCGCAAACCAGTTTGGTCACGCTTTCCACAACGGCCATGTAAGCGCCGCGGTAGGGGTCCGCTTCAGTCAGATAGGGGTTAAAGCCCCAGGCCATGCCGGAGCAGGTGGTGGTTTCGCCATCCACCGGCAGTTTGGCAGCCATGGCCATGGTGGGGGTCAGCTGGTATTTACCGCCGTAAGGCATCAGCACGGTGGAAGCGCCGATGGTGGAGTCAAACCGCTCGCCCAGGCCTTTCTGGCTGCAAACATTCAGGTCGCCAACCAGGTTTTCCAGCTTTTCGGCAAAGGTGGAACCGGCCCACTGGGGCTGCCATACCGTGCCGGGCAGAACATGCACATCGGCATGGCGCTCGGCACCGTTGGAGTTCAGGAACTCGCGGGAAAGGTCCACGATGGCAACGCCGTTCCAGTTCTCGCGCATCCGCTTTTCCTCGGTAACGGTAGCAACCACGGTGGCTTCCAGGTTTTCCTCATTGGCAAGGGCAATGAACTTTTCGGCATCCTCAGCGGCAACGGCAACAGCCATGCGCTCCTGGCTTTCGCTGATAGCCAGCTCGGTGCCGTCCAGGCCCTCGTACTTCTTGGTAACTTTGTTCAGGTCAATGTTCAGGCCGTCGGCCAGCTCGCCGATGGCAACGGAAACGCCGCCTGCGCCAAAGTCGTTGCAGCGCTTGATCATGCAACAGGCGTCCTCGCGGCGGAACAGGCGCTGCAGCTTACGCTCAATGGGGGCGTTGCCCTTCTGCACCTCGGCACCGCAGGTTTCCAGGCTGGTCAGCTTGTGGGCCTTGCTGGAGCCGGTAGCGCCGCCAATGCCGTCACGGCCGGTGCGGCCGCCCAGCAGGATGATCACATCGCCGGGCTGGGGCTCTTCGCGGCGGACATGGCTGGCCGGGGTAGCACCCACAACAGCGCCGATCTCCATACGCTTTGCCACATAGCCGGAGTGGTACAGTTCAGCAACCTGGCCGGTGGCAAGGCCGATCTGGTTGCCATAGCTGGAATAACCGGCAGCAGCAGTGGTAACCAGCTTGCGCTGGGGCAGCTTGCCGGGCATGGTTTCGGCAACCGGCTTGAGCGGGTCGCCTGCGCCGGTCACGCGCATGGCCTGGTAAACATAGCTGCGGCCGGACAGCGGGTCACGGATGGCACCGCCGATGCAGGTAGCAGCGCCGCCGAACGGCTCAATCTCGGTGGGGTGGTTGTGGGTCTCGTTCTTGAAGAGGAACAGCCAATCCTGCAATTCGCCGTCCACATCGCACTTGATTTTGACGGTGCAGGCATTGATCTCTTCGCTCTCGTCCAGGTTCTGCAGGATGCCGCGCTGTTTCAGGGCCTTGGCGCCGATGGTGGCCAGGTCCATCAGGGTGCGGTTCTTTTTATCGCGGCCGGTCTCGGCACGCAGGGCCATGTAACGGTCAAATGCAGCCTGCACAACTTCGTCGTCAATCTTGACATCGTTCAGGATGGTGCCGAAGGTGGTGTGACGGCAGTGGTCAGACCAGTAGGTATCGATCAGGCGGATTTCGGTAATGGTCGGGTCGCGCTGTTCAGATTTGAAGTAGTTCTGGCAGAACACAATGTCGGCGTGGTCCATGGCCAGGCCCTTTTCATTGCGGAAATTCTCCAACGCAGCGTCATCCAAAGCGCAGAAGCCGTTCAGGGTTTCCACAGCGGTGGGCACGGCAAATTCCATTTTCAGGGTATCGCGGGTGTCCAGGCTGGCCTCGCGGGCTTCCACCGGGTTGATGACGTACTTCTTGATGGCTTCCAGATCCTCTGCGCTCAGCTCGCCGTCCAGCAGGTAGATGCGGGCACTGCGCACAGACGGACGCTCGCCCTGGCTCAGCAGCTGGATACACTCGGAAGCAGAATCTGCACGCTGGTCAAACTGGCCGGGCAGATACTCCACAGCAAACACCGTCTTGGCGGTGGGCAGCTCGGTATAGGTCACATCGACTGGCGGTTCGCTGAACACGGTGGGGATGGCTTTCTCAAACAGGTCGCGGTCAATGCCTTCCACATCATAGCGGTTCAACAGGCGCAGAGCTTTCAGGCCCTTAATGCCAACCAGCTCAACCAGTTCATGCTTCAGGCCCTGGGCTTCGCCGTCAAAGCCGGGCTTTTTTTCTACATAAATGCGGTAAACCATTCTTGTTTAACCCTCCTGTGCTTTCATTGCCGCAAGGGCACGGGCACCAATATCACTGCGGCGGTGCAGTTTGTCAAAATGGATGCAGTCAGCAGCGGCGTAAGCCTTTTTCAGGGCTTCGGGCAGGGTGGCGGCGGTTGCCGTTACACCCAGCACGCGGCCGCCGTTGGTAACCAGCTTGCCATCCTTGATGGCGGTACCGGCATGGTACACGGTCACATCGGCAGCACCGGGCACCTGGCCATTCTCCAGGCCGGTGATCTCCTTGCCCTTTTCATAGGCAACGGGGTATCCGCCAGAAGCCAGCACCACACAGGCGGCAGCGCCATCGCTGAACTTGACCTCGGTCTTGTCCAGCGTGCCGTTGGTGCAGGCCTGCATCACGGTCAGCAGGTCGCTTTCCAGCAGGGGCAGTACTACCTGGGTTTCGGGGTCGCCAAAGCGGCAGTTGTATTCAATCACCTTGGGGCCGTCCGGGGTCAGCATCAGGCCAAAGTACAGGCAGCCCTTAAAGGGGCAACCCTCTGCCTGCATGGCGGCAACCGTAGGCAGGAAAATCTTCTCCATGCACTCGGCGGCAATGGCGGGGGTGTAGCAGGGGTTGGGGGCAACGGTGCCCATGCCGCCGGTGTTCAGGCCCTCGTCATGGTCCAAAGCGCGCTTGTGGTCCATGCTGGAAACCATCGGCTTGACGGTTTTGCCATCACAGAAGGACAGCACGCTGACTTCCGGCCCGGTCAAAAATTCTTCCACCACAACATGGTTGCCGGAAGCGCCGAACTTTTTGTCCAGCATGATTTCCTTTACGCCATCGGCGGCTTCCTGCTCATTCTGGCAGATCAGCACGCCTTTGCCCAGCGCCAGGCCATCCGCCTTGATAACAACCGGGTACTTGCCCTTGCTGCGGATGTAATCCATCACCTTGGCGGGGTCGTCAAAGGTTTCATAGCCGGCGGTGGGAATGCCGTATTTTTTCATCAGGTCCTTGCTGAACACCTTGCTGGCTTCAATGCGGGCGGCAGCGGCATCCGGGCCAAAAGCAGGGATGCCCACCTTGGCCAAAGCATCCACCATGCCAAGGGCAAGGGGATCGTCCTGTGCAACAACAACATAATCAAAGGCTTCTGCCTTGGCAAAGGCGACCATGGCGTCTACATCCGTTGCAGAGATGTTTTTGCAGGTGGCATCGTAACCAATGCCGCCGTTGCCAGGGGCACACCAGATATCGCCGCAGTCGGGGCTTTTTTTCAGCGCGCGGATAATGGCGTGTTCACGCCCGCCGCCGCCAACAACCAGAATTTTCATGGCAAACTCCTTGTTGTAATAAATAAGAAAGAATAAATAATAAAGAATAATGAAGGTGTGCCGCATGCGGCACGGTTTTGGATATTA
>OGHE01001985.1_pt1 | contig 11447 bp, 9 predicted proteins | sample 1571431 | NCBI WGS metagenome assembly OGHE01 (sample SAMEA2581966, study PRJEB24529) | metagenome | biome: Human gut stool | place: China | collected 2011 | reverse complement strand
AAGCAGCAGATTTACAGTCTGTCCCCATTGGCCACTCGGGAACACGCCCATATTCATTTGTTTTACATCCGTGCGCCGGACGACTTGCTTATTGTAGCATGAGAACGGGGATTTGTCAACTATATTTTTCACTTTTTTCAGTAATATAAAAAGAAACGACAGCCCTCGCCTGCTGCGCAGCGTTCCATAAATACAAGAAGGGTCTGCTGCACATGATCTTGTGCGGCAGACCCTTCTGCTTACCTATTTCCTTATTTCAGCACCGCACCCAGATTTGCACTGGTGACCATGCGGGCGTAGCGGCTGAGCCAGCCGGTCTTGATGTTGGGCTCGGGCGCAACGTACTTTGCCTTGCGCTCGGCAAGCACGGCATCGCTGACCTCCAGTGTGATGGAAGCGTTGGGGATATCGATCGTAATGGTATCCCCTTCCTCGATCAGGCCAATGGGGCCGCCGGAGGCAGCCTCCGGGCTGACGTGGCCGATGGCAGCGCCGCGGGATGCGCCGGAGAAGCGGCCATCCGTGATGAGGGCCACCGTTTTATCCAGCTTCATGCCGGCCAGCGCAGAGGTGGGGTTGAGCATCTCCCGCATACCCGGGCCGCCCTTGGGGCCTTCGTAGCGGATGACCACCACATCGCCCGGAACGATCTTGCCCGCGTAGATGGCGGCAATAGCCTCTTCCTCGCTGTTGAACACCCGTGCCGGGCCGGAATGCTGCTGCATCTCCGGGGCTACAGCGCTGCGCTTGACTACGCAGCCATCCGGGGCAATGTTGCCCCACAAAATCTGCAGACCGCCGGTCTGAGAGTAGGGGTTCTCGATGGGGCGGATGGCCTTCTCGTTCAGGATATGTGCGCCCTTGATGTTCTCGCCAAGGGTCTTGCCGGTAACGGTAGGTACATCCAAGTCCAGCAGGCCCTTCTTGGCCAGCTCTGCCTGCACCGCCGGGATGCCGCCTGCCGCGTACAGATCCGGCATATGGGTGGGGCCTGCCGGTGCAAGATGGCACAGGTTGGGGGTCTTGGCGCTGATCTCGTTGAACAGCTTCAGGTCGATGGGTACACCGGCCTCGTAGGCGATGGCCAGCAGGTGCAGCACCGTGTTGGTGGAGCAGCCCAGCGCCATATCGCAGGTCAGAGCGTTGCGGATGGAGCGCTCGTTGATGATCTGGCGCGCAGTGATGCCCTTGCGCACCATCTCCATCACCGCCATACCGGCGTGCTTTGCCAGCTGCAGACGCTTGGAGTACACGGCCGGGATGGTGCCGTTGCCGGGCAGCGCGATGCCGATGGCCTCGCACAGGCAGTTCATACTGTTGGCGGTGTACATACCGGAGCAGCTGCCGCAGCTGGGGCAGCAGTTGCAGGTGCAGTCCTCCAGCTGCTCATCGGTGATCATACCGGCTTTATAAGCGCCCACGGCCTCAAACATCTTGGAAAGGCTCACTTCCTCGCCGCCGTAGCTGCCGGCCAGCATCGGCCCGCCGCTGCAGACCACAGCGGGCACATCCATGCGCACTGCTGCCATCACCATGCCGGGCACGATCTTATCGCAGTTGGGCACCAGCACAAGGCCGTCCAGCTGGTGTGCCATCAGCATGGTCTCCACGCTGTCGCAGATCAGCTCACGGGAGGCCAGAGAGTACTTCATGCCCACATGACCCATGGCGATGCCGTCGCACACGCCGATGGCGGGGATCAGGATGGGCGTGCCGCCGACCATCTGCACACCGGCCTTGACTGCCTCGGCGATCTTATCCAGATTCATGTGGCCGGGCACGATCTCGCTGTGGGCGCTCACCACGCCGATGAGCGGGCGCTCCAGCTCCTCCGGGGTGTAGCCCAGCGCGTAGAACAGGCTGCGGTTGGGCGCGCGCTCCGAGCCCTTGGTCACGTTGTCACTTCTCATGGTTTATTCCTCTTTTCTGCTAAGACCCTCTCCGTCACGGCTGCGCCGTGCCACCTCTCCCGAAGGGGAGAGGTTTTTACGGAGGAACTGTAAGGTTTCCGTTTTCAACAAAAGCTCCCCCTTTCGGGGGAGCCGGCCGCCGAAAGGCAGCCTGAGAGGGTTTTCCTCTTACTTCTTCAGCCAGCTCATCATGCTGCGCAGCTCGGCACCCACCTTCTCGATGGGCAGCTCAGCCTCCATGCGGCGCTTTGCAAGGAAGTGCACCTTGCGGCCGCCCTTGGGGCTCATCTCGGTCAGGAACTCGGAGGCAAAGGTGCCGTCCTGGATCTCGGTCAGCACCTTCTTCATCTCCTTGCGGGTCTCCTCGGTGATCAGGCGCTTGCCGGTGCGGTAATCGCCGTACTCGGCAGTGTTGGAGATGGAGTAGCGCATCTTGGAGAAGCCGCCCTCGTTGATCAGGTCAACGATCAGCTTCATCTCGTGGCAGGTCTCAAAGTAGGCCATTTCAGGCTCGTAACCGGCCTCCACCAGCGTATCGAAACCGGCGTGGATCAGCTCGGAAACGCCACCGCACAGCACAGCCTGCTCGCCGAACAGATCGGTCTCGGTCTCCTCCTTGAAGGTGGTCTGCAGGATGCCTGCACGGCCTGCGCCGATGCCGGAAGCGTAGGCCAGCGCAATGTCCTTGGCCTTACCGGTGTAGTCCTGCTCCACGCAGATCAGAGAGGGGCAGCCCTCGCCCTCGGTGTACAGGCGGCGCACGATGTGGCCGGGGCCCTTGGGGGCGATCATGATCACGTCCACGTTCTTGGGGGCGGTGATGGTCTTGAAGTGGATGTTGAAGCCGTGTGCAAAGGCCAGTGCCTTGCCCTCGGTCATGTAGGGAGCCACCTGCGTGTTGTAGATATCGGCGCACAGCTCATCGGGCACCAGCATCATAACAACGTCACCGGCCTTGGCAGCCTCTTCCACTTCCATGACCTTGAAGTTTTCGTGTGTGGCAGCAAATTCAGAAGCCTTTGCCCAGTGGGCAGAGCCCTTGCGCAGGCCCACCACAACGTTGACGCCGCTCTCGGCCAGATTCTCAGAGTGTGCATGACCCTGACTGCCGAAGCCGATGACAGCGACGGTCTTGCCGTCCAGCACGCCGAGGTTGCAGTCGGAATCGTAGTATTTTTTGATAGCCATAATCGTTAGTCTCCTTTTACATTTACTGGTTGGTTTATCTTCCGGTCTTGTATGCTCTGTTCTATCTTTCGCCCACCCCGAGCGGAAAAACAATGTTATGCCCGTCTTGCGCCCGGCGGGGGCAGCTGGACGGAGCGCACCTCCTGCGGTGGCTTCTGGATATGCTGGTGCATCCCGCCGCGCTCCAGTGCGGTAACGCCGGTGCGGCACTGCTCAAGGATGTTGTACCCCTCGAACATTTTCAGGAATGCGTCCAGTTTGTCCGGCCGGCCGATGAGCTCAAACACCATGCTGTCCGGGGAAAGATCAATGATCTTTGCCTTGTAGATGCAGGCGATCTCTCGCAGCTCCGTGCGGTTGTGCACGTCCGATTCCACCTTGAGCAGCAGCAGCTCCCGCTCCAGCGATTTTTCGCTGTCCAGCACGAACACCTGCCGGGTCACCTCCAGACGCTCGGTCTGCAGCACCAGCTGCTGCAAGGCCTTTTCGTCGCTGGTAATGGTCACCGTGATGCGGCTGACTGCCGGGTCGTTGGTGGCGGACACCGTAAGGCTGTCGATGTTAAAACCGCGGCGGCAGAACAGGTTGGACACCCGGGCCAGAACGCCGCTCTGGTTGTCCACCAGCAGGCTGATGACCCTGCGCTGATCAGATTCCATGATGCTGTGTCCTCCTTATTCCATGATAATGTCGTTGATATCGCCGCCGCCGGGGATCATGGGCAGCACCTTTTCGTCCTTATCGATGATGCACTCGATCCATGTGGGGCCCTTCTGCTGCAGGGCATCTGCAAACGCCGCCTGAAACTCCGGCAGGTTGGTGCAGCGGTAGCCTTTCAGGCCAAAGCCGTCTGCCAGCTTGACAAAATCGGTCTTGCGGTGGGGGTCGGTCTGGCTGTAACGCTTGCCGTAAAAGCTGGTCTGCCACTGGCGTACCATGCCCAGCACGGAGTTATTGAAGATGACCGTGATGATGGGCAGCTCGTAGCTGACAGCGGTGCAAGCCTCGTTCAGGTTCATGTGGAAGGAGCCGTCACCGGTAAACATCACCACCCGCTGCTCCCTGCCCAGTGCCATCTGGGCACCAATGGCGGCACCGTAGCCAAAACCCATGGTGCCAAGGCCGCCGCTGGTGATAAAGCCACGGCTCTTGGTGTGGCGCAGGTACTGCGCCGCCCACATCTGGTGCTGGCCCACGTCGGTAACGTACACAGCCTCCGGGCCGCACTGGTTGCACACCTCGCCAATGACCTGATGCGGCATCAGCCGGGTGGGGTCGGACACGGGATGGTAATCCTGTGCCTGCCAGCCCTGGATCAGCTTCATCCATTCCGGGTGCTTAGTGGGCTGGATCTGGGGCAGCATGGCGTTCAGCACATAGGCTGCATCACCCACGATGGAAAGATCCACATCCACGTTCTTGCCCAGCTCGCTGGCATCGATGTCGATCTGGATGATGGTGGCGTTTTTGGCAAAGGTCTTGGGGTTCAGCGCCACGCGGTCGGAAAAGCGGGTACCCACCGCGATGAGCACATCGCACTCTGCCACCGCCCGGTTGGAGGTGTAGCAGCCGTGCATCCCCAGCATGCCCAGATTCATCGGGTCGCCGTAGGGCACAACGCCTGCGGCCATCAGGGTGTAGGTGGCGGGGATCTCCGCCTTGTGCAGCAGATCCCGCAGCGGCTGGCAGCTGGCTGCGCTGCGCACGCCGCCGCCAAAGTACACCAGCGGGCGCTGGGCGGCGTTGATAAGGTCGGCTGCCCAGCGCACCTGCTCTTCATTATAAGTAGTCACGGTGCGGATGGGCTCCGGCTGCTTGGGGGTGAACTCGCACACTGCCGCTGTCACATCCTTTGGGATATCCACCAGCACCGGGCCCTTGCGGCCGCTCTGCGCAATGCGGAAAGCCGCCCGCATGGTGTCGGCCAGGTCCTCTACCCGGCGCACCGTGAAGTTATGCTTTGTAATGGGCACCGTAATGCCCTCGATGTAAGCTTCCTGAAAGCTGTCCCTGCCAATGCTGCCGGTGGGCACGTTGCCGGTAAAGGCCACCATGGGCACCGAGTCCATGTAGGCGGTGGCAATGCCGGTGACCAGATTGGTTGCACCCGGGCCGCTGGTGGCCAGCACCACGCCGGTGCGGCCGGTGGCGCGGGCGTAGCCGTCCGCTGCATGGGCTGCGCCCTGCTCGTGGGCAGTAAGCACATGGGTGATGCGGTCGGCATTCTTATACAGCTCGTCGTAAAGGTTCAGCACGGCGCCGCCGGGATAGCCAAAAAGAGTGTCCACGCCCTGCTCGCAGAGGACCTCCACAAAGATCTGAGAACCATTCAACTGCATGGTGTTACTCCTGTTCCACTTTTTATCCATTCCCTCGGGAAAAGGCTTGAAAAATAAAAAGCCCTTGTCCCCTGTTTCTTTCAAGAGACAAAGACCTTGTAATATCAAGCTCTCTGCGGTACCACTCTCGTTGGCGTGCTGTGCACACCCTCTCACGGGCCTCCAACAAGGCCCCGCACGGTAACGGCTGCAACCGGCGCTGCTTACAAGGGTTTGCACCCGTTGGGCAGGCTGCTCCGGGATGATTTTCCGCACGAAACGCTGACTGCCTTGCACCAGACGGCAGCTCTCTGAACAGTGGGGATCGTGTGGTACTTTTTCCCATCTGCGCATTTGTTGATGTAAATTATACTATAAACCGGGCTATTGTCAATCGACAATTTGTAACCTGAGTCACCCGAAAGATGAAGCATTTTTAACACCCCTTGCATCCCCGCCAAAAGCGTTGTATACTTTCAATATCTGCGTACCTGCGTTTTTGCAGGGTGCGCGCCATTGTAGAGGAAAAGGGATCGACCTATGAAACTGAGAGAATGGAACGCCCGTCTGCACGGGCTTGTTGTGTTCCGCGCCCTGCTGAACGACCCCGTTGTGGCAAGGCTTTTAGACCTGACCGACCGCATGGAGGCAGGCTGCTCCTCCTACGGCCCGGTGTGCGATGCGGTGGCCGCCTTTGAGGCTGCGCTGTTCGAGCACACCACCAATTGGGGCAGCTACCTGAGCAATGCCGTGCTGGAGGCCGAGACCATCTGCGTACGGCAGGCCGCCGCCGGGCAGCTGGACACACTGCTGCAAAGCGCTTTGGACAACGAGCTGCAATTTTTGCAACAGCTGTGCGCCCTGACGCTGGACGAGTTGTTCCAGACCGCCTACTCGGAGCAGTCACAGCGGCCGGAGCTGGCGTTTCTGCCCCGGTGGCAGACCTGCGAGCTTGACCTTGCCGCCGCTTACGCCCAGCGCATGAGCGAGGTGGGCAAAAAGGGCTACGGTATGTTTGCCAAGCACCATGTATTCACGGTGGAAAACGGCCGGCTCGTGCCGGTAAAGTACCCCGACCCGCAGCGTCTTTCCGAGCTGCCCGGCTACGAAAAAGAGCGGGAAAAGGTGATCGCCAACACCAAGGCGCTGCTGGCCGGGATGCCCGCCAACAATGTGCTGCTGTACGGCGATGCCGGCACCGGTAAATCCAGCGCGGTGAAGGCCATTGCCAACGAGTTTGCGCCCGAAGGGCTGCGGCTGGTGGAGGTGAAAAAGAACCAGCTGTACCAGATCCCCGACCTGATGGACAAGCTTGCGGCAAACCCGCTCAAGTTCATCCTGTTCATCGATGATCTGAGCTTTACCGCCAACGACGACAACTTTGCCGCGCTGAAGGCCATTCTGGAGGGCAGCGTAGGCGGGCGCGCCCGGAACATTGCAGTGTACGCCACCTCCAACCGCCGCCACCTTATCAAGGAGACCCTTTCCGACCGCACCGGCGACGACATCCACGAGGCCGACACCCGGCAGGAGCTGATGAGCCTTTCCGCCCGGTTTGGCCTGACGGTCACCTTCCAGCGGCCGGAAAAGGCCCGCTTCGAGACCATTCTGAAGGAGCTGGCAAAGCAGCACAACATCCAGATGCCCGCCGATCAGCTGCTGGTCAAGGCCGAGGCCTTTGCTCTGCGTGCCGGTGGGCGCAGCCCCCGGGTGGCCAAGCAGTTCATCGAGCAATGCGAGGCCGGGGTGCAGAAGTAACGCAGCAGTTTTTATGCGTTATCAAAAAACGGGACACCAAAGCATCCGCAAATGCTCCGGTGTCCCGTTTTTCTTATCTTATCCTTTCGCTCAGTCCCGCACGGCGATGCACTCGATCTCCAGCTTTGCGCCCTTGGGGATGGCTGCAACCTGCACGCAGCTGCGTGCGGGGAACGGCTCGGCAAAGGCCTTGGCGTACTCTGCGTTCACAGCGGCAAAATCGTTGATGTCAGCCAGAAAGATCACCGTCTTGACCACGTTGTTCATGGAAAGCCCCGCCTCGGCCAGGATCGCCTTCAGGTTGGCAAGACTCTGGGCTGCCTGCTGCTCCACGGTATCAGCCATGGTGCCGGTGGCGGGGTCCACCGGGAGCTGCCCGGACACGAACACCATATTGCCCAGATCCAGTGCCTGACTGTAAGGGCCGATAGCGGCAGGTGCGTTGGTGGTAGATACGACTTTCATAGTAGCAGTTCTCCTTTGTTATAAAATCACAATTTAGAATGGCCTCCGCTTCGCTCTGGCCATAAATAGCGGAATCATTCTTTTTTATTTTGCGTTTGTCGTGCCCTGCGGGGCACGACAAACGCATTTTTCACCGAAGGGGTCGGCACATGAAGCGGCATCTCAATCGCTGCCGTTTCGACTATGGCCTTTCTCGTGAAAAGGCAATCCAGAAAAGCCCGCAGGCTTTTCTGGATTGCAAATATAAAAATAAAATTTCCGCTGAATATAGCCAGAGCGAACGCGTCGGCTATTCCAAATCGTCCAATTATCTTTATTATACTCTTTCGCTGACCAGCTGGAAGCCCTCGTTGGCAAGCTCGGCGCGGATCTGCTCGATCTGCGCAGCATCGCGGGTCTCCAGCGTCAGCTTGAGGAAGCAGCTGGAGATGGGCATATTGGGGTCGGAGCCGTCATGCTGCACCGACACCACATTGCTGCCGCAGCGGGACACCACCTCGGCCACCTTTTTCAGCTGGCCGGGCTTGTCCTCCAGCGCAATGGTCAGGTTTGCCTTGCGGCCGCTCATCACAAGGCCGCGAGTGATAACGCGGTTCAGGATGTTCACATCAATGTTGCCGCCGGAGATGACGCAGGCCACCTTTTTGCCCTCCACAGGCAGCTTGTGGAACAGTACCGCCGCCACCGGCACAGCGCCTGCCCCCTCGGCCACCAGCTTCTGGTTCTCCATCAGGGAGAGGATGGCCGCTGCGGTCTCGTCCTCGCTTACGGTAACGATATCGTCCACATACTGCTCGCACAGCTGGTAGGTCAGCTCGCCCGGAGTTTTGACCTGAATGCCGTCCGCAAAGGTGGAGGCCGCTTTCAGGGTCTGGTACTTGTGCTCGTGCAGGCTGCGGTACATGCTGGGAGCGCCCTCGGCCTGCACGCCGTACACCTTGACCTCCGGGCGCAGGGTCTTGATGGCAAAGGCAATGCCGGAGATCAATCCGCCGCCGCCCACCGGCACCACCACAGCATCCACATCCGGCAGCTGGTCCAGAATTTCCAAGCCGATCGTGCCCTGCCCGGCAATGACCTGCTCGTCATCGTAGGGGTGGATAAAGGTCATGTCGTACTCCTGCTGCAGCTGCACGGCCTTATCGTGGGCTTCGTCGTAGGTGCCGGGCACAAGGCAGACCTCTGCGCCCAGATTTTTGGTGTTTTCCACCTTCATCAGGGGTGCGCCGTCCGGCATACAGACGATGCTGCGGATGCCGCGCCGGGTAGCTGCCAGTGCCACACCCTGTGCATGGTTACCCGCAGAGCAGGCAATAACCCCCTTGGCGCTTTCCTCCTCAGAAAGCTGGCTGATCTTATAGTAAGCGCCCCGCACCTTAAAGCTGCCGGTGGCCTGCAGGTTCTCGGTCTTGAGGTACAGCTGGCAGTCCTTGGACAGCTTGGGGGCTTCAATGAGGTCGGTCTTGCGTGCCACGTCCTTCAGCACAAAGGCGGCGTGGTAGATCTTATCCAGAGTCAGCATGACAGATACTTCCTTTATTTTTCGTGATGCTATCCAGTATATGTTACAAAAATTGATTTGTCAAATGAATTTCGTTCACGATAAAAGGCGTAAAAAAGAGAAAGGCAGCGGCTTCCAGCCAAGGGCGTTACACCCCACCCGTGAAAAAGGGGTTCTGAAAAGCCCGCAGGCTTTTCAGAACCCCAAAATTTCAAATAATTTTTCCGCTGAATATGCGCAAAGCGAACGCGGTGCGCATTCTAAATCGTCTATTACCGCCCACGGCCACCACCGCCGCCGTGGAAGCTGCCGCCGCCCATGCCCCCGAAGGAGCCTCCGCCGCCAAAGCTGCCGCCGCCGAAACCACCGCGCCCGGCACCGCCCCCGAAGGAGCCGCCGCCCATGCCGCCAAAGCCGCCGCGCGGAGGCCGGGGCCCGCGGGAGCCGCCGTAGAAGCCGCCCGGCGGGGGCGGCGGGTTGTGCGGGCCGCGCCGTCCGCGGGGAGGACGGGGTCCGCCGAAGCACCACAGCCAGCCGCAGGGGCTGGCAAAAACATAGGCCACCGACCGGATAATGACGATGAGCAGCACAACGCTGACCACAAGGGTCAGGATGTCGGTCAGGGCGCTGCCGCCGCTGCTCTGGCTGCCCTGATGCCCGGGCTGCACGGTGCTGCCGTTGCCGGCGCTGCCGGAAAGGCTGACCCCGTAAATATCTGCGATGGTGTTTGCCACATTCCGGGCACAGGTGGTCACTGCGCCGTCATAATCCTTTGCGGCAAACTGATCTTCCATGGTCTGGGCAATGGCGCTGGCCTGCTTTTCCAAGGTAGTGTTGCGGAAGCCGTCACCTGTGGCAATATAGTAATCGCCGTCGGCGTACTGCTGGGTCTCCATTACCAACAGGATCAGCACACCATTTTTGCCGGTAGAAGAACCAATGCCCCAGGCATTGGCCGCCTGCACAGCGTAATCCTCCGTGGAATCATTGCCCGTGTATTCTACTGTTAGTACACCGATCTGTGCGCCGCTGCAGCTGGATTCCAGCTGGGCGTTCAGTTCGGTGATGGTCTGCACAGTGCTGCTGTTCAGCACACCGGCATCGTCCACCACGCACTGATCCTTGGGCAGGCTGGGCAGCTGGGCGGCAAAGGCCGCCGGGCACAGCACTGCCGCGCTGACCACCACAGCCAGCACCAGTGCGCTGATGCGTTTTACAAAGTTTTTCATGCGAAGGGTTCAACCTCCTTCACGCCGGCCACCGCCCCCAGCACACTGGCCGGGAAGCCGCCGACTTCATTCTGATATTCATACACCGCCGTATTGTACTGCAAGGTACCAATGATGGTGGCTGCGCTGTTGAACTGGCCGTACTGCCCCTGCACCGCGCCCATCTTCATGGGGTCGGCGGCCTGCTCCTGCAATTTTGCATACAGCTGGTCAATGGCGGTGCCCAGCGCCTGATCGGCCTGATACAGCGCGTGCATCGTGCTGCCCTGATAGTAGGGCAGCGAGGTCAGCGTCTGGCTTTTGCCGCCGTTCTGAACCGCTTGCAGACAAGCCGAAAAATCGTTCAGCGCGGTCTGCGCGGCCAGCACCTCGGCGCTGTCTGCGCCAAGGGTGTTGGAGGCGGTGGTAAGGATATTCGCCGCCGTGTTCTCCCGGGTGGTCAGCTCCTCGCTCAGGTTATAGCCGTTGTCGGCGGCGACCCCGGCGGTGAACCACTGGCGGGCGGTGTTGTACCTGCCACGCAGCTTGGCGCTGCCAAAGCCGAAAAAGGCTGCCAGCATCACCACCACGCTCAAGGCCAGCGCCGCCGCCCGGGTGGAAAGCGCGCCGGGCAGCTTTGCTTCCAGTGCGGCCAGCTTCTGCTGGCGGGGCGTCAGCTTTACGGCCTGCTCCGGCTGGGCCTTTTCGCGGTAGCTGCCCGCATCAAAGCCGCCGGGAGCGGCTTGTTTTTTGTTCTGAGAAAAATCAGCGTTTGCCATTTCAGCTCCGGATCTCCATCATTTTGGTTTTCAGCTCGTCCTCGATGCGGGTCAGCTCCTGCTCGGCGGCGGCACGCTTTGCGCGGCCCTCGCTCTGGATCTTGTTCAGCTCGTCCAGCGTTTCGATCAGGCTCTTGTTGGTCTGCTGCAGGGTCTCGATATCCACGATGCCGCGCTGGCTCTCCTTGGCGGTCTCGATGGTACCCAGTTTCAGCGCCTCGGCATTCTTCTTCAGCAGGTCGTTGGTCATGTTGGTCACAGCGCGCTCAGCCTGCATGGCCTGCTGGCTGTGTGCCAGACCCAGTGCCAGCACCATCTGG
>OGHE01001972.1_pt1 | contig 11524 bp, 9 predicted proteins | sample 1571431 | NCBI WGS metagenome assembly OGHE01 (sample SAMEA2581966, study PRJEB24529) | metagenome | biome: Human gut stool | place: China | collected 2011 | reverse complement strand
AGATCGGTGCATTTAGAGGGATTTCCGAGAGAGAAAAAGACTACCTCTTTGAAGTCATCAACGCCCGGTATGAGCAAATGAAACCGATGATTGCCGTTTCAAATCTAAGGCTTTCCGGTGCAGATTCCATTGAAGCCTACCTCGAAGAACGATCTTTTGACAGGTTATGTGAACAGGCTCGTTTAGTGGTCTTTGACTGGGAAAGTTTCCGGAGGAAATCGTTATGTTAATGAATAATTCGGAGTGGAAAAAATGAAAAAAATTTCAATCATGAATCAAAAAGGCGGTGTAGGCAAAAGTATGGTTGCCAGCCAATTTGCCTTTTATTGCGCTCTTAAACTCAATCTTCGCGTTCTCTTTGTGGACTTAGACCAGCAAGGGAATTCGACCAAAGTTTTACGCTCCAGCGGCTTGGCAAAACAATCCGCCAAGACTGCCGGCCAGTTGATTTACAACGGTGGAACAATTCCTGAAAAAGACGAGTTCCTCATCGTCGGTGCTGACCCGTTATTGGCTCATTTGGAATCGGAAGGTAAGGCAAGTTATAACAAATTCATTAAAAATTTTTATCTCACGCTTAACGAAATAAAGGAAAATTACGACGTTTGCATTTTTGATACCAGTCCTACTCCGGATGTTCGGGCTGTCTGCGCCTTAGCCTTATCAGATTACGCCATCAGTCCAATAGAACTAAATCAAGAAGCTTTGGACGGAGTCCAGGCCTTGTACAAAGATATTGAAAAAGTGCAGGCGATCAATCCCGAGCTCAATTTTTTGGGTTTGCTGCCTAATCGCGTAGTGAGCAATCCGTTTCAGAAAGAAAACTTACGAGACTTGGTTTTGGCATACGGCAAGATCTTGCTTAAAGGCTCCGACGGCAAAGCCGTCTGTATTCCCTCCCGTTCCGCAATTTCCGAGGCGCAGGCTCAAGGGCGTCCGGTCTGGACAGGAGATAAAAGCACTGCCGAAAAAGTTTGGCGCGAAATACGGCGCGTTTTTGAGGCCTTGGCACAAGCTATGTGTCTGGAATCAAGAGTTGTAGAGATTATTAAGGAGGAGTAAATGGCTTTAGATTTATCAGGACTATCCGGGTTAACGGAAAGTTTCGCTGACGGAAAACCAGTCAGAAAAATTCTCGATATTGATATTTCATTGATTTCTCCTGATCCTTTGCAGCCGCGAAAAGAGTTTAACGAAGACAAGTTGCAGGATCTGGCTGCAAGTATCGGAGAATATGGTCTTATTCAGCCGATTGTGGTTAGGAAACAAGGCGAAGGTTACGTCATCGTGGCCGGTGAAAGACGGTATCGAGCCTGCCAAATTCTCGGCAAGGAATCTGTCAGCTGTATCTTGCAAGAAAAGGAAGATCCATTGGCACTTTCCTATATTCAAATTACAGAAAATATCAAGCGGGAGAACCTTTCGGTCTCTGAGCTCGCTGAATCTATTTGCTTGTTAATTCAGAATGGAGAACTTCAATCTTCAATAGCTCAAAAACTCGGACTTTCAAAGTCTTTAATCTCGGAATATGCCTCCTGGAAGGATGCTCCTGAATTCTTGAAAATCGCGGTAAAGGAAAAGAGAATAGAAAGTATTCAGGCCGTAGCTGAGCTTTTTAGAAAATGGAAGAAAGCCCCGGTTCCGGTTGAAGACTATGTAAGGTATGCTGAAAAAATTACTCGTAAACAAGCGGAAAGATTTGAACCTTCGGAAGAAGTAGCAAAAAAAATCACAGAAGAAGAGACGGAAAATAGTTTCACCGGTGAAACTTCTACAAAACCTGATGAAGAAAATTTTAATGATCCGATAGCACAGAAGGACTTTCTTGAAACCGAAGAGTCTTTGTCTCACGAACAAAACGAAGAATTAAAAGATGGACAAGGCGAATGTTTAGATAAGAAGACTATTGCCGAAGAGTCTCATGCTGAGAACGAGGAGTTATTCCCAGGGGCAAAGATTGATGCTTCCTGCTATCAGCCCCTGGAAGATGAAAATAATATAGACAACGAGCAAGAAGAGAATTCGGAGGAAGCGTTTAAAGAAACTCGCTGCGAGAACTCTTTCGATGACGTCGATGTATACAGGGAATGTTTTCCGGATGAAGAAAAGGACGAGCAGCTCTATAAAAAACCAGTAATATTTTGTCTTGTTGACGGAAGGGAATGTGAGCTTCTCTATAAGCGGAAAGCTTCAGACGGGATTGTTTGTGTAAAGTTTGAAGACGGATCAGAGCAAGAAGTCATTGCTGAGAAAGTACAACTTAATCGTATTTGTGAATCTTAACCCTCCATAGTTAATAGAGATACCCTCCCTTTGGTTGCCTCGGAATTTTTCCGAGGTATTTTTTTATTTTTCGACTGACTCGCCTTGTCTCTCTATATAGGCATTCAAAGCAAAGTTTTTTCTTTCATGAAAGAGAACATCAGAAGTACTCCTTTGCGATTATTTTGGCAATTTAACTTTGGATAAGGTGCAAAATGCTTTTTATACCAACTGCATCCACTGGCTGGAAGAAGAATCCGGTCGAGTTGTATTTATCGTCCCTCGGCTCCCGTCGTTCTTCGATAACAATGCAAAACTGCATAAAAAATATCGCACGGGTTCTTGGACATGAAAATTACGAATTGATTGATTGGTCAAAACTGAGGACAAGCCACTGGACATTGATCAAAAAAAACTTAACTGCAAGAAATTGTTCCGGTGCAACAGTGAATCTTTATCTCAATGCATTTAAGGCGGTCGCGAAGGCAGCCTGGTCACACGACTATTTGCCTCAGTCTGCTTATTTAAAAATTCAAGCTATCAAAGCAGTGAAGTACCAGCGATTGCCGAAAGGTAGAAGTCTGAATACGAAAGAGTGCAGGGCATTGTTGAAGGCCTGTGAAGACGGCACAAAGGCTGGTGTTCGAGATAAAGCCATCTTTGCGCTCATGTTCGGCTGCGGCCTCAGAAGGGCTGAAGTTGTGTCCTTGAAGATGAGCAACTGGGATTGTAGCCGGAGATCATTTACGTTCATCGGCAAAGGAAACAAAGAAAGAATCGTTTTTCTCCCTAAAGCTTTGGACTCGGTGATAGATAAGTGGGTTGAAGTTCGAGGAGTGGGGCAGGAAGTCTTTTTCCCTAGAGTTTGTCCCGGAGCCAAAGAAGACAGCTTCATTTTCAAAGAAATGCTCTCCGGTTCGATTTATCGGATTCTTCAAAAAAGAGCGACCTTGGCTGGTTTGGAAAAAGTAAAGCCCCATGATCTTAGAAGAACTTTTGCAACCACTATGCTGGCGAATGGTTGTGATGTGTTCGTTTTGCAGCGGGCTATGGGTCACGCTTCAGTCACTACTACTTCTATGTACGACTATCGCAGCGAGACGCAGCGAAAAGAAATATGTCGCGCTCTACCGATTGGGTAAAATAAGTCAGTCCTGTCTCAATTATTTTGGAGAAATAAATGAATAAAACTGAATTGGTAGCCACTGTAGCAGAAGTTTCCGGCAAACCTAAAGCTGATGTCAAAGAGGTTTTTGAAGCACTGATGGGTCAAATCATCAAAACGGTTAAATCCGGCGATGAAGTCACTTTAGTGGGTTTCGGCACTTTTAAGTCAGCCAAGCGCGAGGCTCGTGTTGGTCGTAATCCTGCAACAGGTGCAGAACTTAAAATCCCAGCTTCGATTCAGCCGAAATTTGTTGCAGGAAAACTTTTTAAAGACGCACTAAATACAAAATAATTTACTTTTGATTGAAAAAGGGCCGCTTTCTCTGTGGCCTTTTTTGACCCGATAAATTGTTTCATTGTGGTCTTTTTTATTGTTAAGGAAGTCAAGTCGGAAGAGAGTTGTTCTGGAACAACTTCGGGATTTCAGGTTGTCCATAACCTTTTGGTCTTGTTAACAAATAGCCGAATTAAAACTGCTACAATACAGGGGATTAAAAAAATCTTTTGTGAAGGGCAACAGCTTTGCCAGTCACGCGTTCTATGCCCTCTTTTGAGGGCATAGTTATTTCCAGGACTTTAATGTATATCTGCTATATCGACGAAAGTGGTGACTCTGGGACATTAACACAAGGGAGCGCTGCTGACAGTTGTTCGCCATTTTTTATCATTTCTGGCTTAATTATTGACCAACAGTGCCTTTCTAATGTTACCTATGATCTAATAGAAGCGAAGAAGCGTTTTTTTCCGAATAAGTTACCTCCTGATTTATCTAAAAAAGGTACTGTAAAGAGTTCTCCGGAGCATCTTGATTGGATTTTGACTGAGATTAAAGGATGTGACCTCAGACGTAGCATAAGAAAAGGGAAGGTAAAAGAAAAACAAACAGCGATTGGTTTTATTGACAATTGTTTAAAAATTCTGGAAAAACACGACGTTAAATTAGTCGGGAACGCGCTGATTAAAAAAGTCGGGAATGTGAATAGTGATGCAATTTTTTATGGACATTCAGTTTTGAAGATTGCTTCTAAATTTGAGTTGTTTCTGGAAGAACATTACACATCAGGCCTTCTCATTGCCGATAGTCGAAAAACTTCAGAGAATGAAAGAACAACTCATAGCTTGTTTACACAAAAACATTCTGGGACAAAATTACGAAAAATTAATGAGGTTGTAACTTACGGCCATTCAACAAATTTTGCGATGCTCCAACTTGCGGATATTGTTTGCTCAGCGGTTTTGTTTCCGATGTTTTGTTACTCTTTTGCTCGCTCTATTCCAGATATCTCTTTGGATAATATCAATATCAACGAGGGTTATGGAGAAATTGCACGAAGATATTCAGAAAAAATTAAACATCTTCAAATGCTGACGAAAATAGTCAATAGGGAGGGAGAAATTCAGAAAATTTGGGGATTGTCAGCTGTTAATAATAATGGTGAAGATGAACAAGCCCCTTCATTTTTGCTCTTTGATCGAATTCAAAAATCTTTAAGCTAATTTTTTTATAGAGTACAAAATTCTAGATCGTAGTTAATTGTGAAAACATAAGGCAAAGATAGTTGATCCTGATCGGCTTTTCGGCTTTGAGTAGCCTACAATTTTCAGTTAGCTACGACTAGTTTCGGGGACAAGCGTTCCCCCTCGGAAAATGAGTATAAATCTCAGCAGTCAGAGCAGTTCCCCACAGTCCTTATAAACGGATTATGGATAACTGCTGAAGGAATGATTGAAACCTCCAAAATCAGAATCGGCGAAAAGTTTCACCGGTGAAACTTTTCGAGCCTCGAGTTGCCCACAATTTTCCCTCGGTTCACTACGGCCAGTTTCGAGGACAAGCGTTCACCTTCGGAAAATGAGGACAACTCTCAGCAGTCAGAGCAGTTACCCACAATCCTTGTAAACGGATCATGGATAACTGCTGAACGGTAGAGGAGAGTGCTAGGGCAGGATCGCATTTTGGGCCCAAATGTATACATTTAGGCCCCGAAAATGCAACGCACCTTCTAACGAAGGTCAAAAATCTGAAGATTTTTGGCTATCCTGCCCACCGCTTTGCGGTCGAAATTTTCAATTTCGGGGAAAAGAAAAGTTTCACCGGTGAAACTTATTGAGTTGCGAGTTGCCCACAATTTTCCCTCGTTCACTACAGCCAGCTCTAGGGACAAGAAATGAGGAAACTCTTAGCAGTCAGAGCAGTTACCCACAATCCTTGGGCAAGCCGGATAATGGGTAACTGTTGATAAAAGACAAAAAAGAAAAGGTTCCGTCCGCGGAACTTCCAAATGGATGAATAATTCACTTCCTGCTTATTTTCAGTCTATTGTTCCAATTCCTCGGAATTTTGATTTTGTGGATTGGCAGTAAAGTGACCGAACTTGTCTTTTAAAAATCCGAAATTGCAGATTTGTTTACGAAGTTTAGAAGCCAAGAAGCCGTAGGCCTTTTTGAATGCGATAACCTTGGGATTTTTTTCTTGCTTGGCTTGTTTAATCAGAAAATTTATTTGATACCAACCAGCATCCCAACGGTTCAGATGAAGGTCCAGGCAACCTTCCTTTGAGCTGAAAGTAGGGTTGGCGGCTCTCAAAGGGAAGGTTTCTTTGATCACCTCAAACGCCAAATCAAGTACTTTTTGGGCCTCTTTTGATCTCGTATGTTTTTTCAACCACTCATGCACAAAACGTTCTTTATCAGAAATAATAGTGTTATACATATCGTCTTGGTTGTATTTGTTTGCCAAAACTTTCATTTCGTCCTTACTCCAGGGGAACCATTGGTTATCAAAAGAGAAAACTAATCCGTTTGGTCCCTCGAGGTCTTTCACGCTTGTCTGATTGGAACGAGAACTGAAAAGACTGAAAATAACAGAATCTTCAAGAAACTCTTGGTAACCGTCCAGGGAGACATCCGGTATATGGTATTCGTCTATGTGTACGAGCCAATTATCCTTGACCAAATGCCGCACGGCAAAATTTACTACAGTTCTCTCAAAATTTTCAGGAGTCACGTTTACTCCGTGACCTTTATAAGCTGAAGAACTCACTATCCAGGTATCGGTAGAACTGTTATAGACATTGTTTGCCACGTTAACCATGTAACCGATAGAGTCTTTTAATAAATTTCCACTTGGTTTCCCTTTGGCAAAAGAACACTTGAGCCCGGATGATAATTGCGCACAATCCCAATCTACCCTTGCAGGCCTCAGTGCTTTGATTGGTTCTCTGATCCAAAAAGAAAGGGAATATTTCTCAGGCCAATGGAATAATCGCTTTTCCCCTAGTTTTGTAATGTTGCCGTTCTCATTTAGATAAAGGGCATCAAATTTCCAAGAATGAGGAATATTTTCATCCCAAATGTCTACTTGTGTTTCATGTGAATCTAGAACAATGAACCCCACGCCCCAATTTGAACTAACATCCGCGAAGTCTCCAGCCGGAAATATAAATCCAAATTTAAAACCAAAATTAGAGAATATGTTTTTCCTGAAATTGGCCCAATAAGGGGACGGGCTGAAGAAAATAGGATTTATAAAGAATGCGATGACACAGTTGGACAAATTGAAATCCTTTTTCAATTTGACAATTCTCCAAATAAATTGTGCTAATAATTGTTGAGATGCAGAACCTGCATCTTCATTTCTCATTATTTTGGAAACAGCTGTTTTTGCAACTCCCTGTTTGCTCTTTCCTTTCGCTCCAGCCTCGTTCGCTGTGGCATAAGGAGGATTACCGAGGAAGAGAACAGGTTTATCCGCCTTTAGTGCATTGAATAACTCTTTAGGAACTTTTATCAGAGTGTCCGGATCGGTGTTTGGATTCATATCAATGTCATCATTGAGAAAATCCATTTGAAAAGCTATAGATGAAGGGTTGTAGCTCTGAGAAATGTCTAATTCCGATTGGTGCAGAGTTGATAAATAAAGTTCGTTAAAGCTGTAGTCTCTTGTTAAATTTTTTGATCCGCAACTTGAATCCCATACTACAAATTTTTCTCTCCAATCCGAGCCATAAAGCTTGTCTAATTCCTTATGCGCTTGGTCGGCCCATGCCGAGGGAGTCCAAAAATCTCCGTGGAACCTTCTTTTGGTTTCTTCAATGAGCCTGTCTGCTACCTCCGTAAAAATTCTCTTTTCTCTCGGTGTGTAGGATTTTTCATACATACCAAAGAATGCGACGTACGCATGGGAGTCAACAGTAATTTCTTTTCCGTTTGCCAAATGAAGTTTATTTACAGTGTTAGGGACCAAGTAGCATTTATTTGGCGCAATCAACGATTGGATAAATATAGAAACCAATTCGTCAGGTTCAAATTTCTTTGCGTTTACTCTTATGACACTATTGATGAACCGATCATAGGCTAGGCGAATATTGTGTTCATTCACCTGAATCTTGTAGAGTCTGGTTCCTTGCGCATAAAGATTAATCGTTGACAAAACTAAATTAAGATCAACTCTAGGGTCAGAAACCTCGTAAACGAAAGGAGTAATACCCGTATCGTCTACCATTTGAAGGACGAATTTTTGATTTTCCGGAGCTGTACCGGCACTACTGGGAGCGATGTTCCAATCAAGATTTTCTTTTAAATAACGATCGAGAGTGGAACCCGCAACCACGAAACATTCATTAATGTCACCGATTAAAACAACATTTGGCTTAGGATCACCGGCTAATTCAAATTTCTTTAAATAATAGACAGCTTGAAGAAGGGTTTGGCAACGAACGTAGGCGACTTGGAAATCTTCTTGGTATTTGGCTTCCAAGAGAAGTCTTAAGACTGCAAAATTTTTATAAAAGTTTGGATTTTGGTTAAACAGATTACTTCCGATGTTTTCAGTGAAGTACCCGTCGGTATCGTGTATTGAAGTCCAAATGTATTCCGGGTTATTGGGGTCTTTGTTATAAGCTTCTTCCAATAGTGAGTGATAAGCATCCTCTACATCTTTCTCAACGGCGGCTTTTTTTAATTTATTGCGAAATTTATTTTGTTGTGCCTTTGTAAGATTAAATGCTCTATTAGGTTTCGTGTGGGGGGGGGTAATTATTTTTCATAGATTCCTCAAATTTTGGTCAGATATGTGTTATAGACTTAGCTGGATTATTGTATCGATTAGTTTCACTGTGAAACTCTTCTAGCTTCAGAGTAAATGCGAGGAAGCAAATTTTTAACGTTGTTTATTTTTTAGGGAAAAAGCAAAATAAAACCCAAATGCAGCCAGAGCAATACAGAAGACCGTAAACAAAAGCCAAACTTCGTTCATTTGTATTCCAAGAGTCAATGAAACTAAAAAATAGCCAATCACTATAGCTATAGCATAGTAGTTGAATTGGAATAGGCCAAGTAACAAGGCACTAATACTGAGCTTTTCAAACTATCCGCTACACGCTTGACAAGAGTGATTCTTGTAGAAATTTTCATAATTATCTCTAGTGAAGCGAGTTGATAAAAGACGGCGAAAAATTTATCCTGGAGGGCCTTAAATTTGAAGGTCTATCTTTGAACGTCCACGAGTTCGCTTTAGAAAGTTTTCTATTTGATTTTCTTGGGTTCGAATTTTTCCTTTTACTTCTTCAATCTCTGATAGAGCTGTTCTGATGAGGTCAGATGAAACTTCCACTGCGGCAGCCTCATTGATTCTTTTGGCAATTTGGTTAAGGTTGACGCCAATTTTTCTTAATTCTTGAACGTACAATTTGACGGCCTCGCTTTCATTTTCAGAGACTACATACCCATTCATAAGAAAAGCTCTAACAACTCTTACTAAGCATTCTTGGTTGCTCATACATAACTGTTTTGAAACTTTGGAAAAGTTGAAATATTCATTTTCGGTAAGACGGATTTTTAAAATTTTCCTTGAAGTTGATTGGGTAGGTTCGATCGGGTCTAGCCCACGAGAATCCTCAGCTTGCGCGTGATCACTTAAAAAGGTTTGTATTAACCGTCGGGAAAGCACGGAGGAGGTAATACCTTGAGCTTTTGCTAATTTATACCACCTATTGGCGTCTTCTTCGGATAGGCGCACATGAAGTATTTTGTTTTTAAGCATGAAATTCAATGAGAGCTAAATAGGATATGGGATGAGAAGTTTCACCGGTGAAACTTTTAGCGATTGATTTTTGAAAAACAATATTTGGCCCACTCGTTCATGATGAATCTTCGCTCACGGGCTAAGAATGCTCGGTCGTAGGCACCGTTATATCCGTCATTTTTTGAGTGCAAGAGACATAACTCGACGGCTTCTTGATCAAAGCGACGATTGTTTTTGAACACATCAGATTTTGCCCAAGTTTTAAAAGTCGCTCTAGCTGTACCATGGAGAGTGATAATGCATTCTTTTCCCAAAAGCCTTGTTTTGGCGTGGTCGATCCAACCAATGTGGTCTTCTTTTTTTCTGATTTTATGCAAACGTCTTAAAACCATAAGAAGAGTCATATCAGCCAATGGTTTATTTTTATAGCCATTAAATACGAGAGGACTTTCCGGGAAGCGACAGAGATTTTTTAATAGGGCGATGGCTTCTTTACTGAGAAAGATAGTTCTGTCTCTTTTTTGAAGTTTTGATTTGTCGTGTTCTAAAGGAATTCTCCAGATCCCTTTCCCTAAGTCGAATTCATCCCACGTTGCAAATCTTACAGCAGAAGATCTTGCAGCTGTGAGAATTGCAAATTCAGCAGCTTTGGCTGAAACTGAATGTAGTTTATGAAGGCGAGAAAATATTTCAGGTAAATCTTCGACGCTAGCAGCTGCGTGATTTTGCTTAGGTTTCCTGGCATATTTGAGCGGTTCTAATAAGACTCCTAGAGATGTCTTCAAATCAGCAGGGTTGTCTTTGAACCGACGAATATTATGTGCGATAGCCCAGTTACATATTTGACGAACCAAAGTTAAGAGTTTTTGAGCTGTGTTTGTTTTTGTTGTCCAAATAGGCTTAATAAAGTCCCAAATTATCTCTGACGTTAGAGAATTGACACTCAATTGACCAATTTTTGGGAAAGCGTACCGTTCCAACAGCCGCATGCTTTGCAGCGCACCATTTTTTCGGTTGTAACGCCAGTAACCGTTTTTTTGGCGTTCAGCAATAAATTGTTTGGCTACAAATTCAAAGTTTTTGTTTTTTCTTGGTTGTTGTGTTTGTTTTGATGATCGTTCCAATTTCCTTATTGCAACTGGGTCTTGATTTTTCACAATCAACAATTTCTTTTCAAGAGCAATTTTTCTAGCAGCAGAGAGTGATAATACGGATCTGTCCCCCAGCGTCAGGACATGCCGGGTGCCATCCAACGTATATCTGAGGACAAATTTACATTTATTGTCTCTTATGCGGATGCATAAGCCCTCTACGCCTCCGATAGCATATGTTCCATCAATGGCTTTTGTTACTATGCTTTGAATTTGTTTCTCACTTAAAGTCTTACTTATTTTTGGCATGTTTAGGTATCCCGAAATGAAAAGATAATAGAACTCAAAAAGCTACCTAAACGGATACCTAAAAGCACGGGCATTCATAGGCTTTAAAGGGCATTGAAGGGCACTGGAGGGCCTTCAATGAAGTATGCAATAAATTGTAAAGTTGGATAGAAAAGCTCAGAAAAGAAAAGAAAAATCGAACTTTCGGGAGGTTAGGGCGCTCACAGGCACCTATGGGCATACGAAATTTGGCAGGGGAAGAAGGATTCGAACCCTCGAATGCCGGAATCAGAATCCGGTGCCTTAACCAGCTTGGCGATTCCCCTGTGGAGAAAACAGAATTATACACAAAACAAAAAATCTTGCAGGCCTTAAGGCAGAAACAAAACAAGGCGCCTTGGAGCGCCTTGTTTGTAAAAGAAAAAATATTTTTTAAGCGAGGCTAGAAGATTATTTCAGCAAGCTGAGAGATCAAAAAAGCACAAAGAGTGATAGTTGCACCGAGCTTAAATAACTTGACCTGTTGTTTTCTTAGGTCCCGTGCAGCGACGCGGGCTTTAGCACTGTCTCTATACATCGCGGACTCCTTTATGTGGTATTTCGTTAAATGAATTATATCGAAATTAGGGAAACATCTAAGGAACCTCTGCACAAAAGGTGGGTGATATGCTATAATTAGCACACTACCGAA
>OGHE01001968.1_pt1 | contig 11536 bp, 8 predicted proteins | sample 1571431 | NCBI WGS metagenome assembly OGHE01 (sample SAMEA2581966, study PRJEB24529) | metagenome | biome: Human gut stool | place: China | collected 2011 | reverse complement strand
TGTCCTTGACGCCGCCGCTCATCTCGCTGCCGATGACGATGCCGCCGTGGCCCTTGTCCAGTAGGCAGTTGCGGATGACGGTGTGCTCGCAGCTCTTCTTGAGCTTCATGCCCAGGAACACCTTGCTGGCCTTCATGGCAATGCAGTCGTCACCCACATGGATGTTCACGCCGATGATGCGGGTGTACTCGCAGCTTTCGGGGTCGATGCCGTCGGTGTTGGGGGCGTTGTAGGGGTTGTTGATGTTGAAGTTCAGCAGATCGAGGTGTTTGACGAAGATGGGGTGGATGGTCCAGGAGTAGCTGTTCTGCACGGTGATGCCGTGGAGGCAGACGTTCTCGCTGTCCACCATCGCCACGGCGCGGGGACGCCATGCGATGCGCTTGACCTTGGGGTCGATCCACCAGTCGCCGTTCTGGGCGTCGCAGTCCAGCGTGCCTTCGCCGGTGACGACGACGTCATGCACCTGGGTGATGTTCAGCAGGCCCGCAAAGCTGTTCAGCGGGTTGCCCTCCCAGCCGGTGAGGTAGTATTCGTCCACTTCGTTCTCGCTGGGGATGACGCCGGGCAGGATGGGGTAGTGGGTGCGGTCGTTGTCGCCCAGCAGCACAGCGCCCTTCTCGAGGTAGAGGGTGGTGCAGCTCTTCATGAAGAGGCTGGCGGTGCGGTAGCGGCCAGCGGGGACATACACCGTGCCGCCCCTGGGGCAGGTGGAAAGAGCAGCCTGCAGCCTGCCGGTGTTGTCGGTCTCGCCGTCGGCGACGAGGCCATAGCGGGATGCGTCCACAAAGAAGCTCTCGGCCTCGGTGGTGAAGTCCAGCTTCAGGTGCTCACCCTCGGCGTCCACCTCCACAGTGTAGGCGGTGGACGGAGTCAGGGAGAAGAGGGAGAACACGTTGGTGTTGCAGCTTTCGTAAATGGTCTTGCCGTTCAGAGCCACGGCGAAGGGGTGCTCCGGGCGGAAGCACTTGCCGTTTTCCAGCTCGAAGACGGCGCTGCGGGTCATAGAACGGATGAGAGACAGATTCATTTTTACAGCCTCCTGAGTTATTTGCGTAGATTTGCGGCTTGCCCGCAGAGGGCGGGCATGGTACACTGGGGATAAGAAGATCAGAGCACTGCCCCGGCGGGGCAGGCATAGCAAGAAGGGGGAAGGGCGGATGCGCGCCGAACGGGAAAAACTCAATGCGAAGATCACGGCGGGAGCGCTCAAGCTGGCCGGTGGGCGGCTCGAGCTGCCTGCCGAGATGTGCCATATCGTTCTGTTTTCGGGCGGCAGCTGCACGGTCCAGTGCGGGGATACGTCGCTCCTGGTCAGCCCCGGCTGCGCACTGCTGCTGGGGCCGGGGGCGTGGGCGGTATCGCAGGCAGGCCACACCCAGCCGGAAATGCTGGGATGCAGTTTCCCACAGGCGGCCCTCCACGAGATGAAGAACGCCACCGGCGAAGATTTCCTCCGCCTTTTTGCACCGGGCAGCCAGATGGCCCTTTACGGCAGTATCCAGTGGGCCAGCCGTCTGCGGACGCTGCTGGAGATGATGCGGAGCGCCATGGGCGAGCCGGAGTATCCCGGCGGGCTGTATCTGGCACTGACGCTCCACTATGTGGAGCAGGAGCACCGGGCGCAGAGCGCCGCCGACGCCCGCCCCCGCAACGAGACGGTGGAGCAGATCTGCGCCTACCTTGCGGCAAACTACCAGCAGAAGCTTTCCCTCACCGAGGTGGCGGCGCGGTTCTACATCTCGCCCTACTATCTGAGCCGGCTGTTCCGGCGGGTGACGGGGCAGTCCATCGTGGACTACATCAACGCCCGCCGCATCGAGGCGGCACAGAAGCTTCTGGAAACGACAGAGCTGAGCATCGGCAGCGTGGCCGAGCAGACCGGTTTCGCCTCTGCGGCCCACTTCCGCCGCGTCTTCCGGGAGACGATGGGCGTCGGGCCGCTGCAATACCGGAAGAGCAGAAAGTGATACTCCTTCCGTCATCGCTGCGCGATGCCACCTCCCTCAAGGAGGGAGGCTTTGGCATAACGGAAAGCTTTCCTCCATCGCCAGAGGCTCCCTCTCTGAGGGGGCTGTCTGCGGAGCAGACTGGAGGAGTCATGAAAAATGCCCCCTGCGTCCTCTCTATGGGAAGAGGCACAGGGGGCATTCATGTTTGTCGGGATGATCCGAGCGGCGGGGGCTTCAGCTTAGCCCTTGACAGCACCGGCGGAGATACCTTCGACGAACTGATCCTGTGCGCAGAAGAACACGATGAGCTGCGGCAGGATAGAGATCAGGGACAGGGCCAGAATACGGTTCCAGGCAAAGCCCGTATCACCGTCCATGGACAGCTTGACGAACAGGGACATGGGGTACTTTGCAGGGGTCTGGACGTAAAGCAGGGGGCCCATGAAGTCGTTGCAGCTCCACATGAACTGGAACAGTGCGCAGGACACCAGAGCGGGCATCAGCATCGGGACGATGACCTTGTACAGGGTCTGGAAGGAGGAGCAGCCGTCGATGGCAGCTGCCTCGTCCAGGTCGCGGGGGACGTTGCGCATGAACTGCACCAGCTGGTAGACGAAGTAGGTCTCAGTTGCGAATGCGCAGTGGACCCAGATGGCCAGATAGAACGGGCTGTTGACCCAGCCGAACTTGGTGTACAGCAGGAACTGAGGCACGTTCAGGACGACCTGAGGCAGGAACAGGGTGGCCAGCATGATGCTGAACAGGATCTTCCGGCCCGGGAAGTCGAAGCGGCCAAAGCCGTAAGCTGCAATGCAGGAGGAGACCACGGTGCAGATGACCTTGGGCAGGACGTAGCTGTAAGTGTTCAGCATGGCCTGCAGGATGTTGATGGAACCGCCGAAGTTGTTCAGCGCGTTCTTGTAGCCCTCCAGAGTGGGGTTCTTGATCCACAGGCCGATGCCTGCAAAGATCTCGCTGTTGTCCTTAAAGGTGGCGCTGATCATCCACAGCAGGGGATAGATCATGATGAGGCCCACCAGGATCAGGACGAAGTACTTGAAAAACGTCGCGATGGCGTTAGAAGCTTTCATTCCCATACTGTCACACCTTACCTTTCATCCGAGTAGTAGACCCACTTCTTCTGGCTGGTGAAGGCGATGATCGTCAGGATGCAGACGATGACGAACATGATCCATGCCAGTGCGGAAGCCATGCCCATCTGGTTGGACTTGAATGCGTAGTTGTAGACCAGAATGGAGATGAGGGTGGTGGAACCGCGGGGACCGCCGTTGGTGATGATGAACGGGCCATTGAACTCCTGGAAAGCCTGGCAGATCTGAGTGACCAGGTTGTAGAAGATGATGGGGGTGATCATCGGGACGGTGATGGAGAAGAACTGCTTCCATTTGCCAGCGCCGTCGATGGTGGCGGCCTCGTACAGGTCGGCCGGCACGCCCTTCAGAGCGGCGAGGAACAGCACCATGGCGGAGCCGAACTGCCAGATACGCAGGAAGCAGATGATCCACAGTGCGTAGCTGGGGTCGCTCAGCCAGGAAGGACCCTGGAAGTGGCCGAAGGTCAGCATACGGATGAGGGTGTTGACCAGACCGTCATCACGGAACACGGCCTTCCACAGCACGGCGATAGCAACAGAGCCGCCGAGGATGGAGGGGATGTAGTAGACGGTGCGGAACACGTTCACGCAGGCGATCTTGAAGTTCAGGATGTAGGCGATGAACAGTGCGAAGACCAGCTTCAGAGGCACAGTGATGAAGCTGTACTTGAAGGTGGTGATAAGCGCCTTGGTGATCTTGGGAGTGGAGAAGGCGTCCACATAGTTCATGATGCCATACTGATGGATGCCGTTGAAGAAGTCCATATCCGTAAAGCTGTAGTACAGAGACTGGCCGAACGGGATGGCCTTGAAGACGACGAAGCCGATGATCCAGGGGATCAGGTAGAACAGGCCCTGCCATTTGTCAAAAAACTTCTGGGCCGGGGTACGCCCGAGAGAGGGCGCTTTGCTTTCTTTCATCCGGGAATCCTCCTTTTATAAGGATATGTCTCGTACGCCGCACAATAGTTTGGACACATTTTTGTCAAAAAAATGTCATCACCGTCTTGCAAAAAAGGGGCATCCGTCCGTAGGTGGAAGGAATGCCCCTTGCAAGACTCCTTTATGCGGGGCGGCCCGTTGTCAACACCGCGCGTGTGCGGGCCGCAAAAAGTCCGTGAGGCGGAAATCAGACGGTGTAGCCGACAGACTCCATGCCGTCCAGCAGGGTATCGACCAGGTCAGCGCCGGAAACATTGTCGTAATCCAGAGTGTCGAACACTTCCTGATAGACGCCGGTGCCGGTAGCCTTCAGGTCGTTGGACTCGAACAGGGGGTCGAGCTGGTTGGAAACGAAGGCCATGACCTTGCCGTTTGCCTCAGCCACCAGCTCCTTGATCTTGCCGGCGCCCTGAGCAGCAGCCAGACCAGCCTTGGAAGCGGGGATGCCGCACTCGGAGCCCATGATCTCGGCACCTGCGGTCTCGTTCAGCAGGAAGTTGATGAGGGTAGCTGCCTCTGCGGGATGCTCGCAGGTCTTGGTGATGGCCAGACCCATGGAGACCTTGGAGAAGCCGCCGTTGTAATCGCCGAACTTGATCTCCTCGCCCACGGTGAAACCAGCCTTGTTCTCCTCGTCCAGAGCGTCAGCGTACTTGGTAGCAGAGGAGTCCCACTCGAAGCAGCCGGCCAGCTTGCCGGTGATCCACTCGGTGGACTGGTGAGCGGCGTTGTCGCCGTTGGAGCCGTAGTAGGTGGGCAGGCTCATGATGACGTGGCCCTCGACCAGGCTCTTGATGAAGTCGATGCCCTCAGCGATCTGGTCGGCATCGTAGTTCAGGGTGGAGGTGGAGGGGTCGGCCCAGTCCTTGCCGTACTTGCTCTCGAGGTAGAACACCATCAGGATCATACGGTCGTATGCGCCCAGGTGCAGGGGATAGTAGTCATCGCCCAGCTTCTCCTGGAAGGTCTTGCCGGCAGCCATCAGCTCGTCCAGAGTGGTGGGGAAGGAGATGCCGGCCTTGTCGAAGGTGGTCTTGTTCCAGTAGAAGATACGGCCGGTCATAGACACGGGCACGCACTGCTGAGCGTTTGCCACGTTGCAGGCAGCCAGCTTGGCCTCATCCCACTGAGTCAGGTCGAGGTACTCGGAGACGCTGTTCAGGTCGATGAAGGTCTGGCCGTTCTTGGAGTAGTTGTACAGCCAGTTCCAGTTGATCTGGCAGACATCCTCAGCGACGCCGCCAGCGAACTTGGTGGACATGGTGTCCTCCCAGCCGGACCATGCAGCGAAGGTGGGGTTGACGGTGATGGTGCTGTGCTCAGCAGAGAAAGCCTTGATGGCCTCCTGGTAAGCGTTGTGACGGGACTCGCCGCCCCACCAGCTCATGGTCAGGGTGACGGGGTCGGAAGACAGGCCGGCCACGGAAGCTGCGGCGGAAGAAGCAGCAGTGGAAGTGGCGGTAGAACCAGCGTTGCCGGAGCCGCCGCAGGCGGCCAGCAGGCCGGCAGCACCCACAGCGCCAGAGACCTTCAGAAAGTCACGACGAGAAATTGCCTTGCTCATTTTCGTTCTCCTCCTATGTTGAAAACATCTTCTTGCACGGACGCCTCTGCAAAGCATCCGTTGTATACAAATATAATACCAAAGGCAAGAAAAAAAAGAAAGATGCAAATTGTAGTGATAGCGGCAGAAAACGTACAAATATTGCGCTTATTTTTTGCCCGGTTTTGACGTCATTGCCATAATGAATAAACTTGGACCGAAAAACTGTGCAACTTGTATACTTCAACGATTTGCATAGAAAACTGGGATGCAACAGGAGAAGATTGGCCTGAATTGCAAGAATTTTGTAGCCGAGGCAAAATTTGTTGAAAGAGCGTTGTATACATCAAAAGCGACGATAACAGAGAGTTCCGGCCCCGAGCTGATATATCAATAGCGCAAAAAACGCGCGAATCAGGCCCAGACTGATATATCACGGATGCAGAAAAGATACAAAAATGCCGCCCGGCGCGCGGACGGCATAAAATCAGGGAAAAGAGTCACCGGCGGGCGGCGTAGAAAGCGCTGCGCTCCCGGAAATAGCACTGGGGACACATGCTGACGTACTGGACGTCGTTCTCAAGGTCGATGGCTACCTGTTCGCCCTCAAAGACGAAGCGGCCGTTGACTTTGCGGCAGTTGCAGGTGGCCTTGCGGCCGCAGGTGCAGATGGTCTTCATCTCCTCGATGGTGTGGGCCAGCTCCAGAAGCCGGGTGGAGCCGGGGAAGCCCTTGAGGGAGAAGTCGGAGCGCAGGCCGTAGCAGATGACGGGGATGTTCAGCTCTACCGTCACCATAAACAGCTGTTCGGCCTGCTCTGCGGTGAGGAACTGGCTCTCGTCGCAGAGCACACAGGCCAGAGGCCGGCCCTCGCTGCTGGCGGCCCGGACGGCCTCCACCAGGTCCATGTCCGGCGGCACCAGCAGATCGGCAGGGCGGCGGACGCCCAGACGGCTCACGAGGTCGCCGCTGCCTTTGGTGTCCACCTTCGGCTTGAGGATGAGCACCCGCATCCCCTGCTCCTCGTAGTTGTGGGCCACCTGCATCAGCGCGGTGCTCTTGCCGCTGTTCATTGCGCCGTAACGGAAATAAAGCTTTGCCATGTCGAAAAAGTCTCCTCATGAAAGGACTCTCTCAGCCAAAGCCTGACGGAGAGGGCCTGTATTATCGATAGTATCTGCTCAGTCCTGATTGCGCAGCCGGTAGCCCAGGCTCATCAGGCTGTCGCCGAGGTGGACGTTCTCCACCACCACGTCGGGGTAGGAGACAGACAGATCGTAGTGGGAGAAGTTCCAGAAGCCCTGGATGCCCAGAGCCACCAGACGGCCGCTGATCTCCTCTGCGCCGCTGCGGGGCAGACAGAGCACAGCCACCTCGGGGTGGTGCTCGGCGCAGAAAGCTTCCAGCTCATCAATGTGTAAAATCTGGATGCCGTTGATCTCTTTGCCCACCTCGTCGGGGGCGTTGTCGAAGGCGGCGATGAGCTTGTAGCCGTTGGTGTCGGTGGTGATGAAGCGGCTCACAGCCTTGCCCAGACGGCCGCAGCCGATAAGGATGGTGGGCAGGAGGTCGCCGTTGCCAAAGAGCAGATGCTCAAGGATGCTCAGCAGATTCTCCACCGAGTAGCCGATGCCCTGACGGCCATTCACGTCGCCGATGCAGTTGAAGTCCTGCCGCACCTGAGAGGCAGTGGTACCCATCTGGGCGGCCAGCTCACGGGACGAGATGCTGGTGATGCCGTCGTTCTTCAGGGTGCGCAGGTAGCGATAGTATTTGGGCAGGCGCTTGATGACGGGCAGAGAAGCTTTGCCGGGAGTGTTCATAGGGGGGTCTCCTTTCTTTTTATCCGCAGCATTGCCGGGGAGAAGTGCGCAGCGGCAGGGTGCTCCGGCAAAAGATTTGTACTTTCTTGTACAATAATGATACATATTTGACAATCTTATCTCTAGTATAAAGTATACAGCGCGAAGAGAGAATGTCAAACCATTTGGCACATTTTTTTGAGAAAGAAAAGAAATCTTTACCGAAGTATAACCGGCAGGAATGCCGGACAAGCTGAAATGAAGCAAAAAGGAGGATACGCAGAATGTCACAGGAAGAGAAGAATATCCCCGTGGAGCAGCAGCGGCTGGAAAAAGAGCAGATCGAGGATATGGGCAGCGTTTACCGCACCCGGGGAGCTCACGCCATCCACTGCCTGACGGTCATCGGCCAGGTGGAGGGCCATGTGGAAGCGCCCCAGGGCCAGAAGACCACCAAGTATGAGCACGTCATCCCCCAGCTGGTGGCCGTGCAGGAGGACCCCGCCATCGAGGGCCTGCTGGTCCTGCTCAACACCGTGGGCGGGGATGTGGAGGCGGGGCTTGCGCTGGCGGAGCTCATCGCCAGCATCTCCAAGCCCAGTGCGGCGGTGGTGCTGGGCGGGGGCCACTCCATCGGCATCCCGCTGGCCGTCAGCGCCCAGCGGAGCTTCATCGTGCCTACTGCCACCATGACGGTCCACCCCGTCCGCCATTCCGGCATGATACTGGGCGTACCCCAGACCATGCGCTGGTTCGAGCAGATGCAGGAGCGCATCACCGGCTTCGTGGCGTCCCACAGCGGCATCTCGGAGAAGCGTTATACTGAGCTGATGATGCGCACGGGCGAGCTGGTCATGGACGTGGGTACCGTGCTGGATGGCCGAAAAGCCGTGCGGGAAAAGCTCATTGACGAGCTGGGCGGGCTGTCGGATGCGCTGGCATGGCTCTATCGAGAAATCGAGGGGAAATAAATTGCCATTTGACTTTTCCCGTGGTACAATGAAAGAATCGAGTCGTATCGAAATTCTTCCATCGTCACCGACAGAGCCGCCCTGAGCGCGCCCTGCTTCATGATATAAAATAAGGAACGGGTTTTAGGAAACATGGCAAAGAGAAAACGCAAGACCTCCGGGCGCAGCACAGCCTCGCGCCGCAAGAACCGGACACAGGACCGGATGCCCGCGGGGCTCATCACCCTGTTTGCGGGGCTGGTGCTCATGGCGCTGGCTTTCGTGCCGGGCAGTTCGGCCTGGCGCACGATGCACGATGTCCTGTTCGGCGTGTTCGGCTGCGGAAGCTTCGTGCTGGGCGCAGCGCTGTGCTATCTGGCCATCCTCTACACCCGGGGCGAAGACCTTCTGCCCCACATCGCCAAGCTTGCGCTGGGGCTCATCTTCGCCAGCGGCACGGTCATCGTCTTTTCTGACATCCCCACCGACCAGACCGCCGCGCAGATGACTGCCGCCTGTTATCATAATGGGATGAGCGCATGGCTCTCGGGCGGTGCGCTGGGCGCTGTGCTGGGCGGGACACTCCTGCTGCTCTGCGGCAGACCCGCCGCCAATCTGGTCATGGCGGCGCTGGCGGCCTGCGCCAGCCTGTACATTTTCGACGTTACGCCCGCCGAGTGCTGGCAGTGGCTCTGCAACGTGGGCGGCAGCGTCCACGAAAAGGGCCTTGCCGTCCACGAGCAGAATGCCGCTCGCCGGGCCGAGCGTCTGGCAGAACGTGCCGCCGAGGAGGCCGCGGCAGAGGAATACGAGGACTATGACGACGACCTGCCGGAAGACGAAGTGGGCGAAGGCGGGGACTGCTGCGGCGGCGAAGAGCCTGCCGCGCCCGCCTTCCATATCCAGCCTCCCGGCTGGCTGGCTGGCGTCTTCCACTGGGGCCATCAGGTGATGCAGGGCGGCGAACAGGCAGAGCCTGCCCCTGCGCCCGCACCGGAAGCGCAGACCCCGCCTCAGCCCGAGCCTGCCCCCGTACAGGTGGAAAAGTCCCGGCCCCGTGCGCCCTTTGATATTGATTTAGGCCCTGACCATACCACCGTCACCGAGGGCGGCAGTGAGCCCATCGAGCCCATCATCCTCGGCCCCGGCGGCACCTTCGGCATGGACCCGCTCCGCCGTGCGCCCATCCGCGCCACCGTGACGCCTATCGTCCCGGACGCTGTGGATACCGCCGCCGAGGACTTCTTCACGGCCCAGCCCGAGCCGACGGTGACACCTACCGTTACGCCCGCAGCCCCGGCAGAAGAGCCGGAACAGCAGCCCGCGCCTGAGCCGCCGCTCTCCTTCGGCATCCCGCTCTATGATCTGACCCCGACTCCGGAACCGCCCCCGCAGCCGGTCAGCGCCGAGAACGCTGCGGCGTTCCGCTCCGAGCCGGATGAGGATGGCTGGATCAGCATCACCAGTGACCCGGTGGAAGAAAAAGACCTTAATACGCTGGTGGCAGCCGCCATGGAAAAGCCCGCTGTCTCCGAGGAGCAGGCCGCGAACGCCCCCGCCGAAGAGGCGGAGACGGAGGAGAGCTTCCAGTATCAGTACCCGTCCATCGAGCTGTTCGAGCGCGCCCCGGAGGAAAGCGACTCCGGTGCGGAAGACGAGCTGAAAGCCAACGCCCAGAAGCTGGTGGACACGCTGGAAAGCTTCGGTGTCCGCACCCGTGTGCTGGATATTTCCCGCGGCCCGTCGGTCACCCGGTATGAAGTCCAGCCCATGGCGGGCGTCAAGATAAGCCGCATCACTTCGCTGGCGGACGACATCGCCCTGAACCTGGCGGTGGCCGATGTCCGCATGGAGGCACCCATCCCCGGCAAGCCTGCCGTGGGCATCGAGGTGCCGAACCATAAGAAAACGCCGGTCTACATCCGCAGCGTCTTCGAGAGCCAGAGCTTTTTGCGGATGACCTCGCCGATGGGCATTGCGCTGGGCAAGGACATCGCCGGCGTGGCCCAGGTGGCCGACCTGTGCAAGATGCCCCATCTGCTCATCGCGGGCAGCACCGGCAGCGGTAAATCGGTCTGCGTCAACAGCATCATCATGAGCCTGCTGTTCCGCTCCAGCCCCGAGGACGTCAAGCTCCTGCTCATCGACCCCAAGGTCGTCGAGCTGGCTGAGTACAACGGCATCCCCCACCTGCTGATGCCCGTCGTCACCGAGCCCCGCAAGGCGGCCGGCGCACTGGGCGGCGCAGTGCAGGAGATGGAGCGCCGCTACCACCTCTTCGCGGAGAACAACGTCCGCGACATCAAGTCCTTCAATAAGCTGGCGGCAGCGGACCCGAACCTCGAGAAGATGCCCTATATCGCCATCATCATCGACGAGCTGGCCGATCTGATGATGGTCGTCGGCAAGGATGTCGAAGACTCCATCTGCCGCATCGCCCAGAAGGCCCGCGCCGCCGGTATGCACCTCATCGTGGCGACCCAGCGCCCCAGCGTGGACGTCATCACCGGCCTCATCAAGGCCAACATCCCCAGCCGCATCGCCTTCGCCGTGTCCAGTCAGGTGGACAGCCGCACCATCCTCGACGGTGCCGGTGCCGAAAAGCTGCTGGGCATGGGCGATATGCTCTTCATGCCCGTGGGCGCACCCAAGCCCACCCGTATCCAGGGTACCTTTGTGCGGGATGAGGAGATCAGCCGTGTGCTGGACTTCATCAAGAAGAGCGCCACCGTCCAGTACGACGAGGCCATGATCGAGGCGATGGAAAAACACGCCATCCAGGACGGCAAGAAGGGCAGCAGTTCTGCCGACTCCGATGAGGAGGGCGGCAGTGACCCGATGCTCAAGCAGGCCGTGGAGGTGGTCATCGACGCCGGTCAGGCGTCCACCAGCCTTTTGCAGCGCCGCTGCAAGCTGGGTTATGCCCGCGCCGCCCGCATCATGGACGAGATGGAAGAAAAGGGCATCATCGGCCCCTACGAGGGCGCAAAGCCCCGCGCTGTCCTCATCAGCCGCCAGCAGTGGCTGGAAATGCAGATGAATCAGCCGGATGAATAACCTCTCAGTCAAAGCCTGACGGCTTTGCCGGCTCCCCTACCAGGGAAGCCGCTGGCGTACCGGACAGGCTCACGCTGGATGAATAAAATTTTTATCGCAAGTCAAGAAATTAGCGCAACAGTCAAACAGCATATTTGCGATATGCAATTCAACGTTGTTGCTGTTGCATTAAAAAG
>OGHE01001957.1_pt1 | contig 11604 bp, 6 predicted proteins | sample 1571431 | NCBI WGS metagenome assembly OGHE01 (sample SAMEA2581966, study PRJEB24529) | metagenome | biome: Human gut stool | place: China | collected 2011 | reverse complement strand
CGGCCGGAAATCTGTTTTGCGTCATAGCCGAGTTCCCGTGCCATTTCGCAGAATGTAGCTGCCATAACATAGCAATTTCCGGTTTTGCAGGCGAATCCATAATTTGCATAATATTCCGTTCCCGGAGCAGCTGTCGCCGTGTACTTGGAATACTTCATGCCGGCAGACCACTGGAACGCCGCTTTCAGATCCCAGCCTACCTGATTCAGAACAGCCGCAGCTTTCGGATAGCGATTTTTCTTGTCTACAATACCATTCTTTTTGCAAAATTGTTTGAACTCAGCACTCTCATAGAAGGCATTTCGAACTGTATCGCGGGAAGTACCACTGTCCAAAGCATTTTTCCACGAAGAAAAGCCTCTGCTGTCGGCAGTTCTTCCGAAAATTGCCGTATAAAGATCGTTGACATACTGTGCATTGCTGGTATTTTTGTTGTGATATTCCTGCGATTTGAAAAATCCGTCTGCCAGTTCCGCACCAGAACCGGTAGTGATCGTCTTTTTGACCCAGTTTTCCACTTCTGTCCCCACAGGCGTTCTTCCCAGAATCTGATAACAGCCGGCAACCATTTTTGCCACGCCAGGGTGCTTGTCCCGTTCTTCAGTCAGTGTAATATTTCCGCTGGAAATACCACCCGCAGAACAAGTTTTCTTAAATTCTGCCGAAGATGCAAACTGTGCCATCAGGTAATTACGGGAAACACCGTTGCTCAGAACATTTTTCCACGACTGCACCTCCGAAGTATTGCAGCTACGGCCGAAAAACGCCTGATAGAGGTCTGCAATATAATCTGCATCACTGGCATTCTTGCTTTTGTTCTGATACTCACGGGATTGCAGGATATTTTTGACCAGTGCAGTTCCGGAACCGCCGTTTCTGGTTTTAGAAATCCATTGGTTGATCTCGCTGCCACTTGGTGTTCTGTCCAGAACAGCATAACAGTTCACTACCATTTTCGCAACATTCGGATACTTATCACGTTCTTCTGTCAATGCAATACTGCCGCGTGTCACGCCGTAAGAAGCACACAGATTTGTGAATTCAGTGGAATTGGAAAAGCCATGCATCAGATAGTTTTTAGAAACGCCCTGCTGATAAATAGTCAGCCAGTGTTGAACCTCCGAACTGCTTCCGGTTCGATTCAAAAAAACCTGATACAAATTAGCGATATACACCTCATCACTGAGCTGTTTGTTCTGATATTCCTTGCTGTTCAAAAATCCCTTAACAGCATCTACCACAGAAATGCTGCCACTGCTGATCCTGTCATGCCAATTTTTTAAGCCGGCAGAATCCGGTTCCCGTTCCAAGCACACGTTGTACAGCCGGTTGACAAATGCCGTGACAGAATCTTCTGCGATATCCTCCGGTGCATCCGTCTGCGGAATTTCTTCCGTTTCAGTTTCAACATCTGCCGCAGCCATTTCTGTTTCCGCTTCTGTGGTTGTAACTTCCACAGCTTCCGAACCGGAAAGTTCCGTTTGCACTTTTGTCCCCGGAGTTTCTGGGATTTCCGCCGCTTCTGTTGCAGTCGTTTCTTCTGTTGCTTCCTGCACCATTTCCGTTTCCGGCGGCATAGTTTCTGCTGCCATAGCGACAATCGGGCAAGTGTTTACCACAATTACGCCAGTCAGCATTGCAGCAAGAATTTGCTTCTGAAGATGCTTCTTTTTCATAAACGCCTCTGATCTCCCTTGTAATTGATTTGGACAGCCAAATCGATTCCGCATATTTTCAAGCCAAAACAGTTCTCATAGAATTTAACGCATAAAACAATGATTTTGTGACAAGCGAAATTCTTGTTTTGGCCGGATGCTCCAATATACGGAATCGAATCTGGTAATTTATCCTTATTCATATTATACCATAAGTAAATCGCAAAGAAAAGCAGTAAAATGATTCCTGGTTAATTTTTTAAACAATTTCTGGAAGAAGAAAGTCGGAACAGAGTATATTCCATACTCTGTTCCGACTTCTTTTGCCTATAACTGCGATATATCGCCTTACTTCTTGTTTATCCGATCATGCTCCGCAGCAATCCCAGATCTAAACCATTCACCGTGCCGTCTGCCGTTGTGTCAGCCAGTTCTGCCTGTTCCTCTGTCAGTATATCAATTCCCAACAAATATTTCTGCAAGGCCACTATATCTGCCGTGTTGACAACGCCGTCCTGATTCACATCACCCGAAATTGTCTGAGAAATGATGCCCTTGACATCACACAATTCCACAATTTTCACTGTGCCACTCGAAGAGGAAACTGCAACAGAATAACCCCCGCAGTCCTCCTGCGTATTTGCTGTAACGGTATAGGCTTTTTCCGTTGCTCCGTCAATTGCTTCTCCATTGTGGTACCACTGGTAGGAAAGCCCCGTTCCAGAGGTTTCCGGTGTCAGCAGCATGGTGTCCTTTTCTGCAAGGTAAACTGTCTGCTTTGCGGAATACACATCAAAATTGTCCTGTAAAATATAGCTGTCCGCCTTGACAGAACCAGCATTTACCCACGAATTTGACTGATCCTGAATGGTCACACTGATGTTGGTAATTTCAGTTCCAGCCTCCAAATCTACCAGTTCTCCCAAAGGAACCCGGAATTCGACTTTTCTGCCGTCGTGCTTCTGTACACAGCCACTGGGAACACCATTATTGAAATACACAAATCCGTTTCCCTGATAGTAGATCCAGCACCGTTTGCCACTTGTTTTGTTCTGGAATGAAAGGTTGTACACCGGAGAAGCAGCATCATATGTCAAATCAGCAAAGACGTATAAATATTGGTCGTTGTTGGTGATGTACAGCTGATTGCCGTTATCGTCTGTGACAGTGCACTTGTCCTCCGCATATTCCGTGTCATTGCTGGAGATACCGTCTACAACAGAAAGGTTCTGATAAGTGTAGACAGAGCCGTCAGAATGGGGGAGTTCCTGTTCTGTGTTGATCTGATAAAAGTCGTTGTCTGTCTGCGGCTTGTCAGATTCCGTTGCAGAAAAGCTGCCCAGATAATTGGCACCCAGAGCAGAGGTCCAGGTATCATGATTGGCAAACTGTATAGAACGAACGTTAGTTTCGCTGATGTCGTTTTCTCCCGTGGAAAGTTTCAGATAGACATTCCACTTGCCGGCTTCAATGCCTGCGGGAAGCTTCAGGTCGAATTCCGGAGAAACAGTTGTGCAGGAATACCATTGGTTTGCATTGGCATCAACAGCTGTCCGGATATAATTCCCGTCCTTTTCCAGAATGATCTCTGCCTTTTGCTGCATGATCGGATTGGCAAAACCGGTATTCTCAATTTTGGTGCAGACTTTCAAAATACCGTTTTGCTCCACGCTTTCGCTCAAATCGGAATCCCGCAGCACAAAACGATACCCGATATGATCCCGTATGAATTTGAAAACAGTTTCCCCATAGTAAGCACTGTTGTCTACGTTCTCTACATCATATTCTTTTCCGAAAGTGTAATCCTGATACAGTTTAAAAATATTCGAATTGATATAACTCAAGTGCGAATAATACATTTCCGGCACCGCATTTTCCGGAAGATATGTATCGTACTGTTTGGCAAAGTCCAGATTTCCGGAAAACTCTCCGCCATAATAGGAGGTATACGTCTGCTGCCGCAGCCACTTCAAATCTCGTTCACGATTGTGAAACGTTCCCAGGTCGGAATCAGAACCCATGTAACCGTCGTTGTACAATCCCACACGGGAAGCCTTGCTGTTCGGTTCCAACACATATTCTCCTAGTTCTGATTCCTCAATGCCAGCCCATTTGGCAAAGATATTCGGTGTTCTTACAGTTACCGGAATCGGGTCAGGAACCACATCTAACAACAAATCCAGCAGCTTCGCCTTGTCTTCCAAAGAGCAGTATTTTCCACCCCATTGTTCGCCGTAGCAACCCACAAAGCCGCTTTCTACATAGGCAATAATGTCCTTGTAATCTTCCAGAAAACCGTCTTTCCGTATTTGTTCGATATGCTTGCACATCTGCTCAAAAGTAGCCGGTTCAGGATTGCGGACACCATTCGCATCATACCGAAAACGAATACCAATGGTACAGCCGTTTTTGCGGCAGTTTTCCAATGTTTTTCGTAAGTTTGTAAAGAACGTTTCGTCCAGATCATAGTCCGTACCAGCGGTATAATTGCCGCTGTCGTCAGTCGTTCCGTTTGCTCCGCTGGAAAAGCCGCCAATGTCCACAAAGAGCACCACCAGACTAGCAGTCGGGTTGTACAACCTGGTGTCGTTAGGATTGCAGTTGACCGCAACACCAGAACTGTATCCGGCTCCCGGATTCCCAAGTGTTTCCGTAGATTCCGTGTAATCAATGCCAGAATCCAAGAGTACTTCTTCCGCACCGACAGTGGCTTTCGGCAGCATGGCAAGCATGGCAGAACCGCAGAGCAGTGCCAGTGCAGCAGCTATGATTTTTGTGAACTTCATACAGTTTTCCTCCGATATAAGAATTCAGTTTTGTATATATTTTATTGTACCATAGAAGCCCCAGTTTCGTCAAGACATAATTCGACTTTTTTCCGAAACAACTTTACAAACCGTTTCCCACATGGTATAATAAAAATATCGCAGAAATAGGAGGTGCCGTTTTGGACTACTTTGAGAACACAACACGCATTACAGAAGACGGATACGCTGCAATTTTACAGATGCAGAAGAAACAGCACTGCATTATCTGCCGTGCCATTGGAATTCTGCTGGCAATTCCGTTTTTGGAACGGCTGATCTATCGGGGCATTTTGTTGGGAATTGGCGATACGGCAGATTTTCACCTTGGATTTTTGGATTTCTTTTTTTTGCTGCTGCTGGCTGCTGCCTTTTGGATATGGCATCTGCCGAAAAAACAGATACAAGACCGCATTCGCCGCACAAGAGGGAAACTAGATCTACAGGCGGTCAACCAATACACTTTTTTGCCGGAATGTATCCGCATGATGAGCACTTCCTCCTTGGAAAAATACCAGCTGGAATATGAGAACCTGACATGGATTCGATGCGATAAACGGTGGATCGTGCTCTACTTTGCCCGTCAGGATTTCACCATGCTGGTCGATAAGCAGGGCTTCACTCGCGGAACTGCAAATGCCTGTCTGGCTTTTCTGAAAGGGAAGCAGGAAGGCAAATGAGATGCAGATAAAATGTCAAAGAGATCGTTTCATTGCATTTGCAAAGAATATCGTTCCAAAGGTGGAAAAGGAAAATTCGATGATAAAGAAACTGCTGAAAAGTCATCGCTATCCGCCGGAGGGTATGGACGATGCTGTTGCTACGGTCATGCAGCAGTGTGAGCTGTGGGCGGATAATGTCATGAACGTGTAAGTAATACCCATATTTCAATAATTTAGCGTAGGTTGTGATACAATGGTAAATAGTCATTTTATTCCGCAATTCATACTTAGAGACTTCTGCTCCGACAATAAAATACAATATTACAACAAAGGCACTCAAACATTGGAAACAAGGTCTACAAGATCGGTATTCTCTGAGAAAGGATACTATCCAGACCACCTCGAAAAAGAATTATGCTCTAAGATAGAGTATCAGTTTTCTGTGGTGCTTAACAATAAGATATTGAATGCACGGAACAATATTACCTTGAATTACGAGGATATGTGGATTTTAAAGAAATTCCTTATTATCACTATGTTGCGGATACACGATGATAATATGGAGCATAATACATGGTATAAATATCTAAAAAGAGACGGCTTTATACAGAATCCTGATGAATTCCAGAGCAAGTTTAGCGGTGATTTTTACGAGAACATTACTAAAATTCTGAACTGTTCCGATCCTATATCTGCACTGGAGCTTACAGAAACAGAAGCAAATATGACACTATTCTCTTTTGTAAGAGATGTTATTAATTCTTATAATGTATTTGTTAAGACAAGTAAATCCAAAGAAAACTTTGTTATGCCTGACAGGGGCTGGGCTAATTATTGCGGCATAATATGTATGAAAAAAATCAACGGAATAATGGATATGCCTATTTTTCCATTTGATCCGTTTCTTCAGCAGATAGTTAGGATGTCATCTCCACAGGATTACGCCGTGTTTCCACTATCAAGCCAACTTGCATTATTAACAGTTAGTCCAGCGATTCAAGTTATACTACCAAGCTCCCCATACAATGTGATACTGCCGCCAGAAGCTCCTACCTTAGCAAAATGTATGGGCTTTGGAAATAATAAGGTTTTTTCGCCGCCTAAAACTCAGCTTGTTTGCAGAACAAAACTGTATATGTATGAAGTCCACCAATTAAAGCCTTCTGATGTCGTGTTCCTTAACTCTCTCTTGATTGGAAATGCAGATTCATACCTTGGCTTTGCGGAGCCTGAGAGAATAAAGCAAAGTTTTGAATACTGCAAGCTCCAACTGCCGTTGGACAGTGCATCATAAGCGGTTTACCAATAGCCCAAAGTCTAATGATGAAATTGTCAATAACACTTGACACATTAACCGCAAGGATTTTGAAGTTAAGCAGCGATAGTCAAAGCGGAATAGAACCTACGCCGTTTTACAGCTGGTGGGCGCCCCCCGATTGCCGAGCAGATTCTGCGGTTGCTCCAGTAACTCATGAAATACCGCCAGACCATGAATTTCAGTTCTTCTATTTTGTAATGTTCTGTCTTTCTGCCCCGATGATAAAACAATTCCTCTTTCATCCTTGCCCAGATGCTTTCACATCTCGCATTATCATGGCATCTCCCTCCAGCACTGTTCATACTCTGCACAATGCCATATTTTTGAATGACTGCCCGATATACAGCACTGGTGTACTGGCTGCCCCGATCGGAATGCACAATGGCTCCTCGAATCTCCGGATACCGCAAATTCGCATTTTTCAGTGTTTCACAGCATAGTTCAGCTCGCAAATGGTCTGCCATGGCAAGACCATTTGGCATCAGGTCATAGCAATCAAAAATCGCCGAAACATACAGTTTTCCGTCTTTTGCCTTGATTTCAGTAATGTCTGTAACGCATTTTTTCAAAGGTGCATCTGCTGTAAAATCACGTTTCAGAAGATCGTCTGATTTACGGGCTTCCCGGTCGGCTTTGGTGATTCCGTTGGGCTGGGTCTATGGATCAGGTTTATCTGCTCCATCACGCTGCGGACAGTTGCTTCGCACGGGATTTTGATACCATCAAGCTTGCCGACGTCATCTGTCCGGATTGCAATATACATCAACCTTTGTTCTTTCCCGATTTCTGACGGCTGGCAGCAAAAAAAGCCGCTGCATCCTCCAAAAACTCATTCATTTCGCTTAGGCGTTTGTTTTCCTTTTCCAATGCTTTGATCCGCTTCCTCAGCTGCTAGTTTTCTTCGGCGATATTCTGAGATTCTTCCGGGCTGCGTTCTCCACAGCCAGTATCAAGGCTTCCAATTTTTACTTTTCTGATCCAGCCATACAGCGTATTTACGGGTATCTGAAGTTCATTCGCTGCTTTTACAGCACCTATTTTTTTTGCAAGCTTTACTGCTGCACTTTGTACTCATTTTCATATTGTTTATTTTCTGACATTCCTTTTTCCTCCATTTTTTCTTTCCCTATTTTATTCCTTTGAGGTTAGGGTGTCAAGTTTTATTATACTACATCACTCTTACTCTATCAAATTTTACTCCATCTCTCCATTCGCAATCCGTTCCGCCAGATCATTCAAATACACCCAACGCTCCATTTTCTCTGCCAGAAGCACTTCCAGTTCTTCTTTCCGGTCAGACAATTCCTGCAGCTTCACATAATCCGACACACTCGCAGTAATCTCCGTTTCTGTCAGCCGAATTTGTTCTTCCAAATCGGCAATTTCATCATCAATGGTATCGTATTCCCGCTGCTCCTTGAAAGAAAACTTCAGCTTTTTCCTGCCGTTGAAAACGCGTTCTTTCTTTTCCGTTTGCTTTTTGGGCTTTTCTGTCGCATTTTCCGGCAGAGCCTTTTCCATGTAATCCTGATAATTGCCGTTGTAGCGGCGAACCTCACCGTTCCCCGTCAGTTCCCAGATTTCCGAAGCCATTTTATCTAAGAAATACCGGTCATGAGAAATCGCAAGAACAGCCCCTTGAAAACTGCGGAGATAATCCTCCAAAATAGTAAGTGTTGCAATGTCCAGATCATTGGTCGGCTCGTCCAGCAGCAACACATTTGGGGCAGTCATCAGCACTTTCAAAAGATAAAGCCGTTTCCGTTCACCGCCAGACAACTTTTCAATTCGATTCCACTGTAATTCCGAAGTAAAAAGGAATCGCTCCAGCATTGTCGCCGCAGTAACCATGCCGTCCGGTGTTTGAATTCGCTCTGCAGTTTCCCGAATGTAATCAATGACTCGCTGGTTGGGATCCATGCTTTCACACTCTTGAGAAAAATAGCCAATGCGTACTGTATCACCGAGTTCAATAGAGCCATTGTCCGGCGAGATTTGTCCACAGAGCATCTTGATCAGCGTAGACTTTCCGGCACCATTTTGCCCAACAATGCCGATTCTGGCATCGCGTGGAAGTTGGTAGGAAAAATCATGAATCAGCATTCTGCCATTCACGGCCTTGGTGATTGCATGAATTTCCACAGTTTTCTTTCCCAGTCGAGAGGAAACCGATTGCAGCTGCATTTTTTCTGCTTCTGCTGGCTTCTCACGATTTTCCAATTCGTGAAATCGTGCGATCCGATCCTTAGACTTGGTGCCTCTTGCACGAACGCCGCGGCGAATCCATTCCAACTCCTGCCGATACAAAGAACGATTTTTTCGTTCCTTTGCTTCTGCGTCAACTTCCCGCTGTGCTTTCTGTTCCAGATACGTACTGTAATTTCCCTCATATTCGAAAATCTTTCCTCTGTCTACTTCAACGATTTTTCGGGTAATGCGGTTCAGAAAGTACCGGTCGTGGGTTACCATAACAATGGCACCCCGATATTTCAACAGCTGTTCTTCCAGCAATCGAACCGTTTCGTTGTCAATATGGTTGGTCGGTTCGTCCAGCAGCAAAACATCGCTGGGCTGAATCAGAGCAGCAGCAATGCCGGCACGCCGCTTTTCGCCGCCGGACAATGTACTAATATCTCTGGTTTCGTCTGTAATGCCCAGTTTTCCCAGAATCGACTTTGCTTCAAATGTCTTTGCTTCTTTCAGATCTTCCGGAAGATGCAGCATGACCTGCTCCAATACGCTGCCATGTGGTTCAAATTCTGGAATCTGTGGCAGATATGAGATACGAATTCCATTGGTACGAATGACATTGCCACTGTCCGGTTCTTCCTCTCCGGCAAGAATTCGTAAAAGTGTAGATTTTCCGGTACCATTGATGCCGATAATCCCCGCCTTATCGCCCTCATTCAAAAAGAAGGAAACGTCGTCCAGTACTTTTCGTTCCATATATTGTGCAGATAACAATATCATAGTTGCATAGCCTCTCTTTTTCAGTGTTCTTATTCTCTGCTATTATAGCAGAAATCCATGCAAAAATCAACGCATTTCTTTGAATTTCCATGACAACTGCACATAAAGCTGACAGAATACTGTCCAAATGAAATTCCTAGGCAGAACCACAAAAAAAGCCGGCAATTCTGTGAGAGTTCTTATGCTGATTCTTTCAAAATTTCAGAAAAAGCTTGATTTTCCGTTAGTTTTGTGGTATGATAGGAATAATGCACTACAAGCGGAAACTTTTTCATGCAGAAAAACCGCTGAAAAAGCCGGAACTTTTCCGGTAGAAAGGAACGAACATGGCGAAAAAGCAATCTTATGATAATGAAAGTATCACGATGCTCAAAGGACCAGACAAGGTACGAAAACGCCCCGGTGTCATTTTTGGCTCTGACGGACTGGACGGCTGTGCCCATTCGGTTTTTGAAATCATTTCCAACTCTATCGATGAAGCACGTGCCGGATACGGCAGCAAGATCGTCGTGACACGCTATCAGGACAATTCCATTGAAGTGGAAGACTTCGGCAGAGGCTGTCCGGTAGATTTCAATAAAAACGAGAACCGCTATAACTGGGAACTGGTCTACTGTGAACTCTATGCAGGCGGTAAATACAACTCCAATGATGACAACTACGCGTATTCTCTGGGACTGAACGGTCTGGGACTTTGTGCCACACAGTTCGCTTCCTCTTACATGGACGTAGAGATCATTCGTGACGGCTTTCAGTACAACCTGCATTTCGAAAAGGGTGTCAATGTAGGCGGACTGCAAAAGAAGCCGACCAAGAAGAAGCAGACTGGCACACGAACTCACTGGCTGCCGGATCTGGACGTTTTTACAGAAATCGAAATACCAGATGATTATTTCTGTGACACTCTGCGGCGGCAGGCAGTTGTCAACCCGAACCTGTTGTTCCTCTACCGAAAAGAAGAAGCTGACGGCACTTTTACCGAACGGCAGTATCTCTACGAAAATGGTATTGCAGACTATGTGCGGGAAATCGCTGGAGAAAACACACTGACTTCCGTACAGAACTGGAGCTGCCAGCGAGAAGGCCGTGACCGTGAGGATAAGCCGACCTATAAGGTGAAGCTGAATGTGGCTCTGACCTTTTCCAATCAGGTACAGCGACTGGAATACTATCACAATTCCAGCTGGCTGGAACACGGCGGCTCGCCGGATAAAGCTGTGCGGCAGGCACTGGTATCCCAGATCGATACCTATCTGCGGCAGAATAACAAATACCTGAAAAGTGAAGCCAAACTGAAATTTGAGGACGTGGAATCCAGCCTGGTGCTGATTTCTTCCAGTTTTTCCACAGAAACCAGCTATGAGAACCAGACCAAAAAGGCGATCACCAACAAATTTATCTACGAAGCCATGACGGAATTCCTCAAGCATCAGCTTGAGATCTACTTCATTGAAAATCCGGACGAAGCAGAAAAAATCGCAGCACAGGTGCTGATCAACAAACGCAGCCGAGAAAATGCCGAAAAGACCCGTCTGAACCTCAAGAAAAAGCTGACCGGCAGCATTGACGTCACCAACATGATCCCGAAATTTGTAGACTGCCGGAGCAAAGACCTGTCCCGTCGGGAGTTGTACATCGTGGAGGGTGACTCTGCATTGGGTTCCGTAAAAATGGCACGAGATGCAGAATTTCAGGCAGTCATTCCGGTTCGCGGTAAAATCCTGAACTGCCTGAAAGCAGACTACAACAAGATCTTTAAAAACGAGATCATTACCGATATTGTCAAGCTGCTGGGCTGTGGGGTAGAAGTTACTACCAAGGCAAACAAGGATATCTCCTCTTTCCATCTGGAAGGTCTTCGTTGGAATAAAATTGTCATCTGTACCGATGCCGATGTAGACGGTTTCCAGATTCGAACACTGATTCTCACTATGCTGTATCGTCTGACACCGACACTGATCGACAAAGGCTATGTGTATATCGCAGAATCTCCGCTGTTTGAAATCACAACCAAAAAGCGGACATACTTTGCCTATACCGAAAAGGAAAAAACAGAGATTCTGGCAACACTGGAAGGGGAGAAGTACACCCTCCAGCGTTCAAAAGGTCTGGGCGAGAACGAAGCAGACATGATGGCTCTGACAACCATGAATCCGGAAACCCGCCGGCTGATTCAGGTGACTGCGGCAGGCATC
>OGHE01001948.1_pt1 | contig 11658 bp, 7 predicted proteins | sample 1571431 | NCBI WGS metagenome assembly OGHE01 (sample SAMEA2581966, study PRJEB24529) | metagenome | biome: Human gut stool | place: China | collected 2011 | reverse complement strand
AGCAGGGATCGGACATTTGGTATACTAACTTTTATACATAAAACAAAATTAAAATAGAGAAAGGCGGTACACCTTTCTCTATTTTTTTTATCTTTGTGAACATACTACAAAAAACACAATGATGAGAAAACTATTCATTCTCTGCGCATTTCTATTGCAATACCTGTTGCCTGCCTACCCACAACAAGCCACAACAGCCACCATAGAGCCCAATCTGAAATACGGAAAACCTTCCAAAGAAGAACTGTCTCTCACCTCTTATGCCCCGGACACTACCGCCACGGCCATTTATCTATTCCATCAGGGACAAAGTGATTTCATCTACCACGACGGTTTCCAGCTGACTACCGAGCATTGGGTACGCATCAAAATTCTAAAACCGCAGGGAGTGTCATACGCCGATGTTTCCGTTCCTTACTACTCTCCTACCGATAAAGATGAAGGACAGGAAAGAGCCAGTGACATAGAAGGCTGCTCCTACAACATGGAAAATGGAAAATGTATCAAAACACCCATGAAGCGGGAATCCATTTCTTTCGAGCGAATCAACAACCTGTATAAAATGCTAAAATTCTCTCTGCCTGCCGTCAAAGAGGGGACTGTCATCGAATACCACTACAAACTCTACTCCGACTATTTTTCACATATCGACAACTGGATGATGCAGGAGGAACTTCCTATGCTCTACAACCAATATAAAATCACAATCCCTCATGTGTTCGTCTACAACATCGAACTCCGGGGAAAGGATTACATACAAGTGAAGCAAAGAGACTCCTCCATTCATGCCACGGAACGTGACGGGTCCGGTGCAGGGGGAGTCAGCAGAGACTTCACCGTTTCGGCACAGGAAACCACCTTTATCTCACGCAACCTTCCGGCTATCCGACAGGACGAATCCTATTGCTGGTGCCCGGAAGACTATAAAGTACAAGTCAGTTTCGACCTGCAAGGAACCCAATTCACACCCAATGAATACAAGCCATACAGCCAGAAATGGGAAGATGTAGATCACCAACTGCTAAAACCGGAAAATACACAATTCGGCAAATATCTCTCGCTCACCAACCCTTTTCGTCCCGAAACCAAACAAGCCTACAACAGCGAAATGAATTTCGAGGAGAAAATCATCTGCGCCTTCCAGGTACTCAAAAAGAAAATGGCCTGGAACGGACGGTATCAGCTCTACAGTAAAGAACTCGAAAAGGTTATCAAGAAAGGAAGCGGCAGTAATGCCGACCTCAATTTTATCCTTATCAGCATCCTGAAAGACTTCGGACTGGAAGCCTATCCGGTGGCTATGAGCCGGCGTTCATCAGGCATACTGCCCTACAACTTTCCTTCCCTTCAAAAACTGAATACATTCATTGTCGCCGTCTACGACATAACCAAACAGAAATATGTATTTTTAGACAGCTCCATGGCTGTACCCGCCCTCAATATATTGCCACTCGACTTAGCTGTAAACAAAGCACGCATACTTTCCCTCAAAGAGAAAGAAGATAAGAAATGGGTGAACGTGATGGCTCTTTCCGACAATAAAAGTTTTATGAAGATTGATGCCCGAATAGAGGGAAACCAAGTGAAAGGACATCGAAGCACGGTTCTTTACGGGCAGGAAGCCATCGAATATCAGACGAATGAGAAGCATAAGCAAGACAGTCTCGTTTCGAATCCTAAAAACAATGTCAGCCAGAAAGAGAAACTCACTTTCACCAACCTAAAAGTGAAAAAACAAGAAAATGACTACGCACTAATAGAAGAAGAGTTCGACTTCGTCTTGCAAGCCGACCGGACGAACGATCACCTTTATATTAATCCGATGCTCTTTCCGCAATTGAAAAATAATCCGTTTATCCAGACGGAACGGGTACTTCCCATCGAATTCCCCTATCCGTACAAGTTCACGATGCTGTCTACGCTGACTCTCCCCGATGGCTACGAAGTGGAGGAGCTGCCTCAATCACAAACCATCCGGTCAGAAGGAGACGGATTACAATGTAAATATATGATCCAGAAACAGGGAAATACAATCCTGCTCAATTATGTATTCCACCTGAAAGGATACATATTCCTTTCCGAACAATACAAACAGCTACAGGAGCTCTGGACCAAAGTGATCGAAAAAAATAATGCACTAATCGTACTCAAGAAGATATAAACTCCACCTATTAATAGAATGATTCGTTCCAATCACTCCATCCTAAAGCAAATAATACGTCGGGCATTCAGCCTGTCCGGTGTCCTTATTTGCCTAAGTCTGCACACACAGACAGTGTGTGCACAGGATATTCTCAAAGATGCCAATTCCGTTATCGTGGAAGCACGCACAGAGGTTCTCTGCAAATCCATGACTCAATCCATAGAAAAAGAGAGCCTGACAATCACTGTTCTCAACCATAAGGGACTGGATGCAGCACATTTCTTCTGCGGATGTGACATGTTCCGTTCTTTGCAGAAATTTTCCGGAGAGATCATCAATGCCGGCGGTCAAAGTGTACGCAAGATAAAGAAAGGCGAACTTCAGAAAAGTGAATATAGTTCTTCGCTTAGCACGGACGATTATTTCTATTATTACGAATGTAATTATCCGACATTCCCTTTCACAGTGAAATACGAATGGGAGGTGAAGTGCAATAACGGATTGATCGGCTATTCCACCTTTATACCGCAGGCATATTTCAACCAAGGGGTGGAGAAAGCAACTTACCGTATCGAGCTGCCTGCAGGACAAGGATGCAGATACCGTGAGCTGAACACGCAAGGAAAAAAAATCCAAGTAAAAGAATCTACCGGAGCCGACGGGCAGCAAGTGATTGAAGCCACCGCCTCCAAACTCTCTCCCATCGTCAAAGAACCTTTCGGGCCGAATTTCGCAGAACTGCTTCCACGTGTCTATTTTGCGCCTTCCGACTTCAAGTACGACAAGTCGGAGGGCGATATGAGCAGTTGGCAAAAGTACGGAGAGTGGCAATACCGATTGCTCGACGGGCGCGACCTGCTCACCGAACCTTTCCGCGCCAAGCTGCACGAACTGACAGCCAACTGCGCCACCGACCGGGACAAGGTGAAAGCCATTTATGATTATCTGGCAAAAACCACCCGCTACGTCAGTATCCAACTGGGTATCGGAGGTTTACAGCCTATTGCTGCTGCCGATGTCTGCCGCACGGGATTCGGCGACTGTAAGGGATTATCCAATTACACCCGTGCCATGCTGAAAGAATTGGGGATTGCTTCTACTTATACAATTATCAGTACCACCAACGAACGTTTGTTACCGGATTTCTCCAGTGCCAACCAAATGAATCACGTCATTCTGCAAGTTCCGCTTCCACAAGACACGCTTTGGCTGGAATGCACCAATCCGTCGCTTCCATTCGGTTATGTTCACCAGGATATTGCCGGACACGATGCTTTACTAATTGAACCGGACGGTGGCAAAATGTGCCGCCTGCCCACTTATCCCGACTCGCTGAACACGCAGCACATCGCTGCCGACATCATTCTCTCCCCCACAGCAGAAGCACGGATAGAAGTGAACGAAGTCTCCCGGATCTTCCAATACGAAAATGAAGCAGGCATCGTCTATCTGGAACCTAACAAACAGAAAGACCGCATCCGTTCGGGCATCCACTTGTCTCAAGCCGATATCCGGAATCTGCAAATCAGCGAATGTAAGGAAGCAAATCCATCCATCACTTTCCGCTACACTGCCACCAGCAATCAATACGGTCATAAGACAGGAAACCGCTTGTTTATCCCCGCCAATGTGTTCCGAAAAGAATTTAGTGTTCCTCCTCTGACGAAGCGCACTTATCCTATTCATATCGACTACGGCTACACAGATACGGACAGTATCCGCATCCAACTGCCGGAAGGCTATGTGATTGAAGGACTTCCGAAACCACTTGACGTAAAAAGCAAGTTTGGCAGTTTCCATTCCGACATTCAGGTGAAAGATAAGAAAATATACATCGTTCACCGATTGTTCATGTCTAAAGGGGTTTACAGTCCGGATGAATATGCGGCATTTCTTGATTTCCGCAAGCAAGTAGCCGGGCAATACAGTGGAAAAATCATTCTAAAAAAAGAATAAGGGGGAACGCTTTACGGAAAATAAAGTATCTTTGCGACTCAATATTTTTTGTGACTTAACAATTCAAAAAAAGGAACATTGAAGAACAAACGATACAATAATATAGAAGAATGGGCAAATACCCTTAGCCATGGAATAGGTATTCTGCTTGGAATCGTGGCCGGATATTTGTTATTGGAAAAGGCTTCCAAAAATATAGAGCCGCAGTGGGCAGTTGCTTGTGTATCTGTCTACTTGGCGGGGATGCTTTCTTCTTATGTCAGTTCTACGTGGTATCACGGCAGTCGTCCGGGAAAGCTGAAAGAGCTGCTCCGTAAATTCGATCATGGAGCTATCTATTTGCACATTGCCGGAACCTACACCCCTTTTACCCTGCTTGTTCTGCGGCATGCCGGCGGATGGGGATGGGGAATTTTCGCTTTCGTCTGGCTATCGGCTATCGCCGGTTTCATTCTTAGCTTCAAAAAACTGAAAGAACATAGCAATCTCGAAACGGCTTGTTACATAGGGATGGGCGCCTGTATATTGGTAGCCATGAAACCTTTGTTAGATCATCTGGGAGAACTGGAAGCCACTACCGCTTTCTGGTGGCTGATTGGCGGAGGAGTTTCGTATATCGTGGGAGCTGTTTTTTATTCGTTGCGCAAACCATATATGCATGCCACTTTCCACTTGTTTTGTCTGGGAGGCAGCATCGGGCATATCATTGCCATCTGGCTGATTCTATAAGGAATAGTAGGGACAAAAAAAAGGCTATCTATCCCAGACAGCCAATCTTTGTTAACCTTAAATCTAATACTATGAAAAACACAGTACAAAGATACGGACTTTTCGGTTATCTCCAAATTTTCGGGGCAAAGCAGCCTAACTTATAACACGGTTTAATAAAAAGCAGAGGTTCGTTAACGTTTAACGCAATAAAGTTAAAAATTAACGAATCGTTTATTAACTATTTAAATGATTGAAGGCTGTTGAAGAGACTTTTCTCATCTAAAGAGACTCTTCCCATCCGAAATTGAAACGAACAAACAAACTGATTCGCTGATTCGTTATATATAGAGAAACTTAAAACAATTTTAGAGCATAAACTTATGGACTGGGAAAATCATCTTATAAAGCACCTGCAATGGTCGGACTCCATTATCAACCGGGAAGCCAAAGAACACGTAGCCCGTGAAATTGCCGCCACGGCAAAAGACGGAGATGTGATAGGAGCCGGCTCCGGCTCTACAGTCTATCTAACTCTGTTCGAACTGGCGCGACGGATTCGTGAAGAGCACTTGCATATTGAAGTGATTCCCGCCTCTCAAGAAATCTCGATGACTTGCATACAGCTAGGCATCCCACAAACTATCCTTTGGAACAAGCGCCCCGACTGGACATTTGACGGAGCGGACGAAGTAGACCCGCAGCGAAACTTGATTAAAGGACGTGGCGGAGCTATGTTCAAAGAAAAACTGCTCATTAGAAACAGCCGCAAAACGTTCATCATCATCGACCCCAGCAAGCGCGTCAATCAGTTGGGAAATAAATTTCCCATTCCGGTAGAGATCTTTCCGGACTCACTAACTTATGTAGACCATGAGCTGCAACGACTGGGTGCATCAGAAATCGTCCTGCGTCCTGCCCACGGCAAAGACGGGCCTGTCTTTACAGAAAATGGGAATTTCATCCTCGACACTCGTTTTAACTATATTGATTCTTCGCTCGAAGAACAACTCAAAACCATTACCGGTGTCATAGAGAGCGGCCTTTTCATAGGTTATGATGTCGAAGTTATCATGGCAGAGTAAAACAACGTAAACTGGAAAATCGCATTTTGTAGGGAAATGAATTTATTTACCACAGAGGACCCAGAGGTGAATCTTGTTCATGCCTGTACGGTTCTGATTCTTTTCATTTATATACCGTAATGCATTGTTTTAGCCTATTCTAACAAGGGTATATTCTCACTGCAATGAGAAAAAGTTCTCATTATAATGAGTATTTCTTCTCATTGCTATGAGTATTTTTTCTCATAGGGATAAGTATAGTTGAGAAATGCATTTCCCACAAAACACAGATATTAAAACGTCATCAAACATATTTATTTTTATTCAAAGCCGAATGATAGTTAAAATAATAGTGAAAACACTGGGAAATTCATTAAAAATTCGGGTAGAATATTACCCCCCATCTCAAAATCAATGAGAAAAAGAGACTACTAAATAAACAAGAACAGATAAAGGAAATTTCAATAAAAGAAACCGGAAGAACCGGACAATTTGCGAAAATAGAAACAAAATAACTGAAAAACAATAAGATAGAAGAAGAAAACACGAAAAAACAGGAAGAAAAAAGATCAATAAGTCTTAGCAGAACTTGGTACATGGTCGTTTCAGTTTTCATCATTGTTAATAGTTCTTTAGTCTTTTGGGAGATGTAAAATGATAAAAAGATACCATTTGGGAGGAAATAATGTTCTTTTTATCTTGAAAACATCTTTTTAGACGCTATCTTTATGATAGAAATTCTATTTTAAAATATATTAAATTGAATATTTCTAGTTATAGTTTGTTGGTTTTTACTAGATGGGAGCTTGCAAAATAATACTTTTTAGTTAAATACGTAACACTTTTTCCGGTTTGTCATAATTAGTGTTATCTTTGCAACCTGTTAGAGACAAAAAATCTGTTTATAGGTTAAATTTAAGAGAGAATTTATGAAAAGAAAATTGATGTTCTTAATGACCTTCCTTTTTATAGGTATAGGTCTGATGACAGCGCAGACATCCAGAGTTACCGGTTTGGTTACTTCTGAAGAAGATGGACAACCTGTCGTAGGTGCTTCAATATTGGTGAATGGCACTACCCTTGGTACTATCACTGATATTGACGGTAAGTTTACAATCGCAAATGTACCAAGTTCTGCTAAAACTTTGCGCATTTCTTATGTAGGAATGATTTCGCAGGACGTTTCCATCAAACCGGGAGTAATAAAAGTCGTATTAAAAAGTGACGCAAAGGCACTGGATGAGGTTGTGGTGACAGCCATGGGTATCTCGCGTGAAAAGAAAGCACTGGGTTACGCCGTTCAGGACGTAAAATCAGATCAGCTGACGCAGGCTGCCAACTCCAATCTGGCAGGAGCACTGCAAGGTAAAGTATCCGGTTTGGACGTTAAGCCTTCAAGTGGTATGCCAGGAGCTTCTTCACAGATCACCATCCGTGGTGCACGTTCCTTCTCGGGTGACAACACTCCGCTTTACGTTATCGACGGAATGCCGGTAACCAGTACGCCGGACGTTAGTACAGACATACAGAACAATGGTAGTGTGAGCGGAGCCGACTTCGCCAACCGTGCGGTAGATATCGACCCTAATGATATTGAAAGTATCAACATTTTAAAAGGACAGGCTGCTTCTGCACTTTATGGTATCCGTGCTTCCAATGGTGTGATTATCATCACAACCAAAAGTGGTAAAGGGCTGGAAAAAGGCAAACCGCAGGTTAGCTTCTCGTCTAATGTCAGCTTCGATGTAGTCGGTCGTCTGCCGGAGTTCCAGAAAACATACGCACAAGGTTCGGGTGGAGTATTCAGCACTACTTCGGGAACGTCTTGGGGACCTAAAATTTCCGAACTTCCAAACGACGCAACGTATGGAGGTAACACGGATAACGAATACACGCAGAAGTTCGGTAAGCAACAGGGAAAATATTATGTTCCCCAACGTGCAGCAGCCGGTCTTGACCCGTGGGCTACTCCACAGGCGTATGACAATGCAAAAGACTTCTTCGACACAGGAATCACCTGGAGCAATTCATTGAATGTAGCGCAGATGCTCGACAAGAGCTCCTACTCTATCTCATTGGGAAATACACATCAGGACGGTATTATCTCAAGCACTGGTATGGACAGATATAATGTAAAGGTTAGTGCTGACACGAAACTGACCAACAACTGGAGTTCCGGATTTACAGCTAACTATATCACTACTTCTATCGACAAGGCAGTGACTTCCGGTAACGGTCTGTTAAGAACGGTTTACGCAGCTCCTCCCAGTTATGATCTTGCCGGTATTCCAAGTCACGTAGACGGTAACCCGTACACACAGAATTCTTTCCGTGGTAGCTTTGACAACGCTTATTGGGCAATGGACAACAACAAATTCACAGAAGATACCAACCGTTTCTTCGGAAACGTATACGCAAGCTATCAGACTGATTTTGGTACAACCAACCACAAGTTGAACGCAAAATACATGGTCGGCGTAGATGCTTACACCACTCACTATGTAGACAGCTACGGATACGGTAGTAACACCGGTGGCGGTCGCGGACAGATCGAAAACTACGGCTGGACGAACGCTACATACAACTCTTTGCTGACCATCAACTATGACTGGCGCATCAACGAGGACTGGGGATTGAATGCTGTATTGGGTAACGAAATTATCCAAAGTAACAGAAAGAAGTATTATGAATATGGTACGAACTACAACTTCCCGGGATGGAACCACATCAACAACGCCACTACTCAACAGACAGAGGAAGAGACGTGGAAAAACCGTACAGTGGGATTCTTCGGTAACGTATCGGCTTCTTACAAAAATATGCTTTATCTGACCCTCACCGGACGTCAGGACTACGTATCTAATATGCCACGTAACAACCGTTCGTTCTTCTACCCTTCTATTTCGGCAGGCTTCATCCTGACGGAACTGGATGCATTGAAAAACAATGTTGTTAATCACGCTAAATTGAGAGTATCTTATGCGGAAGTAGGACAAGCAGGGGATTTCCTCGAAAACTACTACTCAACTCCGACCTATGGAGGTGGTTTTTACACACTGACTCCGATCATGTATCCGATGAAAGGTACTACTGCCTATACTCCGTACTACACGATTTTCGACCCGAAACTGAAACCGCAGAACACACGTTCGTATGAAGTGGGTACTGACGTGAACTTCCTCGATAACTTAATCACATTCAGTTATACGTACTCACGCCAGAATGTAAAAGACCAGATTTTTGAAGTGCCTTTGGCTTCTTCTACCGGTGCCAGCAAACTGCTCACCAACGGTGGTAAGATTCATACCAACACGCACGAATTCACTCTTGGCTTCAACCCCATCCGGACGAAGAATATCAACTGGGATTTTGCATTCAACTGGACGAAAATCGATAACTACGTAGATGAACTGGCACCGGGTGTAGAAAATATCTCTCTGGGTGGTTATGTTACTCCGCAGGTACGTGCTTCGGCAGGTGAGAAATTCCCTGTTATCTATGGTGTAGGCTTCAAGAGAGATGAAAATGGTAATCGTCTGGTAGACGAAAACGGTCTTCCTATCGCTGGTGAAGCACAGGTAATCGGAAAGGTTTCTCCGGACTTCCTGATGGGTTTCAACACCACATTACGTTTATGGAAGTGTACAATCAGCGCAGTACTCGACTGGAAACAGGGTGGCCAGATGTACAGCAGAACAACCGGACTGGCAGACTACTACGGTGTCAGCAAGAGAACGGAAAACCGCGAAGGTACCATCATCTTCGACGGATACAAAACCGATGGAACTAAAAATGATATCGCTATCACAGGTGCAAACGCACAACAGGTATTTTACAGCCGCCTGAACGATATTGACGAATCTTCTGTATATGACAATTCTTTCATCAAACTGCGTGAAGTGGCTGTCAACTACAAAATTCTTCAAAAACGTTCGATAGAACTTTCTGTAAACGCATTTGCCAGAAATATCCTGATCTGGGCTCAATTGCCTGACCTCGATCCGGAAGCCAGTCAGGGTAACAACAACATGGCAGGAGCATTTGAAGATTATTCAATGCCGCAGACAGCTAGTTTCGGCTTTGGTTTCAACATTAAATTTTAATCTGCAAGACAATGAAAAAATATAAATCAATAGGAAAATTGCTGGCAGTTTCTTTCTTGACTGCTGCCATTGCTTCTGCTTGTACGGAAGACGCAATGGATAAAATCAATGAAAACCCTAACAATCCTCTGGATGCGCCTGCAAAATTTTTGATTACAGACTTAGGGGTAAGCACTGCATTCAGCACTGTGGGAGGGGATTTCTCGCTCTATTCTTCTGTTTACATTGAACACGAAACGGGTATATCCAACCAGCTTTACCGGGCGGAAGTACGTAGCGGAGAGCCTACAACGGCTACTACCTACAACAACGCATGGATCAACGTGTATTCAAATATCAAGAACGCTAAAATCGTTATCAAGAAGTGCGAAGAAGATCCCTCGGAAAAAGGAAACGTAGTGACGGAAGCAATTGCTAAAATCCTGCTCGCTTACAACGGAGCAGTGGCTGCCGATGTATTTGGAAATACACCGTACAGCCAGACTGGTATCCTCAATCCGGACGGCACACCAATGTATATGCAGCCCAAAATAGATACGCAGGAAAGCATTTATCAGGAAGTGATGCAGAATCTGGATGATGCCATCACTCTGCTGGATAACGGTACTGCCAAAGATGCAGGTCTGTCCGGCGCAGTCGGTTCTAAAGACTTGATCTACGGTTCAAACACCAGTACTCAAGCAAGTATGTGGCTCAAGACAGCTTATGCGTTAAAAGCACGCTATACAATGCGTCTGCTCAATAAAAGTGCCAATAAGACAACTGATCTTCAGAACATTCTTACTTATGTGAGCAAATCATTTGCTAATGCAAGTGAAGAATGTAAACTGGCTGTTTATGACGCTGATTCGCAGTTGAATCCGCTTTGGTCATTCAGCTATAGCCGTAACAGTTTGGCAGCCAGTGCAAGTCTGATTGAAAAGTTTGTTGAGCGCAATGACCCCAGAGCACCGCAAGCATTTCTGGAGCCCGATCCCACCGGCTATATTGCTTATGGATACGGAGGTACGCAAGCTACAGACATCGCAGGTATCAAAGCGGCTCCTAACGGAACTCCGCAAGAGTTGCAGAACAATTATGGTATGTCAATGATATCATGGGCAATGTCGGCTCCTACTCTTTTAATCAGTTATCACGAAGTGAAATTCCTCGAAGCAGAAGCATTATGCCGCTTGGGAGGCAGACTGGATGAAGCTAAGAGTGCTTTAAAAGCTGCAATCACTGCCGGATTCGAGAATCTGGAAAACTCAATTATAGATGCCGCTGACACTTGGGTATATGATGGTGACAGCGATTTGGGGGCAGATGTAGCAGAAACCTATTTCACGGATGAAGTAGAACCGTTATTCGATGCCAACCCTCTGCAAGAGACAATGATACAGAAGTATCTCGCCTTCTTCGGTGCATCCGGCGAATCACTGGAAGCCTATAACGACTACCGTCGTTTGAAAGGTGCAGGAGAAAACTTCATTGTACTGAAGAACCCGCTGAACAACAATAAGTTCCCATTGCGCTTCGGTTATGGAGCAGACGACGTATTGGCAAATCCTGAAGTGAAAGCTGCTTTCGGTGATGGCCAGTATGTATATAGCGAAGCTGTCTGGTGGGCCGGCGGAAACAAATAATGAACTTAAAATCTCTCAAAGGAGAGACTTTACATAGAGTCGTTTCTGTACTCTAACAA
>OGHE01001945.1_pt1 | contig 11679 bp, 10 predicted proteins | sample 1571431 | NCBI WGS metagenome assembly OGHE01 (sample SAMEA2581966, study PRJEB24529) | metagenome | biome: Human gut stool | place: China | collected 2011 | reverse complement strand
ACCGAGATCTCCACTCTTTCCCTACACGACGCTCTTCCGATCTGCCAAGATGCAGGAATGGTTCCGCGAAGACAAGAACCAGCAGAGCGTATTGGGACGCAACTTGGCTGACGGCGAACTGAAAGTATCCAAAGATGGTGGCGACATAGACGCCATCACAGCCGCGACAATCACCAGCCGTGCATTCCTGAACGCTTTGAACCGCGCCTACAGTGCTTTTTCCGGTGCCGACGGATTGACCGGGGCAACCACATCATCCGATAACACAACTAAAGAGGGAGGAAACGACAATGAGTAATCTGAAAATATTGATGAACGGAATCATCACAGAGAACCCGACATTCGTATTGCTGTTAGGTATGTGTCCGACATTGGGAACGACCTCTTCAGCGATGAATGGTATGAGTATGGGACTTGCAACCATGTTCGTGTTGATCTGTTCCAACATGGTCATATCAGCATTGAAAAATGTAATCCCGGATATGGTCCGTATTCCCGGGTACATTGTCGTAATCGCTACATTCGTAACGGTTGTGCAAATGTGCATGGAAGCATTTATTCCTGCCTTATACGCAAGTTTGGGATTGTTCATCCCGTTGAACGTCGTCAACTGTATCTTGGTGGGACGCGCCGAAGCTTTTGCCGCTAAAAACGGAGTCGTGGCCTCGGCTTTCGACGGAATCGGTATCGGTCTCGGCTTTACGATTGCCTTGACACTGTTAGGAGCTATCCGCGAATTGTTGGGGACGGGTAAACTGTTCAACCTGACAATCATGCCGGAACAGTTCGGCTCGCTGATTTTTGTATTGGCTCCGGGTGCATTCATCGCACTGGGATTCCTGATAGCTATTGTTAATAAACTGCGTAAAGCATAAAACAAGGTAAGATATGGAATATATATTGATATTTATCGCCGCTGTATTCGTCAACAACGTTGTATTGTCCCAATTCTTGGGTATATGTCCGTTCCTCGGCGTATCCAAGAAAGTGGATACAGCAATAGGCATGGGAGCAGCCGTTGCATTTGTGCTTACCATTGCGACACTCGTGACTTTCCTCGTACAAAAATATGTGCTGGATGTATTCGGCCTGGGCTTTATGCAGACCATCAGCTTCATCCTGATTATCGCAGCTCTGGTCCAAATGGTGGAAATCATCCTGAAGAAAGTTTCTCCTGCCCTCTATCAGGCATTAGGAGTGTTTCTTCCGCTGATCACGACAAACTGTTGTGTGTTGGGTGTCGCCATCCAGGTCATCCAGAAACAGTATAATTTATTAGAATCTGTAGTATATGCATTCTCTATTGCTATTGGATTTGCATTAGCTTTGATTATCTTTGCAGGTGTCAGAGAACAATTAGCAATGACAAATGTCCCCGATGGCATGAAAGGAACCCCGATCGCCCTAATCACAGCTGGTCTGCTGGCTATGGCGTTTATGGGATTCTCGGGGATCGTTTAATTTTAAATTTATGATTTATGATCTATAATAACAGGTAATACCGCTTGCCGCTATAAATCATAAATCATAAATCTTTTCATAAATCATAAATTTTCTCTCCTCATGAAACAGAAGATTTTAGTAGCAGGTGGAACTGGTTACATCGGCTCACACACAGCGGTAGAGCTTATAAATGCAGGACATGAGGTTGTTATTGTTGATGATTACAGTAACAGTTGTCCGGAGTCTATTAAGAGAGTCGAAGAAATAACAGGAAAAAGCATAGTGTCTTATGAGGCGGATGTTAAGGATAAAAATGCGCTTCGTAAGATATTTAATGAAAATCATATAGACTGCGTTATACATTTTGCAGGACTTAAGGCAGTTGGAGAGTCAACACGTCTTCCAGCAAAGTATTACCGCAACAACATTGATACAACACTTTCACTTATAGAGTGTATGAAAGAAGCCGGAGTTACTAAGATAGTATTCTCATCTTCTGCAACAGTATATGGTGACCAGAAGCCACCTTATGTAGAGACTATGCCAAAGGGTGAGTGTTCTAATCCATACGGCTGGACTAAGTCTATGATGGAGCAGATACTTACAGACTGTGCAAAGGCTGACCCAGAGCTCACAGTAGTACTTTTACGTTACTTTAACCCAATAGGAGCACACTCATCAGGTAAGATAGGTGAGGACCCACAGGGTATCCCTAATAACCTTATGCCATATGTATCACAGGTTGCAGCAGGCGTGAGAGAGCAGCTTACTATATTTGGCGGAGATTATCCAACACCAGACGGAACTTGCAGAAGAGATTATATACATGTAGTAGACCTTGCATGTGGACATGTAAAGGCAGTTGAGTATGCAGATACACATAAGGGTGTTGAGATATTCAACCTTGGAACAGGAACACCATACAGCGTGCTTGAGATTGTACATGCATTTGAAAGCTCAACAGGAGTAAAGCTGAACTATAAGATAGGCGACAGACGTCCGGGTGACCTTCCTGACTCATGGGCAGATGCCACTAAGGCTAAGGAAGTTCTTGGCTGGGAGGCAGCTAAGAGTCTTGAAGATATGTGCAGGGACTCTTGGAACTGGCAGAGCCACAATCCACACGGATACAGAGCTTAATTAAAAGACAATAATATATTGCAATAAGACTTGTTGTGAACATATAATGATATAAGGGTTAAAAAGTCGTTCGTGCATGCATGCACGATAAGATTTATGAACTGTTGACACTGATATCATATTTTTATGTGACAACAGGTCTTTTTGTATATGAAATGTCCGGAGGTGAACGAGTGAAGTCGATTAATCTGTATACATTAACACGAGTTGAGGATAATGACAGTTTTGCGGAGTATGAGTACATAATATCTGCAAGAAAAGATTTCCAGAGAACCAGGATAAGGGAAAAAGAGTCGCTTGTGCAGCTTGTTACAAAGCTTATTAAGGCAGGGGCACAGTTAGCAGATCTTGATGACTTTTTTTATTCTTATACTATTGCGCATATCAGCAAGGAGTTTGACCTGTTAAAGGTGGCTGCTAACAGGAAGCTGATACTGAATATAGAACTGAAAAGTGAGGACGTAGGTGAGGAGAGGATTAAGCAGCAACTTGTAAGAAACAGGTATTATCTTAGTCCTGTGACGACAAATGTCATATCATATACATACATTCTTAATACGAATACTGTATACAGGCTTGATGATAATAACAGGCTTATACAGTCGGAATTTGTGAGTGTGGTTGCTGATATGAAAAAGTTTAAGAAATGTATGAAGAATAACATAGAAAGCCTTTTTAAAGCTAAGGATTATCTTATATCACCGGTCAATTCACCGGAAAGATTTGCAAGACACCAGTATTTTCTTACTAACCAGCAGGAGGCTATGAGCAGAAAGCTTTTATCAGGACTGCTAAAGGATGATGATAAGCGGTACTATTCTGTCAAAGGTGAGGCAGGAACAGGAAAAACACTGCTGCTTTATGACACAGTAAGAAAGCTGCCAGTGGATGCAGGAAAGTGTGTTATACATTTTGGAAGACGTACACCTAATATAGATATTCTTGAAAAGGCTATTCCATCTACAGATATAATAACATCAAGGGACTTGACAGACGGTGCGATGTTAAAGGGGTATGACTATATACTTGTTGATGAGACACAGAGGCTGCATGATGACCAGTTTGAGTGGATTGTAGACAGTGCGTGTAGTAATAACGAAGCTGGAAGTTCAGGCGGTGTGGGGAGTGATAATGAAGCTGGGAGTTTGGGCAGTTTAAGTGGTAGTAATAAAGTTGGAAGTATGAATGCTGCGGGTGATGACAGCAGGAGTTCAGTAAGAAATACCCCGAAAGTCGTTATGTTTTATGACTGTGAGCAGGTGCTTTCAAGACATGAGCAGCAGCGTGCGATGGATAAAAGGATAGAAGAACTTGCGGATGAGAATTATTTTCTTTCAGACAGAATAAGAACTAATCCGGAGCTGTCGGCATTTATAAGAAATATGTTTGACCTCAATAAACGGGCAAGAGGCTATAAGTATGACTGTGTAACGATATGCTATGCAAACAGTATCAATGAATTTAAGAGACTTAAGGCATACTACAAGGCGAAGCAGTATATATACATAGATTATGAGAAGTCTTACAGAAATGTTAATAACAGATATAAGAGCAGAAAGTTTAACACCTATAAGGTTATAGGCAAGGAATTCGATAAGGTACTTACGGTAATAGACAGTAAGTTTAAGTACAATGAATACGGGGAATTATGTGCTGACTATGACGGTGATAACGATGATATACTTGAGAAGTATTTCTATCAGGTAGTTACAAGAGCAAGAGACCAGCTATGCATAATCGTGCTTAATAACGAAGATATATTCAGACGGCTGCTTGATATATGTGTAAATACTGAGCAGTGCCGAATAGAAGACTGAAATGTCTTGGAGTCTGCATTTTCTGTAATGTATGTGCCAGGCAGTGCCGGATAGAGGATTAAAGATGCTGATGTACAGATGGCTAAGGAGTAACGGATACATTCCTTTCAGAATAATATAAATTATGAATATATGCAGATTCATACAGAAGTATGCATATATCAGCTATTATGGAAAGGGGGTATCAGAGGTTATGAAGAAAATGAGGATGAAGTCATTATTAAAAATGACATTTTCACTCATACTTAGTATGATAATGGCTGTTATGATGAATATTACGGCTATGGCTGTTGTTATAGATGTAAGCAGCCATGACGGACTTATAGACTGGAACAGTGTTGATGAACACATTGAGGGTGTTATTATACGAATAGGTTACGGAAGTGACTATGTAAGTCAGGATGACAAACAGGCAATCCGCAACATGGATGCATGTGAAAGACTTGGTATACCATATGGAGTATATATATATAGTTACGCACTTAACATGCAGGATGTTGAGTCGGAGATAGAACACACACTGCGTATGATACAGGGGCGCAATCCTGTGCGTGGTGTGTGGTTTGATATGGAGGATGCTGACGGATACAAGGAAAGTAATGGAATAGATGTATATAAAGAAGGAAGTATGCTTACAGACTTCTGCATAAGGTTTGTCAGCGAAATGTATTCGCGTGGTTATACCACTGGTGTATATGCTAATTATAATTACTACAAATATGTATTAGAGCTTGACAGGCTGACAGCGACCGAAGGTTTTAATATGTGGCTTGCACACTGGGGTATACAAGAGCCAGGCATGGACTGCATGATGTGGCAGTTTGGAGCTTATAAGATAGATGACCATGAATTTGATGGTAATATATTCTATGCAGATTACACATCGACTTATGATAAATCTGAGATAGAAGTGGATGCAAAGGTAAATACCAGTGTAAATGTAACCTACCGTGCGCAGATATCAGGCGGCTACTGGCTTCCTGAGGTTGTTAATGATGAGGATTATGCCGGAATACAGGGAAGAGCCATAACAGGAATAACTCTGGCTACAGATAAGGGGTATGCTGTATACAGGGTATATTCTGGTGGAAGATGGCTTGACTATGTTGACAGCAGGAATTCAGATATATCAGACTTCTACAATGGTTATGCTGGTAATGGTGGAAATGTTGAGGCGGTTGAAGTGTATTATTACACGCCTGATTCACTGTTGTACAATGAAGCCACACCATATGCAACACTTGTTGACGGAGGCTATAAGTATGCATATTACAGGGTCAGTCCTAAGTGGCAGAATTATTATTCATACCAGACAGATGACGGCACAGATAACGGTCAGGACGGATACGCAGGAGTGTACGGAGTTCCTGTTGACAGGTTCCAGATAATTATAAGGTAAGGAAATATTTTTAAGTGGATATAATATTAACGCATTAACGCTGATTTTATCATTCCGGATAGTAATAATGATTATATGAATAATTTTATGCATATTGGCAGATTATAATGATGTCAGGGTCAAAAGGTCTAATCTCACATGAGCTTGTTCATAAGTGGGTGTAAAATTCGTGGCATTTGACCCCAATATCTTATAATATTATTAAGTCAGAATTATAATAGGAGAACAATATGCGTAATATTATGAAAAATAATGCCGGGGATGACAACAACATTTATGATAATATTAATGGCATGATTAATAATGATGTTAATCATAACATTAATAAAGATACTAATGATATTACTAACGATAATAATTGTCATAATAATGGATGGAATAATCACGACAATAAGCAGAACAGCACGTATAATAACAGGCAGAATGAAAATAGCGGTACAGACAATGAAAACACTAATAATAAAGACAATAATGAAGATGTGTGTGACGGTCAGGTGACTCTTGATAACAATAATGGTAGTGGTTCGATTAAGCTCATAACGATTATTGGTGAGATAGAAGGACATGATAATCTTCCGGCGGCAAGCAAGACAACTAAGTATGAGCATATGCTTCCACAGCTTGCCATGATAGAGGATGATGATAAAATATCAGGTGTACTTTTTCTTATGAATACTGTAGGTGGTGATGTAAGTGCAGGGCTTGCTCTTGCTGAGATGATATCATCAATGAGTAAGCCTACAGTGTCACTTGTTATAGGGGACTCACACAGTATCGCTGTGCCTCTTGCTGTGAGCACAGATTATTCATTTATAGTGCCAACAGCAACGATGATTATACATCCTGTGAGAATGAATGGTAATATAATCGGTGCAAGGCAGACATATGATTATTTTGAGAGAATACAGAAAAGAATAGTTTCTTTCATAGCACATCACAGTGATGTGGATGAGAATGATATTGAAGATATGATGATGAACACGCAGATGCTTACAAAAGACTTAGGCACTATACTGGTAGGGCAGGATGCTGTTGAAATAGGGCTTATAGATGAAGTCGGCGGGATAAAGGAAGCATTTGCAAAGCTGAAAGCAATGATAAAGGACAGTTGTAATGATAAGAAATAATGAAAATACAGATAATAACGGATGTAATTTATGTCCCCGTATGTGCAATGTGAACAGGCATACGGGGACTGGTTACTGTCTTATGACAGACAGGCTTAAGGTGGCAAGGGCAGCACTTCATATGTGGGAAGAGCCTTGTATATCGGGAGAACGTGGAAGCGGAGCCGTATTTTTCAGCGGTTGTACATTAAGATGCGTGTTCTGCCAGAACTATAAGATAGCTGCCGCAAAGGTTGGAAAATATATAACAGTGGACGAACTGGCAGATATTATGTTAAGATTACAGAATAATCAGGCTAACAATATCAATCTTGTTACACCTACACATTATGCAGGACAGATAGCAGAGGCACTTATAAAGGCTAAGGACAGGGGGCTTAAGATACCTGTCGTATACAATACAAGTGCCTATGAAAATGTTGATACACTTAAGATTATGGATGGACTTGTGGATGTATATCTTCCTGATTTTAAGTATATGGATGGTAAGCTTGCGTTGAAGTATTCTAATGCAGGGAATTATCCTGAAACTGCGAAGGCTGCGCTGCGTGAGATGGTAAGACAGACAGGTACTCCTGATATGTATGGCGATGATGATACACTTGTTAGGGATGGTTATGTGGAAAGCGGCATTATGAAGAAAGGTGTTATAGTAAGACATCTTATATTACCGGGTTATACTAAAGAGTCCAGAAATGTTATAAAGTATCTATATGATACATATAAAAATGATATATACATAAGCATAATGAACCAGTATACTCCGCTTGAGCACGTAAAGCCATATAAGGAATTGTGCAGAAAAGTTACAAAAAAAGAGTATGATAAGGTTGTTGATTATGCCATAGATATAGGTGTTACCAATGCATTTATACAGGAGGGCGGGACAGCTAAGGAAAGCTTTATCCCTGAATTTGACTTGACAGGTCTTTAAGATGTATAAAGCATTATGTGAGGAGGAACTATGCAATATAAGGTTGGCAACCCGTGTATGCAGGGCTGCAATATAGTAGATGGTGGATATAATTTTGCATATGCAAGCACAAATGCTTCACTATATAGTGATATAAAGGCATATGTATGCATATTTGAAAAAGACAGCAGCGAGTGCAGGTATGAGCTGGAGTTAAAGAAAAGTATGGGAACAGTGTATACACTGTTTTTGTCGGACATTAATATAGATGACTGCCTTTACTGCTTTAAAGAAAATGGGCAATATATAGTTGACCCATATGCAAAGGCAGTTACAGGATGTGCGGTTTTTGGCGGGGAAGCGGAAAATGTTTTGCATTTAAGCCCTGTTAAGCTGAGTGATTATGATTGGGAGGGCGATGAGCCGCTTCATATTCCATATGATGAGTGCATTATGTACAAGCTCAATGTAAGGGGATATACAAAGAGTAAGTCATCCAAGGTAAAGGCTAAGGGTACGTTTGCAGGAATAACAGAAAAGGCGGATTACTTAAAGGAATTAGGTGTAACAACAATAGAGCTTATGCCAGCTTACGAATATGATGAGATGGGCAGGTTTATGCAGTTTACAGCTGCAAGTGCAGTGCCAAGATACAACTATATGCAGGCTAAAGGCTATGCACACAGCATTTTAAAACGTGATGAAAGGATAAACTGCTGGGGCTATACAAAAGGCTTTTACTTCGCACCAAAGGCAGCATACAGCGAGTGCGCCAAAGGTGTGCAATATACTGACTACACAACAGAATTCAAGGACATGGTAAAGTGCCTTCACAGTAAGGGAATAGAGGTTGTTATGGAGTTTTTCTTCAAGGATGTGGATACTTCATATATAACAGACTGTGTACGATACTGGGTGAAAGAATATCATATAGATGGTGTACATATATACTGTGATGATGTGTCGTTAAATGCGCTTGCAACAGATGCATTGCTTGCTGATACCAAGATTATGACTATCAGGTGGAATGGTGCAAAAGGTGTATACAGACATATGGCAAGCTACAATAATGATGTCCAGAACATAATAAGACGTTACTTAAAGGGTGATGAAAATATGCTGGGGGCATTTGCAGAAATGCAGCTAAATAATCCTGATAATGCCGCAGTGATTAACTATGTCACCACGAATAACGGTTTCACTATGTATGACCTTGTGAGCTATGACAGAAAGCATAATGAATTAAACGGAGAGAATAACAGGGATGGTGAGAACTTTAATTATAGCTGGAACTGTGGTGAAGAGGGAGCTACAAGAAAGCTTAAGGTAAGGCAGTTACGAATAAGACAGATTAAAAATGCGCTTGCAATGGTTATTCTGGCGCAGGGTACGCCACTTATACTTGCCGGTGATGAGTGTGCCAACAGCCAGCAGGGTAACAATAATCCGTACTGCATAGATAATGAGATATCGTGGGTGAACTGGAAGAATAATAACGATGCCACGGAGATATATGAGTGGACAAAGTTTCTTATAGATTTGCGTAAGAAATACGGAATACTTCACAGTAAGTACAGACTTACACAGGGTGACAGCTTATCATATGGCTACCCGGATGTATCATTTCACGGGCTTAATGCGTGGTATGCAGATATGGACAATTATTATAGGCAGATAGGAATAATGTATTCTGAGAGTTATGCTGATAAAGGTTCAAGAGAGCTTATATATATTGCATACAATATGCACTGGGAGAGCTGTTCGCTTGCACTTCCAAAGATAGAGGGTGATAACGGCTTTAAGATAGCGGCAATGACAGACAGTACACCGGGCAGTGTATGCATCGACAGTGAAGCGCGTAAAGTAACGATACCACCAAGAAGTATGGCGGTGCTGACAGGCGAATATCAGGAAAGAAAGAAGCCATCGGATGTGGCAGCTTCTGGTAAGCAGGCAAAGGATGAAAATGTCAAAATAGAGTGCCCTAAAGTAAAAATGTGAAAATAAATATCCTGAAAGAGCATAAAGATAATTAAAAATATAAAGAAAGGACAGTAAATAATAGTACAAATAATATGGATTACAATAAACTTAATGAATTAAAAGCAAAGTATGGCGATTATGAATAAGTGTTTAAGTCTGGTGATTATGACAAGGCGGCTGATATACTAAAAGCAGTGCTTGATGTCATTGAGGATGAGTATAAGGGTGTAAGAAAAGCCGGAATGATAGATAAAGACCTTGTTGTAAGAAAGTCAGAAGGAACAGGTCAGATATGGCTGTGTACTAATCACATTATGGAGTATTATATATATGCCTGCTACTTTGAGCCTGACACGGATATATCTATGCCGGAGCTTCCTATAGCAGAATATTACAGAACTTATGCAGACCTCTGTGTTAAGTTAAAGAAGTATAAAAGAGCAGAGGATGCCTATAAAAATTCTCTTTGCTGGAACCCTGTGGACTTGGACTCTTATCTTGGACTTGCTGAGTGCTATAAGTACCTTAATATGCTTACAAGATATCTTGATATGACAAAGCAGGCATACAGATTTTGCTGCACAAGGGCGACAATGGCGCGTTTTTATAGAAATATGGGCTTTTATTATCTGTCATCATACAACACAGATATGGCAGCAGCCTGCTATACTTACAGTAACATATATTATCATACTGATAATGCAGAGTCAGAGCTTGAATATATAAAAAATGCACTTGCCGCAGCAGGAGAAAAAGTGGCTTCTGCAGAAAATGAATCTGACTTAGCAGATAAGAAAGCAGTTGCTTCGTCAGGCGACAAAGATAAGTCTGCAGGTTATAAGGAATATACTATAAAGCAGATGCAGGAAATGTTTGACAAGGAACACGTAGAGCCGGGTCCAGACTCTAAGACTATTGGTATTATATACAGAGTTGGCGAGCTTATGCTGCAGGATAAAGAGTACAGGCTCGCAAAGGGCTGCTTTATGATAGGGTATGATATAACAAACGAGCCACAGTTAGAGGGCTTAATCGCAGAACTGGACGGATGCCTTGGCGAAGATGCGAAATAAGATTAGGAAAAGGAACGGAATATTATGGATATAAAAGAAAAATACGACAGCATTATATTTGACCTTGATGGCACACTCTGGGACTCATCAAAGCCTATATGTGAGGCATGGAATATTATACTGGATAAACATCCGGAAATAGTAAGAGAGCCTATAACGATAGATGAGCTTGGCGGCTGTATGGGGCTTCCTATGTACGATATAGCGGCGAAGCTTTTTCCCTTGGAAAAGAGTGAAGTCAGGAATGCACTTATGGATGAGTTGTGCATATTTGAAAACGGATACCTTGAAAAGACAGGTGGGGTGCTTTTTCCAAAGCTTAAGGAAACTCTTGAGCAGTTAAAGAAAAAGTACAGGCTTTTTATAGTAAGTAACTGTCAGGACGGATATATAGAAGCATTTCTTAAAGCACATAATTTTACGGATATATTTGAGGATACAGAGTGCTGGGGAAGAACCAGAGCGCCGAAGGGTGTCAGCAATAAGATACTCATAGAAAGAAATAATCTTGATAATCCTGTATATATCGGGGATACCGCGGGTGATGCGCAGTCAGCAAAGGATGCCGGCATAGATTTTATATATGCAGCTTATGGCTTTGGCGAGGTAGCGGCTTGTGACTATGTTACAGATATAGATGCATTTGAGAAGCTTGCGGATATTCTGTAAGTTTTATCTGGGAAAATTAAATAATTCATCCTTGTAAAGATGTCGTGGTCAAAAGCCCACAACTATGATACCTACGGATTGTTCCGTGCTGCGCACTCACACGTCTACGCTCCGC
>OGHE01001908.1_pt1 | contig 11860 bp, 9 predicted proteins | sample 1571431 | NCBI WGS metagenome assembly OGHE01 (sample SAMEA2581966, study PRJEB24529) | metagenome | biome: Human gut stool | place: China | collected 2011 | reverse complement strand
GGCGTACGTCTTCGTCTTCGGGCCGGTGATCAAGGAAACATCCTCTTCCAAACTGCCGGACCGCCAACCGCCCGGGGAAACAGGCTTCCAGCCGGGTTTCGTTATATTTCATGCTTTTGACAAACTGCCCGATAAACACCCGTTTACCAGCACATAAAGCACGTACCGCCAAACCGAATGCAGCCGTTGTCTTACCTTTACCGTTTCCGGTATAAACCTGAAGGTATCCCTTTGTTTCCATTGAAGCGTAAAAGTACAAAAAATGCCTTTCCTTACAAAATACGAAAAGCCCCCTGCCAACTAAAAGCTGCAGGGAGCCGTCCGATGTAAAGTATTTCCCTCAATTTCGTTCCAATTCTCCGTTTTTAGCCTGTTCGAAAGTCGGATTATAAGCATTATGCCCGACAACCCAAGAAGTATCATCCGTCAATCCCCCGATTGCTTTTTCCAATCCTTTAAAAGATACCAGGCCTAACTGGTACTCGATATTGATCACTCCGACATTTTCCAGGGCTCTAAAACAATCCAGATTAGTCAGGACATTATTACACCAACTATCCTGATTTTTACTGTAAGTAGTCAGCACCAATATCCCGACTTTTTTCAAAACGGGAGTATAGATTTCCTGTAACATGCTCACTAAAGATCCATTCACATAGCTGGTTTTGATATTCAATTCACCCGTCACCTCCTCCAAGGCCGGAAAACGAAGGGCATCACAGACTCCGGTATGGGTCATGTGATTCACTAACCTTAAAACCGGAAATTCCGTCGGCTGTACTTTTTGTCCGAATCCTTCGGAAAGGGTCAATTTTCCGCTAATCTCTGTCAAATCAGGAAAACGAATCACACCCAGGCTGGCACCATATGCCTGACTCACCGACAAAGTCCCTATTTTCTTTAATCCGGGGAAGTTGTATTCTACCCGTCCGGTAATAGTTGCAGGCATATTACTTACCGATACATTCTGCACCTCTTCGATTCCTGAAAAAGAAATTCCGGGAATCCCGTTAATGGTCAGATTCGTATTCAAGGTTTTACTGCCCTTTAACGTCAAAGCATTTTTTCCGGTAATCTGCAGGGCATCTACTTCAAGGCCGGTCAGATCCAAGGAAGTCAAGGCATCCAAATTGTTTAAAATACAATTGTTCAAATGCATTCCCTTGAACTGGGCCAGCAAAGAAATATCCTGCAATTTTTTCAGTCCAATGAGCGAACATTGTGATCCGATGGATTTCAATACGGGGAAAGCGTCAATCGAAGTAACCTCATTCAAATTACTCAGACTCATCGAACCACCGATAGAGGTCAGGGCATCGAATCCCTTTAATTCGCTGACTGCCAAACCGGACAGGGTGAAATTACCACCGACTGTTGTCAGATTCGGAAAACCGTCGAAAACCGTCAATGCACTCATCGAGGAGAAATCAAATTTTCCATCCACTTCCTTCAATGCTCTCAATGAGCTTACCTCTGTTATTGCCATTCTGGTTAAAACAAAATCACCTTTCACTCGCGTCAATGCAGGCAAATTCAACTCTTGTATCTTATCAGATGCATCGATACAGAATCCTCGCAGACCGACTTCTGTCAAAGACTCCAAACTGACTTTTTCCAAATTTTGAATGTAATAAATTTTAAATCCACCGAGTGATTTTACTGAAGGAAAATTCATTTCTTTTACTTGATGCGTCCACCACAATTCAAAATAATCGGCGACTTGCTCCAATTGGGTGAAGTTCAAAGTTTCAACAGCATTCATCTGCTCCAATTTAATAGCAGTCGCCGATTTTAATTCCGGGAAAGCTAACTCTTTCACCCTATAAACATTACTCAATGCTAATTGATTTCCAATCAAACTTAATTTCGGAAAGCTCAACTTTTCCGGAGCATTCAAGACACCGTTCACTTTCATGGATAAATTTTCTCCGATAACCGATAAGGCCGAAAAATCTATATCTTTCACATCTTTAATCTGAATCGACAAATTTCTTCCTACCTTTTCCAATGCAGGCAAACTCAACGTTTCAACGGTATCAGCTCTGAAAGTCAATTCTGAAGCTACTTTTTTCAAATTTGGCAATTCAATCTCCCGTATCCACCGAAGTCCAATGGTTGCATTCTGTATTACACGTCCCATCACCAATCCTCCAACCTGTTCCAAATTTTCCAAACCGGCAAATGAAGTTCCGGCATAAGTCGGATTTATGGTCACCGTTCCGACAACCTCTTTTAGTGAGGCCAAAGCTGCCAAAGAAGTAAGGGAGTCTTCCTTCACAGTTCCTTCTTCTTTACCGATAACCAAATTTCCATTGACTTTATTGATCCCCTGAGCAGCAAAGGCTTCCAAATCTTCAACCGAAGTCAGGCGAACATCTCCTTCGCTACCCGTCAAGGTTCTCCGTACTATATACTTGTAAACACGCTGAGTATTATTGTAAGCAGTTACTGTAAAATTTTGTAACTTTCCCCAATCCTCAACTTCACCAGGATCCGGAGATATCCGGGCATTTTCACTACACAAAATCTCCATTATCGCCCCCTCAAGAGAAAGATTTTCAGGGATACTCAAAATCAGACTATCTCCCTTAATTATCCCGGCATAGGAATCTCCCTGCTGAACCAGTCGGAATGAGGTGATGTAGTTTTCATTTCCGGAAAACAGGCTGTCATCGTCCTCGCAACTCGTCAGCGAAACAATAATGCCAAGCAACACAATATATATTAAATTATTTATCTTCATAGGTTTATCATTTTTTACATTTACAACTTTTTCAGCTGATTAATCTCACAGTTGAAAAACAGGCTTCATCTGTTACTCCTGAATAGCAGGTTTTATCCATTGCTGGTCTTCTACCAATTGCTTGTAAGTCGGATTGTACAAATTATTTTCCACACTCCATTTCTCTTCGGGACAGGTCAGGATGGCCTTTTTAATTGCCTCGTAAGAAGCTAGTTTCCCATGATCATGAATCCGGATTCCCCCCACTTTTTCCAAGCTGGACAAGAAATCCAGATTTTCCAGGGTTTGATTCAAATAACCGGTATTCTCATTATCTCCCCAGGGAGTTGGTCCGATCGGGCGCAGTTCCAATGTCCCCCCAACCTGCTTCAAAGCCGGATACAAGACCACGGCCGGTCCCCTCGATCCATAATAGTCATATCCGGTCTGAAACATCATATCCTCCCCGACCGTCGCCAGATTCGGAAAAGTCTTTTCATCATAATAGTCGATACTTATGATTGCCTTCCCTCCGATAGACTTCAATTCGGGGAAATGGTATTCCTTGATATTGGAATATAATTCAAAATTACCGGTTACTTCTTCCAGTGCAGGAAATTCGACGGCCTTTACATTGGAATTGGCCCAGTAAGAGAAATCCCCGTTAATTTTACGGATATTACCGATTTCAATGCTCCCTCCGTTCAGGCCAAGATAACCGATATTCAGTTTTCCCACTTCCCGGAAACCTTCTAATTTCGGGAAATATCCCGAAAGGTTATCCAAACTGATTTTACCTTTAAAAATATCGTCACCGATCACCGTCGTATTTTCCAATCCGGTACCGCTGAATCGCAATTCCTCGATTTCTATTCCCTGGATATCCAGGCGTTCTATACCTTTCGATACTACAAACACCTTCAAATTTTTCAAACCGGCAGGCAACTTCAAATATTCTGCCGTACAGTTCAATGACAGCTTCCCTCCGATTTTTTCCAAAGCCCCTAATTTTTCAGTACCCAGTCCTAAAAGTGTGACGTTTAAATCTTCGATTTTTTTGTGGATTTCCACAAGAGGAATAATTGACCGATGACAATTAACAATTGACAATGATTGGAAGCTTTACTTCCATCAAAAAACAGCTGAAAAAAAGAGAAATGAGTAGAGAAATTGAATGTTGAATGATTGATAATCAATATGATGTAAATATTTCCTAAAGTATGTTGTTTTACAGTAAACTGGTATTTGTCAATAGTCAATTAACAAACGTCCTGTAAGGGGCATCACTTTGTAAACTTTATGAAATTACGAATATTAATCTGCTGCAGCCCCCTCTCCTTCTAATATCAAATAATTCCAATTAAAAATCCCGGCATAAACAAAGCCGCTAACTGCTTTTTCACATGAAATACCTTCATTATTCCTCCCTGTATCGCGCAGTTGCTGATCCTTTTGCCATTCTGCACTTTACTTTTTATTGATATTTCATTATATGCCGGAATTTTTTCATTATCACTTTTCACGATCCGTTTCTTACATCATTTTCAGGCTTCGTATTTTACTGCATATGCCATTAATGATGCAACTGTTTTTGCATCTTCAATCTCTCCTGTAAATATTTTTTCTTTTAATTCATCAAGAGAATATGCTTTCAGATCAATAAATTCATCCTCATCTAAATGCTGTTTTGAAGGGATTAAATTTTTCGCCACATACACCTCGATCTTCTCATTGCAAAAAGCAACCGTTGTCCTCAAGGTGATCAGCCATTCCAATTCCTCACTTTTATAACCTGTTTCTTCTTCCAATTCCCGAGCAGCACATTTAAACCCCGGCTCTCCTTCCTCATCCAGAGCCCCTGCCGGTATCTCCAAAGTATATCTCTCAAGTGCATTTCGATACTGACGTACCATAAGTATCTTTCCATCTTCAGTGACCGGAACTACTGCCGCAGCTCCTTTGTGCTTGATAAAATCCCATCCAACTGTATGATCCCCATTAATTTCCATTGTATCTTGATAGAAATCAATAATCGTTCCTTTAAATTTCAATTCTCTGTTCACACGTTTAATCTGTTCACTCATCGTCTTTCTCCTTCCCCGTATCCTCTCAGCAATCAACATATTTTAATAAAAGAAAGCCCTCGTCTTTCGACAAGGGCTGGTCTTTCGTCTGCTGTTATGATTCATTGCTATTTCGCATAATCTGTTGCCCGTGATTCACGGATTACATTGACTTTAATCTGTCCGGGATACTCAAGTTCAAATTCAATTTGTTTTGCAATATCCCTTGCCATAAGCACCATATCATCATCAGATACCTGCTCTGGAACTACCATAACTCGAATCTCTCTGCCCGCCTGAATGGCAAAAGATTTATCCACCCCTTTAAACTGGTTGGTAATCTCTTCTAACTGTTTCAATCTGTTGGTGTATGTTTCGATCGTCTCGCGTCTTGCACCCGGTCTTGCTGCCGAAATCGTATCGGCTCCCTGCACTACACATGCGATCAATGTCTGCGGCTCAACATCTCCGTGATGCGATTCCACCGCGTTAATTACGGTTGAGGATTCTTTATATTTCCTACAAAGATCCACACCGATTTGAATATGTGACCCTTCTACATCATGGTCGATAGATTTTCCTATATCATGCAGAAGTCCGGCACGTTTCGCCATTCTGACATCTATACCGATTTCGCCCGCAAGAAGTCCCGACAACTGAGCCACTTCAATCGAATGCTTCAACGCATTCTGTCCATAGCTTGTTCTAAACTTCATACGACCGAGAAGTCTGATCAACTCCGGATGAATTCCCGGCACGCCTACTTCTAACGCTGCCGCTTCTCCTTCTTCTCTGATCATTGTATCGACTTCTTTCTGCGCTTTTTCTACCATTTCTTCAATTCTCGCCGGATGAATACGTCCGTCTACGATCAAACGTTCAAGTGCAATTCTTGCAACTTCACGGCGGATGGGATCAAATCCCGATAAAACAACCGCTTCCGGTGTATCATCAATAATCAGTTCCACACCGGTCAATGTTTCAAGTGTTCGGATATTTCTTCCTTCACGACCGATAATACGACCTTTCATTTCATCGCTCGGAAGCTGCACAACGGAAATTGTCGTTTCCGCAACATGGTCTGCCGCACATCTCTGAATTGCATTGACAACATATTCTTTTGCTTTCTTGTCTGCTTCTTCTTTCGCCTGTGTTTCCAATTCTCTGACCATTTTTGCGGTGTCATGCTTAACATCTTCTTCAACAGTTTTCAACAGATATTCTTTTGCCTGTTCGGAGGTAAGTCCTGAGATTCGTTCAAGTTCCTGTACACGTTGCTGACTAAGTTCTTCTACTTTGGCTTCACGTTGACGAAGATGTTCTTCTTTTGACGTGAGTTTGTTCTCACGATGCTCTAAAGCATCGGATCTTTTATCAACAGACTCTTCTTTTGCAAGCACTCTTTTTTCATAGCGTTGCAGTTCAGCTCTTCGTTCTTTGGTCTCTTTCTCAAGATCGTTCTTCGTCTTGATCGATTCCTCTTTCACTTCTAAAAGAGCTTCCTTTTTAGTAGTCTCGGCAGTTTTCACTGCATCGTCAATAATTTCTCTTGCTTTTGCTTCCGCATTTCCAATTTTGCTGTCCGCATTATTCTTCAGACTGGAAATTGTCGCAAAACGAGTAACAACTCCGACTATCAACGCGAGGGCCACGGCAATGCCTATTCCTAATCCTAGACTTATCTGCACAGGAGCACCTCCTTATTTAATTTTCATTGTACGTATATCTAAATACAACACTTAAATTTTATACTGTTTCCACAACAATGTCAAGCATTCTCAATACTATTTTGTATCACTTGACGGACTACATCATAACGGAAACCTTTTCTGCCCAAATATCCGTATATTTTCTGCATCTCCCGCTCATCCGCTGTCCTCACATCCACCTTCTTTTTTGCAAGAATCCGACGGACTGCCTCCACTTCCTCGCTTTCACCATAACAGCTCTCAAATGCCTTCTCTATATCAGCAGAACAGATTCCCTTCCTGTTCAGAAGTGCAAGGATCTCTCTTTTACTCTTTATGCTTTTCCGGGCCAGGATAAAATTTTCGGCGTACCGTACATCATTCAGATATCCGAAAGACTTCACATACGTCACCGCTGCCTCGATCAGATCTTCGGGATATAGCCCTGCTTTCAGCTTTTCCCTTAATCCCGCCTCACTTCTGTCCATATCCTCCAGCAAATGCATGGCTCTCTTTTTTGCACGTTTAAGCAGGATCTTTTCTCTGATCTCATCCAGTTCTTCCTCACTCAGCTCTCTTCCATCAGAAATCTTATAACTGCGAAGTTCCCCCTTATAAAGAACAAATGCGAACTGATGATTCAGATAAATCTTATACTTCGTCTTCGAAAGCGGCTCTACTTTTGTGACGATCATTCTGCCTGCTCCGCATCAGTCTTTTCTTTATCTGTCTTCTTCTCTGCAGTCAGCTTCAGATCACTTTTCTTTTCATCTTCCGGCTCTGTACCATCCAGATGATAATAAGCACGTACTTTTCTTTCAATCTCTTCCATCACTTCCGGATGTGACTCCAGATAGGACTTTGCATTTTCACGTCCCTGTCCGATCTTATCACCCTCGTATGCATACCATGCACCGCTCTTCTTTACAATATCAATCTTTGACGCAAGATCCAGGATATCTCCTTCTCTTGAAATTCCTTTTCCGAACATAATATCAAATTCTGCCTCTTTAAACGGAGGTGCAATCTTATTCTTTACAATCTTGATCCTTGTACGGTTTCCTACGATCTCACCATTCTGCTTCAGAGTCTCGATTCTTCTTACATCCATACGGACAGAGGCATAAAACTTCAACGCACGTCCTCCGGTAGTCGTCTCCGGATTACCAAACATCACTCCCACTTTCTCACGGAGCTGATTGATAAAAATAACCACACAGTTCGATTTGCTGATCACCGGTGTCAGTTTTCTCAAAGCCTGGGACATCAGTCTTGCCTGCAGTCCTACATGGCTGTCTCCCATATCTCCTTCAATCTCCTGCTTTGGAACAAGTGCCGCAACAGAGTCAATAACGATAATATCAATCGCACCGGAACGCACCATCGTCTCCGCAATCTCAAGTGCCTGATCTCCGCTGTCCGGCTGCGAAATATATAATTCATCAATATCCACTCCGATATTCTTTGCATAAACCGGATCCAATGCATGCTCTGCATCTATAAAGCCTGCAATTCCGCCACGTTTCTGCACTTCTGAGATCATATGCAATGCAACCGTCGTCTTACCACTGGACTCAGGACCATAAACCTCGATCACTCTTCCTTTTGGCACTCCCCCCAGTCCCAGTGCAAGATCCAGACTCAGGCATCCAGTCGGAACCGTCTCTACTGACACATGTGCCCCTGACTCTCCCAGCTTCATCACTGCACCCTTACCGAAGTCCTTCTCCAGTTTGGCGATCGCCGCATCCAGGGCTTTTTTCTTTTCTTCACTATTTGTAACTTTTACAACGCTTTCTTTTCCACTTGCCATAATTCTTTCTCCTTTATCGAACAGTTGTTCGTATCTGTAGTTATAGTATTACACTTCCTGTAAATTGTCAACCTATTTTTCCTGTGGATTTTGATTCAGAACTTTTATGCTCCCCGTCACAGACGCTCTGGACAGCACCCCTTTTACGAATCTTGAATCTTTCCCTGATGTAGAATTTTATGCAGCTATGAACTGCTGCTTCAATGAACAAATACAGAATAGCACAGCCACCGTCGGATTGCAAGGCAAAAGAAGCAGCCCGGCTTTCCTGACCCGCAGATAAACCGGACTGCTCCTTCCATCATACAGTATTCCACTGTCTGACTTTCTCTTTGTAGAAAATTTCATTTTCCCTCACAATACAGGGGACTCCATTTTCAATCTGTACCGTTGTCACAGAACAGTTTGGCGGCACTTTTTCCTGCCAGAATGACTCCACCGACAGACTCCCCCTGATCCGGTTCAGAAGTGCAGTCATAGCTGCTCCATGCGTCGAGATCAGAATATTCTTTTGCTGCCACTCTTCCTTTTCGCATAATTCTTTCAGAAAATCTCCTGTTCTTTCATACAGTTCTTCTATCGTCTCTGCCCCCTTCGGTGCAATATATTCCCCCGGAGCATTGAAAAAGAGACGGAATGCCCTGCTGACCGGGTCTTCACCGTTACATGAGACTCCCTCATACTCTCCAAAACCGATCTCTTTGATCCTGGGGTCTTCCAAAAGAGGGATCTGCCTTGTTCCGAGAATGATCTGTGCAGTCTCTTTCGCACGGATCAGAGGACTTGTAATCGCCAGATCAATCCTGGTCTCTTTTAGACCTTTTGCGGTTTCCCGGGCGAGATGCCTTCCGTATTCATTCAGCGGAATATCTGTATGCCCCTGAACCCGTTTCACTTTATTCCAGTCCGTTTCCCCATGCCGGACAACATACAATACCATAATCAGCCTTCTTTCTTTCTGAGTACTTCCCTGCGGATGTACCGGTAAGTTTCTTCTTCTCCCTTTTCTGCAAGCATATGCAGAAGTTTTTCCAGCAATGCTCTTGTCTCAGGATGCATCAGTTCTCCTGCTCTTCCATTTTCATAATACCGAAGTGGATCTGAATCATTATACGCCTCGCCAATATATACTTTACTTGCAGCAATCCGGTCAAGGAACATCTCCACAACATATCTGACCGGCATCTTCATGCCGGTCAGAATCCTTCCGTCCTTTCCCGCATTGACATTATAATCGATCCAGTATTCGTAATGATGCTTATTTCTTCCCTTATGATGCAGCCATGCAGATGAATATCCTTTTTCTTCCCGCTCTGCATTGTTCGGGCTTCGTGTTCCCTGGTAATATCTGCACCCGATCCGAAATTCTGTCCAACTGTATTTCGACAGATCATGCAATAATCCCTGCCTGTACAGTCCTACACGGAAACATTCTCTCATCACATAGATCTTATGCTTTGTAATGGTCTGAAAATGCCGGATCGCTTTCATCTTTCATTTCACCTTTCACCTTATTTTCTACTGTCTTTCTGACTGCTTTCCCTACAATCTTTCCTGCCGTCATTCCTGAAATTTTCCGGTTGATCAAAATGGCAATACTCCTTGCTCCCAGCTCTATTTCTTTCTGATCTTCCATCCTGCCGGCTTCTGTCAGCATTCCCTGTTCCGTATCAGCCGCAAGCAGCCACTCTCTTCCCTTTCCGGCAGATGGAAGTGCAAATTTATGTACTTCCCAATGCATATTATATGCCAGAAAACATAATTCGTCCTCTCCCTTCACTGCCGCATACATGACCCCGAGCTGACGGCTTGCAACTTCTGCCTTTGCCTGCCATGCATTTTCTCCATGATAGGATACATCCGGCATTCCGCAGGAGGTACGGTCAATCCCTCTGAGTTCTTCTTTCTGATGCAGGCAGGCATGTTCCTTACGGAAACGGATCAACTGCTGCACATAGAGATAAAGCGGATCATCTTCTTTCCACTGGCTCCAGTTTACCCAGCCAACCGGATTGTCCTGACAATAGGCATTATTATTTCCTTTCTGCGAATTATAAAATTCATCCCCTGCCAGCAGACATGGCGTTCCCTGTGCTGTAAGGAGCAGCATATAGGCATTTTTTACCTGGTTTTTCCGCAGTCTGATAATGTTCTTTTTTCTGCTCGGTCCTTCTGCACCACAGTTCCAGCTATAATTATAATCCGGCCCGTCCTGATTGCGTTCTCCATTTTCCTCATTATGCTTTCCATCGTAGGAAACCAAATCCCATAACGTAAATCCCGTCTGTGCCGTGATGGAATTGCAGACCCCGTCAGCGGACGAATTATGCTTCAACGCCCACATGACATCACGAATCATATTTTCATCTCCCTTAAGGAAACGACGCATGATCGTCTGGAATCCTTCTTCTTTTTTCATGATCTTTACTTCTTTTAAAAGTGGATCCGCATTCAGTTCGTCCCACGGAACATTATAGGGATTCACCACAAATCCGTCCACATGATATTCCAGCAAATAAAATTTCAGACATTCCATCGCTTTCTGTGCAGAAATTCCCGCTTCAAACGGCATCTCCAGAACTACTTCAATCCCTGCCCGATGGCATGCCTTTACCATATCTTTCAACTCTTTCACCGCACTGCTGCCTGATGCGTAGGAACTTTTTGGAGCAAAATAAAATCCCTTTCCATACCCCCAGAAATTGATCTTATTCTGCACATACTCATCAAATTCATAAACCGGCATACACTGAATCTGATTAATACCAAGCTGTAGCAGATAAGGAATCTTTTCTACGATACCGAGATAGGTTCCCTTATGTACTGCATGGGAAGAACTGTGCTTTGTAAATCCACGTATATGCAGACTGTATGCAATCACATCATTCCACGCAAGATGTGGTCTTTTGTCATCTTCCCAGTCATAAGCATCCCGGACAAATTTGCCTCGTGCCTGATGCTTCTGCACATCCATTCTGACTCCGAACTTCTTTGTCCCGGCAAGTTCTCTCACGTAAGGATCTATCCACACCCTTTCATCAATCTGAAAATTGTATTCATATTTTTCCGTATCTAATCCCTGCAAAGCAAGAAACCGTACCTCTCCGATCCCCTTTTCTTCCGGCATTTCAAACCTGTACTTCGGATTCATACTTCCTTTTTTATACAGCAGAAGTTCGCACTTCTTCCCTGTCGGAACCTGCACTGCAAAATTAATATGATCCTTTCTGATCTCCACCCCAAAAGGCTGTGGTCTTCCTTTCACGCATTCCATACTCTATTCCTTTCTTATTGCCAGCCGTCCGTTCCATACATTTCAACATTATCTCGATTTATAAAGAACGTCTCCTCATAAGTCTCTTTCTCATAATCCTCCCCGTTCAATACTGCATTGGCAATTTTGACCGCTTTTTTCCCAAGATTGATTGGTGACTGAGCCCCGATTCCCATCATTCCGCCTGTATGCTCCACCAGTGCTTTTTTTGATGCCGGAGAACCATCCACACTGTATACATAAACCTTTTCCTGTCCGGCTTCTGTAATTGCATCCCGCACTTGTTCTGCCATCTGATCA
>OGHE01001902.1_pt1 | contig 11893 bp, 8 predicted proteins | sample 1571431 | NCBI WGS metagenome assembly OGHE01 (sample SAMEA2581966, study PRJEB24529) | metagenome | biome: Human gut stool | place: China | collected 2011 | reverse complement strand
GGCGTCTTTTTTTGTTGGCAGGGCGGAGCAGAGCGAGACTTTGTCAACAGCACCAAGTTGTCCCAAGGTTAGCGGTCATCATGCTCCTTTCTCGGGTGCAGGCGTTCGCCCTCCAAAGAGGAACGGTCTATGACCTCCTTGTAGGCCGCCATCTGCTCCCGGATATTCAACTTGGGGTACGCAAAAATGCGGTGTTCGGCGGGAATGTCCTCGATCCCGTGATAAACCTCCTTGAAGTCGCCGCTGCGGGTCAGATAGCCCGTGGGGGCAAAGTGGCCGCCCTCGTTGATCCGCATATCCCGCCCGTAGGCTTCAAAATCGAAGTAGGGCAGCACATTGTCCGGCACATCCAACAGCTCCATGTCCTCTACATAGATGCGCCCCAGCGTTTCATCGTCGGTCACGCCGGGGTGCAGTTCGTAGCAGTCCAGATTGTGAACGAGGTTGATGATGTCCGCCACGCTGGAAGTATGGTCGCCCTTATTGAGTACGGCCTCCAGCGTTTCAATCTCGTCGCTGTCCAGTTCGGAAATGAGGTGCGCCAAATGGTTCAGCTCGTCCAAGTTTTCATACTCGGTGAGATAGTCGTATAAGCCCATCACATCGCCGTCAAAGGCGGTGATGAAAAACTCCTCATACCGCACACCGTCCACGCCGATGTTTTTTAAGAGCGATTGCACCTCCTCTGTGGTGGCCGGAAATTTCAGCGTTTCGCCCACAAGCTGCCCTTCCGCATATTTTCCCACATTGGTGATATAGGCTTCAAATACTGTCATTTGCACCTCCTTTTGTCAGCGCCTCCGCGACCCCCGCCATGATGTATTCGGCACAGGGCAGCGCGATGGCGTTTCCCAATGCTCGGTAGCGGTGGGAGGATAGGATTTCCTCGCCGTCCGCACCGTACCTTGTCCAGCCCTCCGGCAGCCCCATCAGCCGCTCACATTCTGTTTCCGTGGGAAAGCGGACACAGCCCCCGGCGGGATCGTCCTCATACCAAAAGGCAAAGGGTGAAATGCCGCCCGCTAACAGAGTGGGAAAAGGGTCAGTTGGCAGTCCGAAGCTGTTTCGGAACGCTGTTTCCGTCCGCTCCTTGGCGGACGCCCGCATACGGAAGCATTGAAAGGGTCGGGTGACTGGTACGCGCCGCCCTGCTTCAATAAAAGAGCCTCGATCTCCGCAGGCGGTGGGCAGCCCGCTATCTCTGCCAGATGCAGAAAGTGACTGCATTGTGCGGGGCTTAAAAAGTATTTCGTGGGAGCGCCGTCCTCCAAAGTCTGCCACAAGAAAGATACGCTGCCGTCGTGCCAGTCGGGGGCTTGCCCAATACTGGGCGTCCATGAGCCGCCAGCAGAGGTCAGGCGTTCGCCCTCGCACCATTCCGGCTCCTGCCCATCTTCCAGAAGCAGGCATTGAAACATCGGCGTCTGTGAAAGCAGATAGGACGGCTCTAAAATCCATCCGGTCATTTGATGAAAACGCTCCCATGACATTTTCCCAAACAGCGATTGCTGGAAATAGACCATTTGTCGCCTCCCTCATTTCACGGATAATGCGGATGGCTTGAAAAAACAGGCTGGACTTTTCTCCCGCAAGCCCCTTGCGGTTGCCGATCTGCGAGAGATTTTGACACGGTGAGCCAAAGGTGATGATATGGACGGGCGGGATCTCCCGCCCGTCCAGCTTTGTCACATCCCCCAAGTGTGCCATATCGGGAAAGTGACGCTTGGTGATAGAGATAGGGGCTTTTTCAATCTCGCTTGCCCATACCGGCTCAATGCCGCAGCGTACCGCCGCCAGCGGGAACACACCGATCCCATCAAACAGGCTCCCCAGCCGGAGCGCCGTCATCTTATCTGCGCCCCTGTCCCTTGACGGTCAAAATGCCCTCAAGGGTGGTGGCGGTGATCCCGAGCCGCTGAGCAACGGCGATGTCGTTCTTCATGGCCTCGGTGACGGTATGACCGCACACCACCAGCACATGAGAACGGCGGAGCAGGTCGCGCCCCATGTCGATACCGCTCTTATGCTCCTCGGGAACGGCGTCATTGAGGAAAAGGGGCTGATAGAGCGTCGGGCAGATAGGTGAAAAGCCCGCCTCATAGACAGCGCGGCAATACTGCGCCGCCGGCTTTGTGTTTTCGTGGTCGCTGCCGCACCATGCGGCGGTAATATACGCAAGGGGTCGTTTCATTGTAAAAACCTCCAATTCATAAACGAAAGACCTCGGGACAAAAAGTCCCAAGGTCACTTTTCCAGATTCGTTTTCTTTTCGGGCTTTCCCAGCTCGGGCGGCTGCTTGGCCTTCCAGTCATCCAGCAGAGAAATGATCTTGTCTTTCATTTCCCTCGGGGACTTGTCCTTGCCGAAATACTTTTCCAGTTCCGCACTATTGATGATCACCTTGTCTACCTCCTTTTTCTCCTGTGACAGAATACCGTCGATCACATCACCGTTGAGCTTGCCGTCCTTGTCCAGCTCCCGCATTTTCTGCGCCTGCGACAGCGAGGGCGAGGACTGCTGCCCCTCAATGGATACAGCGATATACCTCTGATTTTTGGGGCGGATGAATGAGATCTCCACTGCCGGGGTGAACGCCAGCTTTTTCTCGTCCACCATTTTCTGCAAATCCGGTACAAGCTCGGTCAGGCGGATATACCGCTGCACCTGCTTGTAGTTCATGCCGTTACGATCTCCCACGACCTGCGTGGAGCGTTTTCCGGCGTCCTTGTCCTCCTCGCCGGGGCGGGAGCCTTGGTGCTTGATGGCCTCCACCTGCATTTTGAGTGACTGCGCCTTTTCCGTGGGCAAAATGCGCTCACGGTGACGGAGGTTGTCATCCGTCATGGCGAGGATGGCTTCATCGTCCGTCATGTTGCGGACGATACAAGGCATATTCGCAAATCCGGCAAGCTCGCTTGCCCGCTGGCGGCGGTGGCCTGCGATGATCTCATAGCCGCCATCCTCACGGGGACGCACCAGCGCAGGCTGATTGACGCCTGCCGCCTTGACCGACTCCACAAGCCCCTGCATTTCCGCATCGTCCCGAACACCAAAGGGATGATTTTTGAACGGATGCAGATCGGACAGGTTGAGATAGACGATCTCTTCTTTTACCGACCGAGTGGCGTCACGGGGCGCAGATGGCTCCGGCGTGACCTCCGCACCGGCGGGAGCGCCGCCCTTATCCACGGCAGGCTTCTCCGGGACGGGCTTACTTTGGGACTTTTTGTCCCGAGGTTTGGGCGGCTTTGCCTTATCGAAAGCAGCCTTGCCCTCCTTGGGCGGACGGCCTCTGCCGGGCTTGGCAGTCTTGTCCTTTTCCGTGGGCGGCTTCTGCCCGCCTTCCTTTTTCTCCTCCTTGGCCGCCTCGTCACGGGCGGCGGCAATATCCACTACCTTGCCGGAATGTGCCGGGGCGGGTGCATCCTTGCCGGGAGTGGGCGGCTGCTCCTGTTCCTTTTCATCCTTGGGGACTTCGGGAGCGGCGGGCTCCTCCACCTCGGTGTGAGTAACAGCGTCGGCGGGATCAGGCACGGCCTCACCCATTTCAAAGAGCGCCGCCTGTCCCTCATGTTCCAGCATGACCGTCTCCGCGTCGGTCAGCACAGGCTCGGGAGCGGGCTGCTCCGGCACGGCTACATTTTCTACCGTGGGAGCGGGAGCCTCGGCGGGCGGGGCTGCCTCGGGAATACTTTTCTTATCATCTGCCATTTGCAAACCTCCTTTTTGTGGCATGAAAAAAGCCAGTCCGCAGACTGGCCGGATGGAAGTGACCTCCCTTCATGGTGTTAGGCGGAGATTGAAAGAGTCAAATGTATCTTTACAAAGAGAAGGGCATCCGATCACTTTTTCTAAGTATCACTTCCAACTTTTCTCAACTGTCTTTGCTTTCCGTGGGAATTCTGAGTACTGCAAAAAATATGTGCGCAGCGGGAAAACCGAGTTTTTCTATTCGGCAAAGGCTATCGATCTTATCGTTAGTCAAATACAAGCTGACCCAACAACCGTAATCAGCAATCTTCAAGCCCAGAGAAATAAATGCACTAAAAATTGATAAACTGGATACTGCGAGGTGTCCTTAGGAGCGAAGAAGAATTACAGACAAACGCAAAATTTATGGATGTATGTAAAATGAGACAGTTTCCCTGTTCTTTTGGCTTAATATCATCGCCTCCTTTTGGCAAACGAACAATATCACAGAAAGCAGGAAATAGCTACCGGAAAGGACAGAATATTTGCAGGAAAATAACTGTTCCGAACGATGCCGCTTGTTGCCTTTCTTGTCATTCTTGTCAGCTGCTGATCAAATGACAAGAATCCGGTTCGGCATCAAATATTGGCTCCGGCCAAATAGCGTTTCAGAAGGAACGCGCAGAAATAAGGGAAGGTAAAATATCCACGGTTTCAATACCGTCATATCTGACACAATGACCTGGCGAGGCCGATCTACGGTATCCCAAGTTGTGAAGATAAGATTGGATCCATTTGGATATCTGCTGTTTTTGCTCCAGGAGCTGCCCAAACTGGGAGAAAAGCCTGACGACGAACAGTTGAGGGATTATTTGCCTTGGTCAACAACAATACCGGCATACTGCCGCAAGAAATAAGGATGCACGATATGGAGAAGATACACTCGAAGTTAAGAAGAACAGACTACTATGATTTCGGCCATGGATTGACGCTTATGAATGTCCTTTCCAAAACCGAAGAAGGCAAACTGGACCGGATCGATACATACATCGGTGTTGAAGGAAATGAATTTGTATGCGTGGGTTGTGCCAAAGACCTCTCTGCGCCGGGTGTCATATTTTCCTATGGCGAATATGTTCGATTTCAACGAGCAAACAAAGCAACCTATCTTGAATTTTTTAAGCAGAATAGCAGATCCCATATCATCGTTGACGGCCGTGCCCACACGATTGACCAATTTTTAAAACTATACTGATTTGAGCACTATCTGGGCTATCCCGGATAGTGTGCTCTTTGGTTACGGGCGATTATTGTGCGGATACCGAAAAGCTGCTTCCCGCGAGAGCCCCGGAAGAATGCTATATGCCGCAAAAATAGATGACCGCCATCTCAGTGAGCGAACGGCTCCTTGAGATGGCGGCCTTTTATACGTGGTTAGATTTTACGCTTACGATACCTCGGTCTCAAAATTATCTCATCTCTACATTGATCTTGCCAGACGGTGGATTATGAGGCGCTTACGGACAAGCGCCCGAGCAGATGCTCGGGCGCTTGCTGCACGCGTTGGATTCTTTAAAAGGCCTTTGTGCCAACAAGTGTATTGCCAGAATAGGCGTACACAAGAATGGAAACATTGCTATCAATATAGGTATCTTCCGTTGTATTGAACACAATGCAGTTTGTACCGTCCTTGACAACGATGGCGTATCCGTCCTCGTTGTAGCTAAGTGCATTCGTATCAATGCCCTCATTCGCTGCAGTGCGTCTATCATAGGCATGGAAAATTTTGAGTGGTGCTTCGGCAGCACTTGCATCCTTGTTCAGCGCAATCAGATACTTCAGACCGTTGGAGACATTCCAAGCTTCATCCCAACTGCTCGGGATCTTAGCAACATCAGCATCTTCCCACGCTTCGCCGTCCAGGGTCCGATAGGTAGCCGCAACATTCAATACCAGTTTGTAAGTATAGTCGGACGCACCGTCAATGGTGATTGCGAATTCGTCTGCTCCGGCGTTCTGGGTGACACTGATAGTCTTGCCGTTCAAACAATTGCCGACGATATACTTGTCCGCCTGCTGATAGGAAGTATTCAATTCGGCCGCCTTTTGGCTCTCGGAAGCACCGGGAGCAAAAGCAACATCGGCAGAGTCGTTGGTAGACTTAATTACAGCATTGGTTGTGCAGTTCGTAACATTAATCGTACCAGATTCATCAAGGCTCTTAATGTAGGCAGAGTTGCCGTACAGGAAACCGACAGAACTTGTACCGGTGATCGTACCGTTGTTCGTGCAGTTGATGAAGTTCATTGTGGTGCTGACATTGAAGCACGGGCCGGAACCAATGAGCACACCGGTGCAGGTGCCGGCGTTCTGAAGATTGACATTTACTGTGATATCTTTGAAGTTATAGGTCGCCGGATCGCCATTGGCCGTGTAGATTGCATTGATCACCACAAAGCCAAAGTTATTGCTGTTGGCCTTGGTCAGTTCGGATGTGCTGGTAAAGGTGAGATTTTCGAAGTCCGCGCCGTAGCTCGTGCCCCAGTCAGCGCAGGAGAGCAGGCTGGTAGCCAGCTCCCCCATCGTCACATGGATATTCTTGAAAGCGGCATGTCCGGAAAGTCCAGCAACATTAAAGAGAGCAGCAAATTTTCCGGAAGTGCGGGCACTGGAGAGTTCCTGGTTGCCGCCATCGTATACACCGGCAAATTTCGTGACCTCATCACCGGCGGCAACCGCAATATCTGCAGTCTGCTTGAAGCAATAGGGTGCGCCATTGAGCTGATCGATGGCCTTGAACTGCTTGGATGTTGCAATCAGGAACGGATCTTCCGCCGTACCGGTGCCGCCGTCAAAGAGCGCAACGACTTCATATTTGTCATCTTCGAGCTTCTTTGCCGCATAGCCCGGGGCGACAAAGTTGGTGCCTGCGCCCTCAGCGGCACAGTTGGCGGGATTGAATTTTACAAATGTGCCGCCGGTGACGGTGATCTTGGCAGTGCCCTCTGTGCGGTGCTTGTCATAGCAGTTCAGTACGAATTCGTCAGCCTTGGCTGTGTCGGGATACTTCTGCTGAATGGAATAAGCACCGCCCTTAACGGTCAATTCACCTTGATACACATACACGGCATGGATGTTGCCGACAAAGGTACCATTCTCAATGGTGAGCGTTGCACCATCCTGCACATCGACTGCATAGCAGTCATTTTCCTTGGCTTTGAGTGTGCCGTTGCCAGTAATGGTCAAATCGCCGCCGGCGCGGACGGAAAGCAGCGACCAATCAGCCGCGCGCTTTTCCCACAGGTCATTTGTGTTGCTGATGGTCTTGCCATTCAAGTCGAGCTTGACGGCCTTTGTAACAATGACAGTTTCAGAGATGTCAACATCCTTCAGCAGCTTCACTTCGCCGCCTACGGCAACAGCCTCCTGCAGCGTCAGATAGTTCTTTCCGTTGATGGAAGCGGCAGCCTGAGCGGGATCGGCAGAACCACAAACGGTGCACTTGTGATCCTCCCCATAGGTATGCTCAGCCTTGCCGCTGACGACATTGTGTCCGCAGGTAGCGGCATGCCAGTGATAGGTATCGTCATAGCTCCAGGCATCCGCGTAGCTGTGGCTGTGGCTGCTGCCGCCGCCACCGCCGGAGCTGCTGCCGCCGGAGGAAGAGCTGCTGCCGGTGGTGGAGCTGCTGCCGCCGCTGACGGTGCTGTCCTTGCCGTTCTTGTCGGTGACGGTGATCTTGCTGTCACCGCTGTTCTTGACATCGGTGTCCTTGGTCTGAACGGTGATGTCCTGATTGGACTCCACCTTCTTCACGGTGCCGTTGCCGGTGACGCTGGTATCCTCCGCATGGTTCTCCACGTTCTTGATAGTGGTGCCATTGCCGGCGTTGACATTTGCGCCGGGGGCATTCTCGCTCATGATGACGTTGTCGATCTTGGCGCCGTTCTTGGTCTCAACTGCGCTCTTTTCACCGTCCAGCGTCACATTGTCCGCGGAGGCGTTGTCCAGAATGACCTTGGAGTTGTCGCCGCTGACTGTGATGTCATCGATGTTCTCGCTGCCCTTAACGGTCACTTCGATGTCATTGGTGGGCACGAGCAGCTTGTCCACGCTGCCGGTGACGGTCACATCGTCCGCCACAACGAGGACGATACCCTTGCCGTCGGCATTGACCGTCTCGCCGGCCTTGTCCGCATAGGTGCCGATGGAGCGGTCAAGGATCGTGACGGTGGCCGCACGGGTGATGTTGTTCTGAGGAGCCAGCTGGTCGGCAGTCACGCCGCCCACAACGCCCGCCTCGATCAGAGCAGCCAGCATACCCTGAGCATAGGACGCCACCTGTGCGGCGTCGGTATATTTCGTCAGATCGGGGTTTTCAATGGGCTCGATACCCAGAGCGCGGCCCAGCATGACCATGGCGCGCTCACGGGTGATGGGTGCGTTGGGGGTCACAGTGCCGTTGAGGTTGCCCTTGAGGATGCCGGCCGCCGCGCAGCGGTTGATGGCATCGTAATGCCAGGCATCGGGGGTATTGTCGGCAAAGCCCGCGTTTTCTGCGGCGGGCAGTTTCAGGAGTCTTGCGAGAATTGCTGCGAAGTGGGCGCAGGTGAGCTGCCCGTTGGGGTTGAACTTACCATTATTGCCCTGAATGATGCCGTGGCCGCTCCAACGTTCGATGGATGCCTCAGCCCAGTGTCCCGCGACATCGCCGTAAGTCGGCTCTACCGCACTTGCGCCTACCGTGAGTAGACTGACTGACATGGCAAACGCAAGAAAGATTGATAACAGTTTGCGTTTCATCTTTTCTTCTTTCCTCCTAAGAATGTATATATATTTCCGCGGCTCCCCGCGGTTGAGTACCTATTATAATTAGTGTGTCGGCTTCTCCGGCCGCCCGGCTAAGATCGCCGTGCATTGGCTCAGCGGCCTGCCTGCGCAGACGGGGCAGCCGCAGCGCTGTTTTCCTGTACGGCTGCTGATGACCGATTTCCACGCATGGCCGTTTTCACACAGCCACCATGCCTTCCGGCTGCTGCCGGGTGTTACCTGCTGCGGCGTGAAGCTGCCGTTAAGGGTCGGATGCCACTGCGATGCGATCACCGGCTCCTTGGTCTCCAGATCATTAAATCCCGGCAGGACCTTGCGGTTGGTGCAGTACGGGCAATCGCTCTCCCTGTTCACACGGTGGGCGATGACCGCACAGAAGGAATGTCCTCTGTCACAGAGCCACCACACGCGGCGATTGGAATATGCGCTCACCGCCTCCGGCGTCAGCGCGCCGTTCTTTTTCCGATCCCACTGTTCAGCAAGCTGCGGATGCAGCGAAGCGAGATCATTGAATCCGGACAGGACCTTTTGTCCCGCGCAGAACGGACAGCCTGCGTTTGATGTGACGCGGCTGGCAACGCTCGCCTGCCAGCTATGTCCTTTCGGACACCTCCACCAGACCTTCCGGTGTGCTCCCGGCATGACCTGCGTCGGCAGCAGCGGAAAATTCTTTTCCGTGTCCCACTCCGAAAGCAGATCCGGGAATTTTGCCGCCAGAGAGTTTTCCTCCGGCAGAACAGCGCGGCCCGCGCAGACGGGACAGCCCGTTCCCCGCGCGCGGATTCTGACTTCGGAACGGTAGGAATGGCCTTGGGGGCATCGCCACCATACCTTTTGATGGCTTCCGTAGGTCACATCCTTCGGCGTGAGCGGCGCATTGCGTTCATCGTCCCATTGTGCCAGCAGGTGAGTTTGTTCATGCCCGGCGCAGAAATCGTACAGAGACGGACGGATCGCCGCTCACCTCCCGCAGAATACTTGTCCGCCTGCAATACAGGCGGAAGGGCCTTTTATTGCGCATTGTGTATCTGGCACAGTGGATAAAAATGTACAGGTTGCCGACCACAGCGATATACACAAAATCTACATCTTAACCATAGCACTCCTCTAATAGAATAGCAATAGGATAACAGCTTAAAACCGACTAAAAAAGCGTACTTTTTTATCCAGCCCTTTTTACTTTCTGCGTTTTCTTAACGATTTCTTTACGCCCGTCATCCTGAGCCCAGAGCAAAAAGCTCCGGTGGGTGACGCCCAGCAGTTTTCCTGCCGCCCGTGCAGACAGCTCGCCGCGCTCCCAACGTGCTTTGACTTCGCCGAACCCTTCCGGCAGCGCCTTGCGGGGTCTGCCGAATTTCACGCCGCGCGCCTTCGCTGCGGCGATCCCTTCCGCCTGCCGCTGATGAATGAACTCGCGCTCTGTCTGCGCCACATAGGATAGCAGCTGCAGCACGATGTCCGCGATCAGCGTTCCGGTGAGATCCCGGTTCCGCCGCGTGTCAAGCAGAGGCATATCCAGCACAACGATTGCCGCACCCTTTTCCTTTGTGATGACGCGCCATTGCTCCAAAATTTCCTCATAGTTTCTGCCGAGACGGTCGATGCTCTTGATCACAAGCGTGTCGCCGTCTTTCAGTTTGCGCAGCAGCCGCTGGTAGCTGCGGCGGTCAAAATCCTTGCCGGACTGCTTGTCCACAAAAATCGCCCGGTCCGTTAACCCGAATTCCCGCAGGGCGATGAGCTGACGCAGCTCATTCTGTTCCTTGGTCGAAACCCTTGCATAACCGTATTCCATGTGCTGACCTCCCAATTTATCGGTGGATAAATTGTAAGCCAGGTGCCGACCACATGGGGGATATAGTGTTGCAGACTCACCTCCGTTTTTCGCGTAGAGTCCACGCATAGTGCGTGGACTCTACGCTCTATACGGGGTATTCTCCCATTTTCACAGAAAATCTTCCATCCGCCGCTGTGTTTGACGCCGCATTCAAAACCTTACACGCAGTTTTTGTTGTCCGCGTGTTATGTCCTCATACTTACTTGACCTTGGAAATGCGGATGCCCATTGCCCCCTGCGGCGGGTCAGTTATGATCCGCTAGCCCCCTGTTTCATACGCGGCCCGGTTTGACGTTTACTGCCCCAATATGACAGTAACGGAACGTTTCACAACGTTCCGTTACGCTTATCTTCCCCGGCCTTTCGGCCGGGGAAGATCTTTATAAGAGGTCTTGATCTCACTTTTCCGCGTACAGCCGCCACAGGAACGCCGCGATCTGCGCTCTCGTGCAGTCGTTGGCGGAGCCGAACAGCCCGCCGCCGATGCCATCGGTGATGCCGTGCTCCTTGGCCCACGCCACAGCCTGCGCATAGTAAGCGTCCGCCGCTACGTCGCTGAACCCGGCGCTGCCGTTCACAGCGGGGCTGCCCGCCGCGCGGTACAGGAACGCCGCGGACTGAGCGCGGGTGCAGGCGGCGTCAGGGCTGAACAGGCCATTGCCCGTACCGCCGGTGATGCCGTTTTCAATGGCCCACGCCACCGCCTTGGCGTAGTAGCTGCCTGCGGGAACATCCGCAAAGTCGGCCGTGCCCTTCGGCTCGGGAGAACCGGCGGCCCGCCACAGGAAGGTAACGATCTGGGCCCGGGTGCAGTTCAGGTTGGGACTAAACGTGGTCTCCGTAGTGCCCTGCGTGACCTCGCGCTTGAGCATCCACTCCACCGCGTCCACGTAGTAGGCGCTGTTTGCCACGTCCGCAAAGGGATTCACCCAGGAGAAGGTAGGCTCCACCGTCACCTTGTCGGCGGGCATCTCAAAGGTAAACGTGCCGTCGCCGTTGTCCTTGACGGCCAGCTGCTTGCCCTTGGAATCCCGGACGATCACCTCGTCCACCTCGTAATGGCGCTCCGGCTTCACGGTGATGGTCACCTTGTCGCCCTTGGCCGCGCTGGTCTTGGAGAGGGAAACGGAGCCGTCAGGATCCTTGCTCACCTCCGTCTGAACGGGGTTGGTGGAGGGTCTGGAGCCACCGCCACCGCCGGAGGAAGAACTGCCGGAAGAGGATGTATCCGCCCACAGCACTACCGTGCCTTCCGCGTAATAATTATCCGCGAGATACAACCACGAATATGCCTTTCCCTGCACAAGCGGTTTATCCTCTAAATAGCCAAGCACACCGTTGCCCCACTCAAATTCACCGTCAGGCCAGCCGTCAGCCTTCGTAAAGGTCACATCCTTCAAGGTCTTGCCTGCCCCGGTGACCTTCGTGAAGGTGGGCGTGCCGCTGAGCTTGGCCTTCTCGATCCATACCTTGAGCGACTGCTCCGCTACATCGTTGTGAGAAGCATCACCCACGACCTTATAGTAAACAGTGTAG
>OGHE01001901.1_pt1 | contig 11923 bp, 11 predicted proteins | sample 1571431 | NCBI WGS metagenome assembly OGHE01 (sample SAMEA2581966, study PRJEB24529) | metagenome | biome: Human gut stool | place: China | collected 2011 | reverse complement strand
ACCGCAAGATCCGCAACACCGCCCGCTTCATTCTGGGCAATCTGGACGGCTTTGACCCCAACACCGATTGTGTGGCAGACGACCAGCTGCAGGATATCGACCGCTGGGCACTGGCTGCGCTGGATGACCTGATCGTCAATACCAACGCTGGCTACGCTGTGTACGACTTCAACAAGGTCTACCACGCTGTGTACAACTTCTGCGTGGTGGCTATGTCTAACTTCTATCTGGACGTCACCAAGGATCGCCTGTACTGCACCAACGGCGCAGCCCGCAAGGCCGCCCAGACCACCATGTACAAGATCCTTGTCGCTCTGGATAAGATCATTGCCCCCATCCTGTGCTTTACCAGTCAGGAGATCTGGGACTTCATGCCCAAGACCGAGGGTATGAACAAGTATGTGGTGTTCGAGCAGATGCCCAAGGCCGGCCAGTACGCCGCCGACGAGGCTTTCAAGGCAAAGTGGGCACAGCTCATCGCCGTGCGCGACGAGGTCAAGAAGGTGCTGGAGCAGGCCCGTGCCGAAAAGCTGATCGGTGCTTCTCTGGAGGCTTCCGTCACCCTGTACTGCAGCAATGCCGTCTATGATCTGCTGAACAGCATCCCCATGGACGAGCTGGCCGACCTGATGATTGTCTCCCATGTGGAGCTGGTCAAGGGCGAGGGCGGCGCTGCAAGCGCTGTCGAGGGTCTGGGCGTTGCAGCTGCACACGCCACCGGCGACAAGTGCGAGCGCTGCTGGAAGTATTCTGCTTCTATCGGCAGCCACCCCGCACACCCCACCCTGTGCGCACGCTGCGCCAGCGTTGTGGAAGCATAAGCGTCCCGTATAAATACAAATCTGTTTTGTAAAAAGGGCGGCGCTCCCTTGACCGGGGAGCGCCGTTTTTTATAACAGAAACGAGGTAGCTATGGCATTTGTACTCTTTAATCTGGCAGCTGTGGCGGCTCTGGTTGGCATCGATCAGCTGATCAAGCTGTGGGCGGTGCAGGCCTTGCAGCCGGTAGGAGCTATGCCGCTCATCCCCCATGTGGTGGAGCTGCGGTTCGTGCTCAATCCGGGCATGGCCTTCAGCCTGCTCAGCGGCAAGCAGCTGTTTCTCATCCTTGCCACCGGCGCGGCGCTGCTGGTGGTGGCCTACGGCCTGTTTTTCCGCAGCCGCGGTAAGCGCCTGCAGCAGGTAGCGCTGGTGCTGGTGCTGGGCGGCGGTATCGGCAATCTCATCGACCGCGTGCTCAACGGCGAGGTGGTGGACTATATCAACCTGCTGTTCATGCGCTTTGCAGTGTTCAATTTTGCAGATATCTGCGTCTGCGTGGGCGTGGCACTGTGGGTGCTGGTGATCTTTCTGGATGAAGCTCACGCTGAAAACACCACCGCCCCCAAGGAGCAGTAAACCATGGAACAGCGTGAATTTATCGTAGAGCAGGAGACTGCCGGCCAGCGCATCGACCGCTTTCTCAGCGGCGAGGACACCGGCCTGTCCCGCTCGGCGCTGCAGGCGCTGGTGGCGCAGGGCCATGTGCAGTGCAACGGCAAGGCGGTGGCCAAAAGCCTGAAGCTCAGGGCAGGAGACACCGTGCTGCTGGAGATCCCGGATGCAAAACCCATCGAGGCCGTGCCGCAGGATATCCCGCTGGATATCGTTTACGAGGATGCCCACCTGCTGGTGGTCAACAAGCCCAAGGGCATGGTAGTGCACCCCGCGCCCGGCAACCCGGACGGCACGCTGGTCAACGCTCTGCTGTGGCACTGCAAGGGCAGCCTTTCCGGCATTGGCGGTGAGATCCGCCCCGGCATCGTCCATCGCATTGATAAGGACACCAGCGGTCTGCTGGTGGTCGCCAAGGACGACGCCACCCACATCGGCCTTTCCCAGCAGATGGCGGTGCATAGCGTGGAGCGCGCCTACCAGACGGTGGTCTACGGCGGCTTTGCGCAGGACGAGGGCTTTGTGGAAGCAAACCTTGGCCGCAGTAAGACCGACCGCAAAAAAATGGCGATCTACCCGGCAAATGAGCCCCACACCAAGTATGCCTATACCGGCTACAAGGTGCTGGAGCGACTGGGCGAGTTCACCCTGCTGGAATGCCGCTTAAAAACCGGACGCACCCATCAGATCCGCGTGCACATGGCCTCCATCCACCACCCGGTGGCCGGCGACCCGGTGTATGGTCCCCACAACTGCATCACCAGCCTGCACGGCCAGTGCCTGCACGCCAAAACGCTGGGCTTTATCCATCCCATCACCGGGCAGCAGCTGCGGTTCGACTCGGAGCTGCCGGACTACTTTACCCATTTTCTCGCAACTCTCAGGAGGAAAAACACATGAACGATTCTCTGGCATCCACTCTGGTGCTTTGTGATCTGGATAACCTGCTGCTGGGCGAGGATGGCAACCTGACTCAGGTGGTGCGGGATGTACTGCAGCTGTTCAGCAACCGTGGCGGCAGACTTACCGTTTTTTCGCAGCGTTCTCCGCGTGCTGTGCGCTCCATTCTTGGCAGCGTGCGTCTGGCAGCGCCTGCACTGGTGTGCGGCGGCACCATGGCCTACCACTACGCCGACGGCAACCGTGTGCCCCTGTGCAGCTTTGCCCAGCAGCAGGAGCTTTTTACCTGTCTGCCGGATACCCCCGGCGTGGGCGTTGCGGCGCAGATGCAGGACGGCAGCACCCGCGTGCTGCGCATGAGCAATGCGCTGGAACGCCACCTGCGGCAGGAGTGGACCCCCTATCTGCTTGCAAACGCCGCCGATATCCACCCCGAGCAGGTGCTGCGGGTGCTGCTGTATCAGGACAGCAAGTCTGTGCCTCTGATCTCGCTGGCAGAAAAGGCCATCGGGGATCGTGTTGCCCTGCTGGGCGAGCGCATCGCTCCGGACACGCTGGTCCTTACCCCGAAGCGCATCTCCGGCCGGGAAATGCTGGACACCGTCTGCACGATGGCGCAGGTGGGTGCGGAGCAGGTTCTGGTGCTGGCCGGCAGTCAGCCTATGCTGGAGCTGGTGCAGGCTGTGGAGCACAGCGCTGTTGCCGCCGACGCCCCGGCAGAGCTGCGCCTTGCCGCCGGGCAGGTCACCCTGACCGATGCCGCCGGTGGCGCCGCCGTGGAGGTTTTGTACCGTATGGTGCGTGCTGCTGAAAAATCCGTGTAAAATTTGTACAAAGCTCTCTGCAATTTTCCCGCAGAGGGCTTTCTTTTTAGTAAAGAATCAGGTAGAATGGGAGAAGAGCCTATGCAAAACAAAAAGCGCCGCGAAGGGCTGTTTCTGCTGCTGTGTCTTGCCGCTGCAGGGGTCTGCGCAGGGCTGGCGTTCTGGTTTGCAGTACCGCTGCACCCGCAAACGCAGCTGCCGCTGCCGGACACAAAGGAGCTTACAACTTATACGCAGGTGGAGCTGAACACAGCCGATGCCAAGGCTTTGTGCACCCTGCCCGGTGTCGGCCCCGGCAAGGCACAGGCGATTCTGGACTACCGTGCGCAGCACGGCCTGTTTGCACAGGTGGAGGATGCCGCACAGGTGCCGGGCATTACCCGGGCGATGGTGGATTCATGGGCAGGGCAGGCGTATGTCCGCTGAAAAGGGGATAGCTGCACGCCGTCCGCCGTGGTCGAAGAGGAATATGGAGATATTTTGCTATGAGTGATGGATCGATCTTTATCAACCGCGAACTGAGCTGGCTGGATTTCAACCGCCGCGTTCTGGCGCTGGGCAAGGACAAAAACGTTCCGCTGGGCGAACGCATCAAGTTTCTGGCTATTTACGGCTCCAATCTGGACGAGTTTTTCATGGTGCGCGTGGGTTCTTTGCAGGAGCGTGCAAACCTTGAGCAGGGCAAGACCAAAAAGGAAAAGCGGGAAAACAAGACCAACATGACCGCCGCCGAGCAGCTGGCTGCCATTATGCCCAAAACGGCGCAGCTGCAGGAGGAATGCGATAAGTTCTACGCAAAGGCGCTGGAAAATCTGGCCGAAAACGGCTATCGCAAGGTGGAGTTCGACCACCTGACCAAGGAGGAAGAGCATCTCTGGAAAAAATACTTCCAGTCCGAACTGTTCCCCATCCTCAGCCCGCAGATCGTGGATAACCGCCACCCGTTCCCGTTTTTGCGCAACAAGGAGATCTATCTGGGCGTGCTGCTCAAGGAAAAACATACGCAGGAGCAGAGCCTTGGCATCGTGCCCATCTCCAGCCAGATGGAGCGGATGCACTTTATCAAAAAGGACGGCATCGTGCAGTTTGCGCTTACGGATGAGCTGGTGCTGCACTATGCTTCCAGCATCTTCGGCAAGGATTCCATTCAGGAAAAATGCCTGTTCCGGGTCACCCGCAACGCGGATATCGATGTAAAAGAGGGCATGATGGATCACGATATCGATTATCGCGAGATCATGACCGAGCTGCTCCGGCGCCGCCGCAAGCTGGCGGCTGTCCGTCTGCAGATCACCCCCGCCCCCGCACCGGAGGTGGAGCGGCTGCTGTGCAGCCGTCTGGAGCTGACCCGCAAGCGGGTGTTCCAGCAAAAAAGCCCGCTGGACCTGAGCTTCTTCTTCAAGCTTTCCGGCCGCATGGAGGCCGAGGGTCACCCTGCGCTGTTCTACGCCCCCGCCCGGCCCATGCTGCCGCCGCCGGACTATGATCTTGCCACCGAGGTGCAGAAGCACGATGTACTGCTCAGCTATCCGTATCAGTCCATCCGTCCCTTTATCACTATGCTCAAAAAGGCCGCACAGGACCCGGATGTCATCTCCATTAAAATGACCCTCTACCGCATGGCACGGGAATCCCAGATCGTGCAGGCGCTGATGGAGGCCGCTGAAAACGGCAAGGAAGTGGTGGCACTGGTGGAGCTTCGCGCCCGCTTTGATGAGCAGAACAACATCGATTGGTCCAAGCAGCTGGAAAGCGCCGGCTGTACCGTCATCTACGGTTTCGAGGACTACAAGGTGCACTCCAAGCTGACCCTCATCACCCGCAAGGGCGCAGAGGGCTACTCCTATATCACCCAGATCGGTACCGGCAACTACAACGAAAAAACCAGCGAGCTGTACACCGACCTCTCCTTTATCACCGCAGACGAGCGCATCGGTGAGGAGGCCTCCAAGGTGTTCCGCAATCTGGCCGTGCAGCAGCTCACCGAGGAAAGCGACAAGATGCTGGTTGCCCCGCTGCGCTTCAAGAGCGTGCTGCTGGACGAGATGGACCATGTCATCGCCGCCGCCCGCATGGGCCGCCCGGCTTCCATGATCCTGAAAAACAACTCCATCAGCGACCGGGATATTATCTTGAAGCTGCAGGAAGCCAGCTGCGCCGGGGTGCGTATCGATATGATCGTGCGCGGCATCTGCTGCGTGCGTGCAGAGGTGCCCGGCAAGACCGAGAACCTGCACATCCGCAGCCTTGTGGGACGCTATCTGGAGCATGGCCGCATTTACAGCTTCTACGATGGCACCCACACCCGCATCTATATTGCCTCCGGCGACTTCCTTACCCGCAATACCGAGTGCCGCGTGGAGGTGGGTGTCCGGGTGGAGGACCCCATTCTGGTGCAAAAGCTCACCGATATCCTTCAGCTGCAGCTGCGGGATAACGTCAATGCCCGGGTCATGGATGCCAACGGCAACTATCAGAAGGTGAAGCCCGCCGATGGCGAGCCGCCGGTCAACAGCCAGATGGGCATGTACGAGCTGCTGCGCAACGACTGGCAGCGCCCCGAGCCGTGGAAGTGCACCACCCCCGCGCCGGAAGCGGAAAAACCGGCGGCAGTCTGTCAGGAAGTTACCGTAGAGCAGCTCAAGCAGGAGCTGCCCCATGTGTTCCAGCCTGCACCGGAAAAGATGGCGGAAACCGCCCCGGCGGCGCAGCAGCCCGACCACTATGAGGCACTGGAGCAGATGCTGAACAATAAGCCCCGCTTGGCGCAGCCTGTCCCCAAAGTGCCGGATGCACCGCACCCGGCTGCAAAGCCTGTTGCCAACGCTACTCCGCCCAGAAAAAAGAGCCTGCTGGAACGGATCGGAAGCTTTTTCCGCCGCAGATGACTGACAGATAAAACACCCCACACATAAAACCGGAGCTGCTGCGCAAAAAATGTGCGGCGGCTCTGTTTTTTTATGGATGAAGCTTTCCTCTGTGACCCCTCCCGTGAAAATGCTTTTTATCGCGTCCCGCAGGACGCGATAAAAAGCGCAATATAAAATAAATTTTCCGCTGAAAATGCCCAGAGCACAAGCGGAGGGCATTTTGAATCGTTCCGCCCGAACGGTGGGCGGGTTCTGTTGCCCGCCGCCTTTGCATACACTTTTCAGGATGGGAGGGCGGCGTATGCGGGCAAAACAAAGCGGACAGGCAGCAAAAATACGCAGACGACGGTGGGGCGTTGCGGCACTGGTGCTGGCAGGGCTGGCACTCTGCCTGCTGGCGGCTTTGCCGGTACAGGCTGCGCGGAACACAAAAAAGTACTGCTTTCCGCTGGATACCACGGCGTGGCGCATCTCGGCTGCCTACGGCAAGCGGACAGACCCCTTTACCGGCAAGCCTGCGTTCCATCAGGGACTCGACCTCGCCTGCGCGGCGGGTACGACGGTGCGGGCAGTGCAGGAAGGTGTGGTGCTGAAGGCTGCCTATAGCCAAAGCTACGGCAATCATCTGCGCATCCTGCACCCGGATGGCTGCGAGACCCGCTATGCGCATCTGCAATACCTCTATGTCCGCCCGGGAGAGGTAGTGCAGGCTGGGCAGACGCTGGGTACGGTGGGGCAGACAGGGCGCGCCACCGGTGCGCACCTGCATCTGGAGCTGTGGCAGCAGGGCACCGCCTGTGACCCCGCCGCCCTGCTGGAGAATGCCCCGTGAACCGGGTATGGGGAGGAAAGCTTGTGTTCCGGGACCCAGTGCTGCTGTGCGGCGTGGTATATCTGCTGCTCTACTTTGATGCCAGCGGTTTTCTGCGTCTGGGGCTGCTGGCGGCCATTCTGCACGAGCTGGGGCATATCTTTGTCTACTGCATCCAGCAAGGGCAGCTGCCCGTCATTGAGGTGACCATGACCGGCTTTTGCATGCGCACGGCAGGGAAAAGGCTTTCCCTGCGTCAGCGATTCGTGCTTGCCGCCGCCGGGCCGGCGGTCAATTTTGTACTTGCCGGGGCGTGGGCGCTGCGCCTTTCACAGACCGCCACCATCCGCGGCAGCGCATTCTGGGCGGCCAATCTGCTCACCGGGCTGTTCAATCTGCTGCCGGTTCCGCCGCTGGATGGTGCACAGATGGCGGCGTGTGCGGCGGCGCTCTGGCGGCAAAAACACGGAATATGCACCCAAACGGCGCGAAACGATTGCAAAACCGGCACATTTGGGGTAAAATAATAAGAACGCAAAAAACGGATTGTTTATGGAGGACCCGATGTTTGATCCCAAACTGAAAGAAGCGCTGGGACGGGTGCAGAAACCCGGCCGCTATACCGGCGGCGAGCCCGGCAGTATCTATAAAGAAAAGGATAAGGTGGATGTGCGCTTTGCCTTCTGCTTCCCGGATACCTACGAGGTGGGAATGTCCTTTCTGGGCGAAAAGATCCTGTACGAGCTGCTCAACAGCCACGAAAACTGGTGGTGCGAGCGCGCCTTTATGCCTTGGCTGGATATGAAGGCAGAGATGGAGCGCCTGCAGCTGCCGCTGTACACCATGGAAAGCAAGGACCCCCTCACGGCCTTTGATGCTGTGGGCTTCACCCTGCAGTATGAGCTTTCCTACACCAATATCCTTGCCATGCTGGACTTGGCGGGCATCCCGTTCTATTCTAAAGACCGTGACGCCCACTGGCCGCTGATCGTTGCGGGCGGCCCCTGCGCCTGCAACGCCGAGCCGATTGCGGATTTCTTTGATGTTATCCAGCTGGGCGAGGGCGAAAATCAGCTGCCCGCCATCTGCGCCGAGATCGAAAAGGCGAAAAAAGAGGGTATTTCCAAAAAACAGCTGCTGTGCAACATCGCAAAGATCCCGGGCGTGTATATCCCGGCCTTCTACGATGTCACCTACCACGAGGATGGCCGGGTCAAGGCCATCACCCCCAACGAGCCGGGCATCCCTGCGCGCATCACAAAGGCCATCATCAAGGATCTGAACCAGTTTGCCCCGCCCACCAACTTTGTGGTGCCCATGGTAGGTGCCATTCAGGACCGCGCCAGCATCGAGGTGCTGCGCGGCTGTGTGCGCGGCTGCCGGTTCTGTCAGGCGGGCTTTTTGTACCGCCCCATGCGCCAGCGCGATGCCGGCCTGCTGAACAAGGCCGCGCAGGATCTGTGCGCCAACACCGGCTACGAGGAGCTGAGCCTTTCCAGCCTTTCCACCTCTGACCACGGCCAGCTGGAACAGCTGCTGGACGATCTGAACGAGTGGGCACCCAAGGAGCATGTCAGCCTGTCGCTGCCCTCCCTGCGCGTGGACAACTTCTCCCAGAGCCTTATTGAAAAAACAACCAAGGTGCGCAAAAGCGGCCTGACCTTTGCCGCCGAAGCCGGCACCCAGCGCCTGCGCAACGTCATCAATAAAAACGTCACTTGGGACGAGATCGAAAAGACCTGTACCATTGCCTTTAACGCAGGCTATACCTCGGTCAAGCTCTACTTCATGATGGGCTTGCCCACCGAGACCATGGAGGATATCGAGGGCATTGCCGAGACCGCCCAGAAGGTGGTGGACCTGTACTATTCACTGCCCAAGCGCGGCAAGGGCAAGGGCGTGCAGGTGACCATCAGCTGCGCCTGCTTTGTACCCAAGCCCCACACCCCCTTCCAGTTTGTGCCCATGGATACCGCCGAGACCCTGCAGGCCAAGCAGAAGCACCTGCTGGAAAGCGTGCACAGCCGTAAGATCAAGGTGAACTACCACGACAGCACCACCAGCTTTTTGGAGGGCGTGTTCGCCAAGGGCGACCGCCGCCTTGCTCCGGTCATCGTGGAGGCTTATAAGCGCGGCTGTTACTTCGACGGCTGGGAAGAGTGCTTCAAGTACGATACATGGATGCAGACCTTTGCGGATCTGGGCATCGACCCCGCCTTCTACTGCCAGCGCCCCATCGCGCTGGACGAGGTGACCCCGTGGTCTCACATGGACTACGGCATCACCCACGAGTATCTGGTGCGGGAATATAATAAGGCTCTGGCCGCCCAGACCACCCCGCCCTGCAACCGTGCCTGCAATGCCTGCGGTGCCAACCATCTGTTAGGAGGTCCCTGCTTTGATTACAGTCAGAATCTCGTTTGAAAAGAAAAATGAAGCCTCCTATATCTCCCTGCTGGATATGCAGCGGGTGATGCAGCGGGTGCTCAAGCGCAGCGGCCTGCCGGTGTGGCATACGCTGGGCTTCAACCCCCATATCTACATGACCTTTGCCTGCCCGCTCTCGCTGGGGCAGGAGAGCGAGTGCGAGTGCGTGGACGTCAAGACCGAGGCCGAAGCCCCGGACTTTGCCCAGTGGCAGACCGCCCTCAACGCCATCATGCCCGCCGGTATCCACGTTACCCGGGTGGCTCCGGTGGAGATGAAGGCGGACAGCATCGCCTTTGCCTGCTACCGCATCAGTTATCCGGCGGCTGCCGCTGCGGTGCTGGAGCAGTACAATGCGCTGGAAACAGCCCCCGTGGAAAAACACAGCAAGCGCGGCAAAAAGATCGTGGATCTCAAACAGCATATCCCGCAGTTGAGCTATACCGCACTGGGGGACACCGTGCAGTTGGAGCTGTGCCTGCCCGCTGCGCAGGAGCTGAACCTGAACCCCTCGCTGCTCACCGGTTTTCTGGAAGAAAAGCTGGGCCTGCCCGCCGCAAGTGCCAATATTCTGCGCACCAAATTTTTAACAGCAGACCGTAAACTGTTTGTCTGATGCGGCGCAAAAGTCCGTCTACCGGGCAAAACAGAAAAATTTTACGAGATTTTTCGGCAAATCGCTTGCATTCAAGCCGGTTTTGTGCTATCCTATTAAGGCGTTAGTGTCCGCTGAGACCACAGCGGGGTTAATGACAAGTATTTATCATTAAACGGGCGGTCCTCTGACGGCTATGCCGTGTATGAACGTCTAAAAACAAATGGAGGATTCAAAAATGGACGCACTGAAGATTATTTCTGAAGGCAGCATCAAGGCTGAAAAGCCTCAGTTCAACGTTGGCGACACCGTCCGCGTTGATGTTCGTATCAAGGACGGCGACCGTGAGCGCATTCAGGCATTTGAGGGCACTGTGATCGCTAAGAAGCACGGTGGCGTTGCAGAGACCTTCACCGTTCGCCGCGTGGCTTACGGTGTCGGCATCGAGCGTGTCTTCCCCATCAACAGCCCCTTCGTTGAGAAGGTCACTGTTGTCCGCAAGGGCAAAGTCCGCCGCGCAAAGCTGTTCTATCTGCGTGGCCGTACGGGCAAGGCTGCCAAGGTCAAGAGCGATATTTGATCATCCCCGATTTGAAACCGGGAGAAAAGGGACAACTTGTTGTCCCTTTTTTCTTTTTCAAAGCCCGGGCGTATCATAAAATAAGGAAAGGCTGGTGGCTAAGCTATGGAAAAACAGCAGCAATCTCCCTCCGCTGTGCGCGGGCAGGGAATGCTGGAATGGTACGAGGCGCTCATCTCTGCGGCGCTGGTACTGGTGCTGATCTTTTCGTTTTTCTTCCGCATCATTCAGGTGGACGGGCGCTCCATGGTGCCCACCCTGACCCACGGCGATAAGCTGATCGTCTGGGCGGCAGGCTACACCCCGCAGCGGGGCGATGTGGTCATTGTAGACAGCTATACCGTCTACGGTAAGCCGCTGGTCAAGCGGATCATCGCCAAGGGCGGCGATACCATCAGCATTGATTACGATGCCGGTACAGTTACAGTGAATGGCGAGCTTTTGCAGGAAGACTACATTGCAGCGCCCACCTATCTGGGCTACGATGTGCAGTTCCCGTTTACAGTGCCGGAGGGCACCCTCTTTGTAATGGGGGACAACCGCAACGAATCGCTGGACAGCCGCTCCTCCTATGTCGGCTGCATTGACGAGCGTGATATTCTGGGCAAGGTACTGCTGTGCTTTATGCCCTTTACAGATTTTGGGGTGGTAAAATGAACGAAATGGATACCCGGTTTGCAAACCAGTACAATATTCAGTGGTTCCCGGGCCACATGACCAAGACTCTGCGCATGATGGAGCAGGAGATCCAGCACGTTGATGCCAGCCTTGTGCTGCTGGACGCGCGTATCCCGCTTTCCAGCCTGAACCCGGAGATCGAGCGCATCACCGACCGCAAGCCCAAGCTCTATGCGCTGAACAAGGCTGACCTTGCGGACCCGGCTGTGACCGAGGAGTGGATCCGCTACTTCCGCGCTGCAGATGCTGGCTGCGTGGCTATCAGCGCCAAGCAGAAGGGCGGCGCAAATGCCGTAAAGGCCGCTATTGAAAAGGAACTTTCCGGCCTGCTGGAGCGCCGCCAGAACCGCGGCATGGGCGGTGCCAAAACGCAGGTGATGCTGTGCGGCATCCCCAACGTGGGCAAATCCACCTTTATCAATACCTTTGCAGGCTCTGCCCGCGCCAAGGCGGCAGACCGCCCCGGTGTGACCAAGGGCAAGCAGTGGGTCAGCACCGAAAAGTTCGATCTGCTGGATATGCCCGGCGTGCTGTGGAAAAAGTTCGATTCCAAGACCATCGCCTCTAATCTGGCCTTCATCGGCTCCATCAAGGACGATATTCTGGATGTGGAAGAGCTGGCCATGAACCTGCTGGACGAGGTGCGCCGCAACTATCCCGACCTTGTAGCACAGCGCTACAAGCTGGATGCCGAAACGCTGGCACTGCCGCCTTACGAGCTGCTGGAGGCCATCGGCCGCAAGCGCGGGCTGCTGGTGCGCGGCGGCGAGGTGAACACCGAGCGCTGCGCCATCATGCTGGTGG
>OGHE01001896.1_pt1 | contig 11963 bp, 11 predicted proteins | sample 1571431 | NCBI WGS metagenome assembly OGHE01 (sample SAMEA2581966, study PRJEB24529) | metagenome | biome: Human gut stool | place: China | collected 2011 | reverse complement strand
ACGAGGAGAGCGCCTACGAGTACCTGAACAGCATCATGCCCATGGTGGGCAGCACGGTGCGCACCCCGGACGGTCTGGGCACTGTGCTGGAGGTGAACCCGGTATCCGGCTACCTGCGGGTGCGCTGCGGCACCGAGAGCCTTGCCCCCCGGTACTACAAGGTGGGCGTGTGCGAGTATGTGAGCGGCGGCAAGCGCCCGCCCCGCCGCCCTGACCCGGACGATGATTACTCCGGCGTGCGCAACCCCGCCCCGGTGGTGGCCAGCTCTGAGGACGAAAAACGCCCCGCCTGCCCCCGCCGCCGCAATAGCGAGAAGGAATAAGCATCCTTTGAGAGCAATTTTCCGACTGAGGGGCTGCTCTTAGCTTGAACCCTCTCCGTCATCGCCTACGGCGATGCCACCTCCCCCGAAAGGGGGAGGTTTTGCTCTACTTACCGCCAGATAGCGAAAAGCTCCCCCCTTCGGGGGAGCTGCTGAGCGCAGCGAAGCTGAGAGGGTTCGTTTGCGGTTAGTATTGCAAAACTAACTGCACTTCGTGATTTTCGCTAAAAATCTCCGGCAATTTTGGCTATAAGTTAGGCCATGCTTTTGTGCAACCCCACAAAATATTTTATTTTGTGGGAATGGCAACACGGTTAGTCTTGCCTTTTCCGGCCTGCTTTGTTAGAATGCAGACAAGGATACAAATTCCGGGGGGCGTGCGTGGCCGTGCCAAGGTACGTTTCTTCATAATTACATCGGCACGGGGTAAAAAAGGAGAGTTTATTATGGCACACAAGGTTTCTGACGCATGTGTTGGCTGCGGCGCTTGCGAGGGCGCTTGCCCGGTTGGCGCTATCACCATCGAGAACGGCGCTGCAGTTGTGAACGCTGATTCCTGCATCGATTGCGGTGCTTGCGAGGGTGCTTGCCCCACTGGTGCAATCGCTGCTGAATAATCAGTAGTTTTTGCTGAAAACGCATCAAGAAGGACTGCTGCACACCTGTGCAGCAGTCCTTTTTTGTGGTATCATAAAGTAAAACTGCTCTTTCCTGTAAAAAACGCAGTTCGGCGCGTCCACAGACGTGCCGAACTACTGAATCAAAAAATATATTTCCTCTGCACACGGCCAAAGCATCCGCAGCGGCCATTCCGGATCGTCCGCATCAAAAAAGAGCGCTGTGCGCACAACACTGTGCAGCCGCCCCTCTTTTTGTTTCATGCACAAATTCCGCAGGAAAATACCCTGCATTTTTTGGAAGGGAAACGACACACTGTCTATGGAACATTCTACGGAAGTTTTGTATAATAGAACCATGGTCTACTGCACCCCGGAGCACCGGTTCGGCTCGGACGCGCTGCTGCTGGCGCGCTTTTGTGAGCCGAAGCGCAGCCAGAAGGCTGCAGACCTGTGCTCCGGCTGTGGCATCGTGGCGCTGGAATGGCACGACCGGGGGCATCGCGGCCCCTGCACCGCGCTGGAGCTGCAGCCCGAGGGCAGCGCCCTGCTGGCAGCAGCGGTGGAACAGCAGCAGCTGAGCCACATTGCCCCCGTCTGCGCCGACCTGCGCACATGGCGGCAGGACGAAGGGCAATTTGACGTATGCGCGTGCAATCCCCCCTATTTTACCGAGGGGCCGCAGAGCAAAAATGCCGCCCACGCCCTTGCCCGGCACGAAAACACCTGCGCGCTGGAAGATGTCTGCACCTGCGGCTTCCGCCTTTTGAAGGACGGCGGGCGGCTGGCGCTGTGCCACCGCCCGGAGCGGCTGGCTGAGGTGCTGGCTGTGCTGCGCGCCCACCGGCTGGAACCCAAGCGTCTGGCCTTTGTGAAGAACGCCCCGGAAAACGCCCCGTGGCTGTTTCTGGTAGAAGCCCAGAAGAACCGCAAGACCGGCCTGCGGGTAGAGCCGGATGTACTTATCCGCGCCGGTGCTGCGCTGTACGGACGATAAATTCAGGAGGTAATTATGGCAGGAACTCTTTACATCGTGGCGACCCCCATCGGCAATCTGGAGGATATGCCGCCCCGGGTGGCTGCCACCTTCGGCGCGGCTGATTTTATTGCCGCCGAGGACACCCGTGTGACCATGAAGCTGCTGAATTATCTGGGGCTGAAAAAGCCCATGGTCAGCTATTACGAGCACGCTTTGCAGAAGGGCGAGGCCATTTTGCAGCGCATTGAGGCAGGGGAAAGCTGCGCGCTTTGCAGCGACGCCGGAATGCCCTGCGTGTCCGACCCGGGCGAGGTCATCGTGCGGGATGCGCTGGCGCGGGGCATCAAGGTAGTGCCCATCCCGGCCGCTTCCGCCTGCGTTACCGCGCTGGCGGTCTCCGGGCAGGACACCTCCCGCTGGGTGTTCGAGGGCTTTCTGCCGGTGAACCGCAAGCAGAAAAAGGAGCGACTTGCCGAGCTTTTGCAGGAAAAGCGCACCGTCATCTTTTACGAAGCGCCCCACAAGCTGCGCACCACACTGGACGATCTGACCGCCGCCTTTGGCGCAGACCGCAGCATTACCCTGTGCCGGGAGCTGACCAAGCTCCACGAGGAGATCTGGAAAACCACCTTGGGCGAAGCCGTGGAGCACTACCGCGCCGCCGAGCCCCGGGGCGAGTATGTGCTGGTGATGGCGGGTGCGCCCGCCGGTGCCGCCGACGAAGAGGCGCTGACGCTGGAACAGGCGGCGCAGCGCGCTTTTGCGCTGACGTGCGAGGGGTTCAGCGCCTCTGCCGCCGCCAAGGCCGCCGCGCAGGGCACAGCTTATTCAAAGGGCGAAGTGTACAAGCAGCTGCTGCTGTTGCAGCAGGATGCCGAATGAGAATGAGGAGGATATTTTTCCGTGACGAAACTACTGGTCCTGAGCGACAGCCACGGCGCGCGTGGCGCGATCGAGCGCATTTTGAACAAAGAGCAGCACAACGTGGATGCCGTGATCTTTTTGGGGGATGGCCTGCGGGATCTGGAGCAGGCGCTGGCCTTTTTCCCGCAGCTGCGGGTGTATTCCGTGGCCGGCAACTGCGATTACGGCGCGCTGGAGCCGCTGGATGGCCTTGCAGGCTTTGATCAGACAGTGGTTTTTTACACGCATGGTCATATGTACGGTGTAAAATACGATCTGGATACGCTGGCGGACGCCGCAGCAGCCCGCGGGGCAGAGGTAGCACTGTTCGGTCACTCCCATATTCCCCACGCGGAGCAGCGGGGCAAGGTATTTTTGTTCAACCCCGGCTCCTGCGGGCGCTGCTACACCGGCCCGGACACCTACGGCCTGCTGACGCTGGAAAACGGCGCAGTGACCGCCTATGAGCACAAAGAGGTACCTAAACAATGAGCATCAACGAGGTGCGCTATCTGCCGGAATGCGGCAGCACCAACGCCTATGCAAAAGAACATTTTGAGGAGTTTGGCCCGGTGGCGGCGGTGTATACCCAAAACCAGACCGCCGGGCGGGGGCGGCTTGGCCGCAGCTGGGTGAACGCCGAGGGCAAGGCGCTGTACTACACGGTCGCCATCAAGGAGCCGCTGGCGCAGCCCGCCACCCTGCCGCTGCTGGCCAGCCTTGCGGTGCGCCGCCAGCTGCAGCTGCGCTACGGCGTGGACTGCCAGATCAAGTGGCCCAACGACCTATTGCTGAACGGCAAAAAGCTGGTGGGCATCCTGTGCGAAAGCGTGAGCTACGGCTACCAGCAGCAAGGGCGCGGCATCCTGTGCGGCATTGGCATCAATCTTGCCCAGCCGCAAAGCTATTTTGACGCCGCCGATCTGCCCCACGGCACCTCGCTGGCGCTGCAGGGCGCAGCGGTGGACCTTGCCGCCGACCCCGCGTGGCTTGCCGAGGGGCTGACCGATTTCGGCTTTGACCGCAACCTGTACACCTTTGCCCGGGACGGCTTTGCGCCCTTCCGAGAGGAGTACAAGGCCGCCTGCATCAATCTGGGGCGCCGGGTCACCTTTGACCTGCCGGACGGCAGTCAGGGCGCAGGTGAAGCCGTGGATGTGGACGCAGAGGGGCGGCTTGTGGTGCGCACCGATGCCGGGGAACAGCACGTTTTCACCGGGGAAGTGTCGGTGCACGGCATCTACGGGGCAGTATAATTATAAAAAGGGGCCGATGCACAACCGTGCACCAGCCCCTTTTCTCTTTGACGATTTGGAATGCGCGCCGCGTTCGCTTTGCGCATTTTCAGCGGAAAACATATTTTATAATTCGCAATTCTGGAAAATCTGCGGATTTTCCAGAATTGCCTTTTCACGGGAGGAGTTATCTTTTCCGCTTCATCTGACGGCGGCGCTGGCTCAGGGTCAGCCCGCTGCAGCGCAGGGTGGCAAAGCTCAATGCGCACAGGATCAAGATCAACGCACAGAGCAGCAGCAATGTGGCCTTGATATCGGTGCGGAAATCCGACACATACTCCCGGTGGGTCACAAGGTCTACCTGTCCCACCTCGTAGCCGTCCAGATAGACGGTGGCGGTGCCCAGCTTCTGTCCCTCCTTGACGGTGGCGGAAATGCTTTCGGGCAGGTCAAAGGAATAACTTACCTTATCATCACTGTGACCGTAGCCGCTGACCGGCGCGGCGGCGTACAGCTCCACGGACGGCTCGGTGCGGCACTTGGTCAGGTCTACGGTGGTCAGCACGGTCTTGGTATCCACCAGCGGCCGGTCGGCAAAGCTGGCAAACGCCCAGTCGAACAGGTCGTCACACGCGGTAAAAAGATGATCCAGCGTGTCGCAGCCAAGGATCACCAGCCCGTAGTTGTGGCCGCCCTGCTGGGCAAAGGCCACGGTACAGCGGCCTGCCAGCGTGGTAAAGCCGCCCTTGACCCACCGGACATACTCCCGGTAGTTGGCGCTTTCGCTGTTCATCAGGCTGTTGGAGCTGCTGATGGTGTGCTCCGCCTTGCGCAGATTGGTGGCCGGCAGCACATAGCTGGCGGTGCCCGCCACCTGTGCAAAGGTCTGGTTCTGGGCGCAGGCGGCGGCGATCTTTGCCAGATCCTGCGCGGTGGACACGTTGCCGTAGTCAAACAGGCCGTGGGCGCAGGTAAAGTTCGTGCCGGTGCAGCCCAGTTCCGCCGCCTTGGCGTTCATCTGCTGCACAAAGCCCACCACGCTGCCCGCCACATCCCACGCAATGACGCTGGCGGCGTCGTTGGCGCTGACGATGAGCATGGCGTTCAGCAGGTCTATGCGGCGCACAGTCTCGCCGATGCGCAGGCCTATGGTGGTGCCGTTGGCGTTCTGGATATCCTTGAACTCCTGCGTCAGGTCGGTGGGCACGGTCACCTCACCGTTCAGATCCTTGCCGCTTTCCACCAGCAGCAGGGCAGTCATCAGCTTGGTCAGGCTGGCCACATATTTCTGCTGGTCGGCGTTCTGGCTCAGGATGGTCTTGCCGGTGTCTGCGTTGAACAGATACACCGCCTCGGTCTCGGTGGCGGTCTGAACGGGCATCGGGTAAGCCGCAAAGCCCGGCAGAGCTGCCGAAAGCGCGACCGCCACTGTGAGCACCAGCGCCGCCAGACGGCGGCAGAACGTGTTTTGAAGCATGAAGGTACCCCCTATCATCAACTTCCCGGCTGATGGCCGGTTTTTTTCTGAAACAGATCACAGATGCCGGTAAAAGAAAACCGGCTTTTTTTCAGGCAGCAGCCTGCGGCTCCGGGCAGCCCGCAAAGGCCCAGTCCAGAATAGCCGCTGCCTCGGCATAAATGTTTTTCAGATCCGAGCCAAGGATCACCAGCCCGTAAATGGAATCCCCCTGCTGGGCGGCGGTCACATAGCAGCGCCCCGCCCTTGTGGTAAAACCGGTCTTCATGCCGTGGATGTAGGCACGGTAGCAGCTGCTTTCCGGGTCCAGCATCCTGTTGGTGGAGCGGATGCTGCGCGCCGCGTGCTGATTGGTGGCCGGGATCTCGTACTGCAGGGTATCGGCGATCTGGCGGTAAAGCTCGTACTGGGCGCAGGCCATCGCGATCTTTCCCATATCCTGCGCGGTAGAAACATTTCCGTCGTCGTACAGGCCGTGCGGGCAGGAGAACCGGGTGGCGGTGCAGCCCAGCTGCGCTGCCCGGGCGTTCATCTGCTGTACAAAGGCGGGAATGCTGCCCGCCACATCCCATGCAATGACGCTGGCGGCATCGTTGGCGCTGCACACCAGCAGCGCATACAGCAGATCGATGCGGCGCAGCTGTTCGCCCGCCGTCAGCAGGATGGTGCTGCCGTTCTGGCTGCGGATCGTCTGAAATTCCTCCGTCAGGCTGGCGGGCACGGTGATGCTCTCGTTCAGGTCTTTGCCGCTTTCCAGCAGCAGCAGGGCGGTCATCATCTTGGTCAGGCTGGCCACGCAGCGCTGCTGACCGGAATTCTGGTCCAGCAGCACCTCGCCGGTGACGGCGTTGATCAGATAGATACTTTCCTGTGCGTTGGCTGTCTGGATAGGCATTGCGTATACAGCGCCGCCCGGCAAAGCCAGCGCCGCCGTCAGTGCCAGCGTAAGCAGCCATGCCGCCGCGCGGCGGCAGATTTTTTGAAGATCCATGGCTTCTCCCTTGATGATAAAGCATTGGCTTGCTAAAATAGAAACAGCAAGATCCGTCTTTATAAAGCATACCATAAACCAACCAAAAGAAAAAGGGTGAAAGGTGGTTTTTAACAATGTTTCTGACCTTTTGTGGAAAAATGCCCCGCGATGAAGGCGCAGTATTTGTTGCGCCCAACGCTACCGTGCAGGGAGATGTCGTCTTAAAGCCCGGTGCCACCGTGTGGTACGGCGCGGTGCTGCGCGGGGACGACGGCACGCTGACCATCGGCAAAAACAGCAACGTGCAGGACAATGCGGTACTGCACTGCGACATCGGCGGCGGGGTGACCCTTGGCGAAAACGTCACAGTGGGGCACTGCGCGCTGGTGCACGGCTGCACCGTAGGGGACGGCAGCCTGATCGGGATGCACGCCACTTTGCTGAACCACTGCGTGGTGGGCAAAAACTGCATCATCGGGGCAGGGGCGCTGGTGCCGGAGGGCATGGTCATCCCGGACAACTCGGTGGCGGTGGGCGTGCCCGCCCGGGTCATCAAGCAGGTAAGCGCGGCGCAGATCGAAGCCAACCTGCACAACGCCGCCCATTATGTGGAGCACGGCAGACTGCACGCGGAGCAGATGAAAAACGGGTAAGAGTTTCTTAAACGTTTCAATTGGCATTTTTTCGCAGTGCGGTACAAAGTTTCAAGAACTCCTTTGATATTTCACAAAAATGTAATGACTTTTTTCGCAAAATCGGGTATACTGTATCTTGCAGGGACAGTGGGGCCGCAACCACTTCTCTGCACATGATTCCTCCTCACACCAAAGCAATACCCCAAACAGGAGACCCCTCCGGTGTACCGCAAGCGCCAGAGGGGTCTCTTGTTGTTTCGTTATTTAAAGGCTGCGCAGCTTTGCCGCAAACACGGAGAGCACCACCTTGGGGTTTACCTGTGCGCCCAGACGCTGCAAGGCGGCATCTGCCAGACGCACCGCCTGCCGCGCCTGTGTGCCCTGCACCGGGGCGTGGGGACTGCTGCGCAGGCCTGCCGCCGCCACGGCGCGGAAATCGGTCAGCAGGGCGGCGGCAGCGGCCTTATCTTTTTCGTATGCGGCAAGCAGCACGGCGGCGGTGTAGCTGTCGCGGGCGGCAGCGGCACGGGCAAGCTCCAGCGCCTTTTCCACCTGCGCGGTGCGGGCTTCGTCCCGGGCAACGGCCAGCACCGTGCCGATATGACCATCGAACAGCTCGCTATACAGCGCAGCTGTTTTTTTATCCACCCCCTGCGCCGCGCAGTAGCGGGTGCAGTCGGCGGGGGACACCGGCGCCACCGCAAAGCTGACGCAGCGGCTGCGGATGGTGGGCAGCACGCTTGCCAGCGAATCCGCCGTAAGCAGAAACAGCACCCCTTCCGGCGGCTCCTCCATGACCTTGAGCAGGGCGTTGGCGGATTCCTCGTTCATGCGCTCCACATGGTACAAAAGCACCGCGCGCCCCTCGGCAGAGAGGCTGGTGTTGAAAATTTCGCTGCGCATGGCGGTGACCTGACCTACCAGATATTTTCCGCCGCTGCCCATGCCGGACACCGAGATGGCCTCGCGCACGATGCCGGTCTCCACCATGCCGCTGTCGCGCTTACCGGCCTTGGCCACGGCGCGGCAGCACTCGCCGCGCAAAAGGGCCTCGGCGGCGGCACCGCCGGCGGGGTACAGATAGTCGGCGGCAATGCAGCGGGCGGCAAAGCCGGTGCCAAGCCCGGCCTCGCCCACCAGCAGTACGCTGTGGGTCAGCCGGCGGGTGGCCAGCATCTGCTGCACGCTGGTTTTCAGTTCTGCATTGCCTTCCATGCGGTCCAGCATCATGATTTATCTCCTGTTTTTCCGTTTCCACTGCTCCCGGCGCACCCATGCGCGGAGGGAGCGGTAAGCCATGGGGGCAAAGAAGAGCCAGACGTTCAGCATGGACAGCAGGTAGTCCAGCTTGCCGGGCAGGGAAGCGCCCAGAAAACTGAACACCCACAGCACCGCCGCAAAAACGCCGAAATACTTCACCCGGATAGGGATGACGAAGAACAGCAGCAGCTGCACCTCCGGGTAGAGCATGGCAAAGGCCAGCAGCAGCGAGAGGGACAGGCAGTAGGTGCTGGCGGTCACGCCGGTAAGCAGGCAGCCCAGCACCGTGCCCAGCACGCCGGACAGCAGATACAGCGTGTAGCGGAAATCGCCCCACTCCCGCTCCAGCGCTGTGCCGATGAACCATGTGAAATAGATGCCCAGCACCACGCTGAGGATGCTGCCGCCGGAAAAGGGGATGAACACAAAGCTTATCACCCGCCATATCTGCCCCTGCAGCAAAAGGAACCGGTTCAGCCCCAGCCAGCCCGTGATGGTGCGGTCAACAAACAGCTCGATGGCCAGCACTAAGATCTGCCCGGCCACCAGAATGTTGGTCAGGTTGGGGATGCCGTAGCGGCCATATTTGCGCTCCAGCTTGTTCAGCCAGTTGTTCATGTGTTTCGCCTCCGTTGCGGGATGCCCCGCCAGTTTCATATTACTTCTATTTTACCATGACCGGTCCCCGCATTCAAGAAAATCCACGCGGAAGGCGTTGAAACTGCACTTTCTTTCCCGGCACGCACAGGCCGCAAAAGCAATTTTTTCACACCGAAGCCTCCACAGTGTGGAAAAAGCGCCAAAAGCACAGCATTCATGCGGGTTTTAAGTCCCAAAACGACAACCGAAAATTGTATGGACTATCCGTTCCGGAATGAACTTTTCACTTTTTCCACCGGGTTTTCCACTGTTTTTGTGAAAAAGAAGCGCAGTTTCCAACGATGTTTTCCACCTTTTCCACATAGTTTTCCACATCCGGTGGAGGAAAAGCCTATACAAGACGTAATGGAAGCCGCCGCATTCTGGAAATTTCTGGGCAAAAATGTGGGCATTCTGCCTTTTATAAAAAAGAAAGTCGAAGCTTTTTCTTTTGTTTTTACAGTTTACTCCGGCTTACGGGTTTGCTTTTTTCCAATCTGGAATCTCGCCCCGGGCAGTTTTCCACAAACCGCCGGGGCGAGAAAGCCGGTGTGGAAAACGGACACAAACTGTGGTTTTCCACACCGGAAAAGCGCGGGACTTCTGCACACTGCTTTGTGCGCTGCATTCCGGGGAAAAGACGATTTTGAATGCGCTCCGCTTTGCTCTGCGCATCCATAGCGGAAAGGATATTTTATAATTTGCAGAGCGGGAAAATCTGCGGATCTTCCCGCTCTGCTTTTTCACGGGTGGGGTTCGATTGGAAAGCCGTGCCTGTAAAAAGTAATGCCGGGCGGTCCGCAGACCGTCCGGCATTGCATTTTTTATTTACATCATATTGCGGAACACCAGCTGTGCGATCTGGAAATACAGAATCAGGCTGCAGGCGTCCACGATGGTGGTAATGAAGGGGGTGGCCATGATGGCGGGGTCGGCACCCAGCTTCTTGGCGGCAAGCGGCAGCATACCGCCCACCATCTTTGCCAGAATGACGCTGAAGAACAGCGACACGCTGACCACGATGGCGTAGCCCATGACGTTGGCATACTGGCCGGGGAAGAGGAAGGTGTACATCAGGTAGATGCGCAGGCCGTTCACGACGCCCAGCACCGCGCCCACGATGGCAGACACCCGCAGCTCCTTAGCCAACACCCGCATAAAGTCGGCAGGTTCTACCTCGCCCAGCGCCAGACCGCGCACCATCAGGGTGCTGATCTGGTTGCCGCAGTTGCCGGCGGTATCCATCAGCATGGGCATGAAGGACACCAGCAGGGGCAGGCTGACAAAGGCTTCCTCGTAGTGGGTGGTGACCATGCCGGTAAAGGTGGCGGACAGCATCAGGATCAGCAGCCATGGGATACGCTGCTTTGCGTGGGTCCACACACTGGTGCCAAAGTAGGTGGTGGCGTCGTCATCCGGGAGAATGGCAGCCATCTTCTGCATATCCTCGGTGCTCTCGTCGGTCAGAACATCGATGGCATCGTCGATGGTGATAATACCCACGAACATGCCCTCGTTGTCCAGAACGGGCATGGCGGTAAAGTCGTAGCGCTGCATCTCACGGGCCACAAACTCCTGATCGTCGGTGACCTTCACGGTGACCAGATTATCTTCCATGATGTCTGCGATGGGGGTATTGGGGTCGGCCAGCAGCAGATTACGGGCAGACACAACGCCCTGCAGGCGGTTGCTCTCCACCACATAGCAGGTGTAGACGGTCTCGGCGTTTTCGCCCTGCTTACGGATGGCGGCAAAAGCCTGTTCCACCGTCATATCCTTGCGCAGACGGACGTATTCCGGGGTCATCAGGCTGCCGGCAGAGCTTTCGGGGTAGTTCAGCAGCTTGTTCAGGCTCTCACGGGTCTGCCGGGAGGATTTTTCCAGCACACGCTTGACCACGCCCGCAGGCATATCCTCCAAAAGGTCGGCAGCATCGTCCAGACTCATCTCTTCGATGGCGCTTACCAGCTCCACATCCGAGAAGGCGTTGACAAGATCGTCCCGGGCTTCGTCGGACATATAGGTAAAGGCTTCGGTGGCCACTTCCTTTTTCAGCAGGCGGAACACCACCAGACGGTTGTTCTCGTCCAGCTCCTCCAGCAGCTCCGCCAAGTCGGCGGGCTGCTCTTCCTCGGTCACCTCGCGCAGCTTGACGTACTGCTTTTTGATCAGCAGCTTGAGCAGACGGCTCTTGGTCAGCATCTCAGGGTTGGCCTTGACCTCCTCGTCCTTGGCTTCCTCCCGCTCGGCCTCCCGCATATCCTGCTTCAGATCCTCGGTGGCTTCCTCGTTCAGGTCCTCGGTCAGCTTCTGGCGCACCTCGGCGGGGATATCCGCAGGCAGCTCCTGCACCGGCAGGTTCTGCTCCATACTGGTTTCCAGCTTCTTCTCTTCCATTTCCATGGGGCTACCTCCTCTGGGTTCAATTACGGCACGGAGCGTTTTCTCCGCGCCGGAGGATGCAGCAGGTCGGGAAACAAAAAACGCGCCGCCCGGCGGCGGAATGCTGCAAAACAGCCGTTTCCGCGCACGCAAAGCTGCGCCTTTCCCGTTCCGGGTGCTTTTTCAGAAAGCCGCCGGATGCAAAAAGGCGAGCGCAGTACTTTTTGTTGTCCGATCTACCGCATCGGTGGATCTACTTCGACTATGATCAGGGTCCATTGTCCTGCGTTCACCTCCCGTTTTTCGCAAATTATATGGCCGCTGTGCCCGCACCGCGTGCAGGCATCGGCCATATCCTTTTTTATTATAGCGCCGCAAAAAAATGGGGTCAACCCTAAAGCGTGCTTTTACAAAGATTTTTATTGTATCCTACACAAACAAAACACCCTTCCCAGTGTTGCGGCACACAGGGAAGGGTGTTTTGCTTGGATATTGCCTTGGTGTGAGGAGGAATCATGTTACTTGGGAATCGGTTGCGGC
>OGHE01001889.1_pt1 | contig 11987 bp, 10 predicted proteins | sample 1571431 | NCBI WGS metagenome assembly OGHE01 (sample SAMEA2581966, study PRJEB24529) | metagenome | biome: Human gut stool | place: China | collected 2011 | reverse complement strand
CGAAAAATTTGACGACGCATCTGTCGCACAATCTTTGTGCGGTATTGCCCTAAAACCAGAAAGGAAAATACATTATGAAAAAGCCATCTCTCATCATCGGAAAAAAACAGATCATTCTCTCGTGCCTGACCCTGATGCTTGCCATTGCGGTCTATGTCAACTACGCCATGTCCGACGGCAAGCTGGAAACGGCACAGGTGCAGTCCAAGGACAACGTGACCTACGGGGACACTGCCTTTGTCAACGCCGAAGCGGAGCAGAGCGAACCTGCGGCGGAGGACAGTACACCGACAGAGGAATCCGCAGCAGACGGGGCATACTCCACCAACGGAGAAGCCACTGCTGAAGAAACTGCCGCAGAGGTCGAAGCCGACTACGCCGCCGCCGGCAGTGCGGAGAATTATTTCGCACAGGCAAGACTGGAACGGACTTCCAGCCGTGACGAAAGCGTGGCGGCGTTGCAGTCCATGCTGGGGGCAGGAGATCGGACAGAGGACGAACTGGTGACCGATGCCATTGCCGCTGTGGAAACTTCGAAGCTGATCGAAAGCGAAAGCACGATCGAATCCCTGATTCAGGCACAGGGCTATTCCAACTGTATCGTCTATCTGGACGGGGACAGTGCCAAGGTCGTTGTCCAGACCGAGGGGCTGGACGCAGCTCAGGCGGCAGCGATCAAAGACGTGATTTTGGGCGAGGTTTCGGTTCCGGCAGAAAATATTCGAATTTTTGAGGTAAAATAGTTGTATCTGGCGTTGTTTTTTGGTATAATAGAAGAAAGAACTTGTTCGGACTGGCATGGAACGGGCAGCATACCAAATGCGGTTTCTTTCGATTCTATGGAATTCTATAGAGATACCAAAGGAAACAAAAGCAATACATGGGCAAAGCTGCTGTAAAATGTGTACAGAAGCTTTCTTTTTTGCAACAGTGCAGAAATCGTTGCAGGCGGACAAGAATTTCAGAAAATGTCAGAATATGAATATGGAGGTAGTTATGACAAAACACGAAACCAGAGAATATGCATTTTTGCTGCTGTACGAGGCAATGGTAAGAGCCGAGGAACTGACCACCATTGAGGATCTGTACGCTTCCACAGAGGAAATGCTGGAACTGCCGGTTCCAGAAAAGGTGAAGCAGTACGTTTCCGGTGTGATGTCCCAGACAGAAGAACTGGACAACATCATTTCCGAATACAGCAAACAGCGGAGCCTGAACCGTGTGCCGGCGGTGAACCGTTCGATTCTGCGGCTGGCACTGTACGAACTGAAAAATCTCCCTCAGACACCGGTGAACGTAGTCATCAGCGAAGCCGTGCACCTGTCGCAGGCGTATGCCTATGCAGAAGATACCGCCTTTATCAACGGCGTACTGGGTGCCTATGCCCGTTCGAAGCCGGCGGTAAAGGAGGACACTGCCGATGGCACAAATTCTGGGGATTGATACCAGCAACTATACCACGTCCGCGGCACTGCTGGACTTGGAAACCGGCGAGGTACATCAGGAAAAACAGCTGCTGCCGGTGAAAGCCGGAGAAGCCGGACTGCGGCAGAGCGATGCGGTATTTCACCACACCCGCCAGCTGCCGGAACTGCTGGAACGGCTTCGTCCGTTTCTGGCGGAAAATCCGGTCTGCGGAGTCAGCGTTTCCACCCGTCCCCGCAATGTGGACGGCTCTTATATGCCCTGTTTTCTCACTGGTGTAGGCACAGCCCGTGCCGTTGCCGCAGTTACCGGCGTACCCCTGTATGAAACCTCGCATCAGGTGGGGCATGTGCTGGCGGCACTGTACTCTGCCGGCAGGCTGGGAGCCTGTGAAAAACCGTTTCTGGCGTTCCACGTCAGCGGCGGCACGACAGATTCTCTGTACTGCGAACCGGACGAACAGGCTGCCTTGAAGATCACCCCCTGCGGCACCTCTCTGGACCTGAAAGCCGGACAGGCGATCGATCGGGTGGGGCTGATGCTGGGATTGCAGTTTCCCTGCGGCAAGGCACTGGAACAGCTCGCCCAGCAAAGCCGGAAACCGTTCCGGATCAAACCGGTGATACGGGGCGTAGACTGCTGCCTGTCCGGACTGGAAAACCAGTGCCGGAAAAAGCTGGAGCAGGGTGAACCGCCGGCAGATATTGCCCGTTTCTGTCTGATGACTGTGGCGGAAACTGTGATCGCTATGACAAAGGCGGCACAGGAACGGCACGGCAAGCTGCCGGTGCTCTATGCCGGCGGCGTGATGTCGAACCAGCTGATTCGTCCGCTGTTGGCGGCGAATGCGGAATGCTGGTTTGCTGCACCGGAGTTCGCCTGTGACAATGCCGCAGGTGTGGCAGTCTATGGTGCATGGCGGAAGCAAGGAGGAAAACTGTGGCAATTTTAAGCGTGACACAGCTGAACCGCTATGTGGGGTTCAAGCTGAAAGAGGACCGTGCCCTGCAAAGCGTTCTGGTGCGGGGAGAGATCACCAATTTCACCAATCACTATCGTTCCGGACACCTGTATTTCACGCTGCGTGACGCGGAAAGCTGCGTTAAGGCAGTGATGTTCCGGAGCCATGCCCAGCGGCTGAAATTTCTGCCGCAGGAGGGCATGAACGTCATTGCCGCCGCCTCCGCTGCCCTCTATGAACGGGACGGTGCCTTTCAGATCTATGTGACAGATCTCCAGCCGGACGGCACCGGCGGAAAGGCTCTGGCACTGGAACAACTCAAGAAAAAGCTGACGGCAATGGGTGTGTTCGATGCGGCGGCAAAGCGACCGCTGCCGGCAATGCCCAAGAAAATCGGTGTCATTACCTCCGATACCGGAGCCGCTTTACAGGACGTGAAAAATGTTATCGGCAGACGGTATCCGATCGGACACCTGCTGGTCTATCCGGCACAGGTGCAGGGTGATGCGGCGGCGGCTTCTGTCTGCCGTGCCATTGCGGCGGCGGAACGGGACAGCTGCGATGTCCTCATCGTCGGACGGGGCGGCGGTGCTTCGGAAACGCTGGAGGCGTTCAATACAGAGCAGGTGGTCATGGCGATTTACAACTGTACCGTGCCGGTGGTTTCTGCCGTGGGGCATGAAACCGACTGGACACTGGCAGATGCGGCGGCAGACCTGCGGGCACCGACGCCGTCGGCAGCGGCAGAACTGGCAGTCCCTGATGTGCGGCAGATGCTACAGCAGGTACAGGACTGCTCCCGCCGGCTGGAAAACGCCATGCAGCAGCAGTTCCGGCAGAAAACACAGGAACTGGAACGGCTGCAAGACCGGCTGAAATTACAGTCACCAGCACACCGGCAGGAACTGGCACAGCAGGAACTCTGCCATTTGCAGAAGCGGCTGGAAGCGGGTATCCGGCAGATCTGGCAGCAATGTCAGGAACAGCTGGTGCAGCAGACCAACCGTCTGGACATGCTCAGCCCCATGAAGATTCTGGGGCGTGGCTATGCACTGGCGTACCACGGCGAAGAACTGGTACGCAGTGCCGCACAGGTGCAGTCCGGCGATGTGCTGCGGGTGCAGCTGGCAGAGGGTGAGATCACGGCAAAGGTACAATAACAGAAAGATAAGATAACACTACGTGTTTTTGGGAAAGGAGAGCAGACATATGGCATTTGAAACACACATGAAGGAATTGCGGGAACTGACGCAGAAGCTGGAACAGGGCAACCTGCCGCTGGAAGAAGCGGTGCAGCTGTATCACAAGGGCATGGAACTGGCGGTATCCTGTCAGGAAGAATTGCAGACAGCAAAGCTGCAAATTTCCAAGCAGACGGTGCCGGCACAGGAACAGGAGGTTCATGATGGAAGCGAAGCATAAGGCGTATCTGGAAGAACTGGCGGCAAAGGTAGATGCAAAACTGTTGGAATATGTGCAGGTGACACCGGAAACCCGGCGGCAGGCACAGGTGGTGGAAGCCATGCGGTATTCTCTGGAAGCCGGCGGCAAGCGGATCCGTCCGGTGCTGGTGCTGGAATTCTGCCAGATTTTCGGCGGCTCGGAGGAGCAGGCAATGGCGGCGGCGTGTGCCATTGAAATGGTGCACACCTTTTCTCTGATCCATGACGACTTGCCGGAAATGGACAACGATGACTACCGCCGCGGCAAGCCGTCCTGTCATAAGGCATTCGGACATGCTGTGGCGTTGCAGGCAGGCGATGCCCTGCTGACAGAAGCATTTGCCGTAATTCTGCGTGATCCGATACTGAAACCGGAAATGAAAGTGGAACTGCTGCAAATCCTCACTTCGGCAACCGGTGCAGCCGGTATGGTCGGCGGTCAGATCATGGATATGGCAAATGAGAAACGCAGCGATGTCACACTGGAAGAACAGGAAGCCATGTGTGCCGCCAAGACCGGTGCCCTGATTCGCGGAGCATGCCGGCTGGGCTGTACAGCGGGATTTGCTCCGAAAGAACAGGTCGCACTGGCAGATCAGTATGGGGCAAAGCTGGGGCTGGCATTCCAGATCGTGGACGATATTCTGGACGTGACCAGTACCTCCGAAGTGCTAGGCAAGCCGGTGGGCAGCGATGCCGCAGAGGGCAAGACCACGTTTGTCACCCTGCTGGGGCTGGAAGTTGCCAAGACACGTGCAGCAGCACTGACGGCAGAGGCAGAACAGATCCTGTCCCAGTTCCCGCAGCATGAATTCCTGCTGGATCTGACACGGGAACTGCTGTGCCGTGAAAAATAATCGAAGGAGTGAATCTTGCGGAACTGCCGCGGAATGTGCCGCCGGCAAAGGAGCCGCAGAAAACAAAACCATGGAATATATGAAAATTTCGGAAACAGAGGAGCACCTGTTGGAGCGTCTGCACTCGCCGGACGATCTGAAGGCACTTTCGCCGGAACAGTGTACCGCACTCTGTGCGGAGATTCGAAGTCTTCTCATAGAAACTGTTTCCAAAACCGGCGGGCATCTCGCTTCCAATCTGGGGTCGGTGGAACTGACGGTGGCGATGCACCGTGTGTTTGATTCGCCGGAAGATAAATTCGTCTGGGACGTAGGGCATCAGTGCTATACCCATAAGATTTTGACCGGACGGCTGGAACGATTTTCGACCCTGCGGCAGGAAAACGGCATTTCCGGTTTCCCGAAGCCAAACGAATCAGAACACGACAGCTTTATCAGCGGGCACAGCAGCACTGCGATCTCCGTGGCATGCGGCATTGCAGAGGGCATGCGGCTGCACGGGGACAAGGAGCATTTTGCCGTTGCCGTTGTAGGGGACGGAGCCATGACCGGCGGGCTGTCCTATGAAGGATTGAACAATGCCGGAAAATCGAGGAATAATCTCATTGTGATCCTCAATGACAATGAGATGTCCATTTCCAAAAACGTGGGGGCACTGGCACGCTACCTGTCCTCCATGCGGAGCAGTGAAGGATACGTCCGCACCAAAAAGGCGGTGGAACGCCGCCTGAACCGCACCGCGGTGATCGGTCCGTCTGTGGCGAAAGTCATCAAGAATTCCAAGAGCGTATTGTTGCAGTCGGCAACGATCTTCGAGGATTTTGGCTTCGTCTATCTGGGACCGGTGGACGGCCACAATCTGGTGGAACTGGAAGAAGTGCTGCTGGCGGCAAAGGAATATCACCGTCCGGTGTTTATCCATGTACATACCGTCAAGGGCAAGGGCTACGCACCGGCAGAGGCAAAGCCGTCGGAGTATCATGGAATCTCCAAGTTTGACATTGAAACCGGCAATCCGGAGGTTTCCGCCGCGGATTCCTATTCGGAGATGTTCGGCAAAGAGCTGGTGCAGCTGGCGAAACACGACCCCCGCATTTGTGCCGTAACGGCAGCAATGGGCGGGGGCACAGGACTGCATCATTTTGCACGGGAGTTCCCGAACCGGTACTATGATGTGGGCATTGCCGAACAGCACGCCGTGACATTTTCCGCGGCACTGGCTTCTATGGGAGAACTGCCGGTATTTGCGGTGTATTCTTCCTTTTTGCAGAGAGCCTATGACCAGCTGATGCACGATGTTGCCATTGGCGGCATGCATGTGGTGCTGGGGATCGACCGTGCCGGCGTTGTCGGCGAGGACGGCGAAACCCATCACGGACTGTACGATGTGTCGTTCCTCTGCACGGTGCCCAATACGGTAATTTATGCACCGGCATGCTACGAGGAGATGCGGCTCTGTCTGCGGCGGGCACTCTATCGGGATAAGGGGCTGGCATGTATCCGGTATCCCAGAGGCAGCGAAAAGGTTTCCTTTGACAAGACTGCCCTGAACACCGAATACACTCACGTTTCCGGCAGAAAAACAGATACCCTGTATATTTCCTACGGCAGGGTGTACGATCACCTGTACCGTGCCAGCCGCCGCATGGCGGAGGAAGGCGTGTTCTGTGATCTGCTGAAGCTGACACGCATTTTCCCGCTGGCAGAGGGCGTGGTGGAAATTGCCATGTCCTATGCCCATGTGGTATTTCTGGAGGAGGCATACTATTACGGCGGGATCTCCCAGCTGCTGGGAGATCTGCTGCTGGAACGCGGCTTCCGCGGCACTTACCGGCGGGTAGCACCCAAGGCATATCTGCCGCAGGCTTCCACGGATTCTCAAATGGAAACTATGGGGCTGTCGGAGCATGCCATTTATCAGGATATGCAGCAGGAGGCAAAACATGGCAAGGCTTGATGCGGTAATGGTACAGCAGGGTATGGTGCCCAGCCGCCAGCGTGCCAAAACGCTGATTCAGAACGGGCAGATCTCTGTGAACGGCAAGGTCTGTACCAAGCCGGCGTTTGCCGTTTCAGAAACCGACCAGATCGCCATGGAGGGCAGTGACATTCCCTTTGTGGGGCGGGGCGGTCTGAAACTGGAACATGCGGTACAGCAGATGCAGCTCTCTCTGGAGGAAATGGTCTGTCTGGACATCGGAGCATCTACCGGCGGCTTTACCGACTGCATGCTCCAGCACGGAGCTGCAAAGGTGTACGCCATTGACGTGGGACACGGACAGCTGGTGCAGTCCCTGCGGGAGGATCCCCGCGTGGTAAACTGGGAGGGAACAGACGTTCGCAGCATTGCACCGGAACAGCTGAAACAGCCGGCGGATTTCTTCTCGGCGGATGTGTCTTTCATCTCGCTGCACCATGTACTGCCCTACGTGCTGCCGCTGCTGCGGACAGGGGCACAGGGCGTGGTGCTCATCAAGCCCCAGTTTGAAGCGGGACGGGAGAACATCGGGAAAAACGGACTGGTGCAGTCCTCCCGCGTGCACATGCAGGTGCTGAACAACATCTTGCAGCTGTTTTCCGCACAGGGGCTGACTGTACAGCTGCTGTGCCCTTCGCCCATTCAGGGCGGCTCCGGCAATATTGAGTATCTCGCCGTTGTACAAAAAGGCGGCGAAGCGGCGTATCTGCCGGAAATTGCCGCAGTGGTACAGCAGGCATTCGCACAGGCAAAGAAGGAGAAGACGAAATGAAAGTCGTGTTATTTCATCATCTGCAAAATGGCAACGCACCGGAAGTTGCCCGAAAGGTCTGTCTGGCACTGCACCGGAACGGCATGGAAGTCTGGGCAGATCCCCGCTGTCTGGGACTGCTGGGAGATATGTCCTTTATCTGTTACGCTCCGTTTCTGGAGGCAGTGCAGGACGCAGATGTAGCAGTGGCGATCGGCGGGGACGGCACCATTCTGCACTGTGCCCGTCACGTGGTGGGCACAAAGGCAAAGCTGCTGGGCATCAACACTGGACGGCTGGGCTTTCTGGCATCTATGGAGCCGGATCAGATCGGTGAAATTGCACGGCTGCAAACGGGGGACTATCGGGTTTCCAAACGCATGCTACTGCGTGGCAAGGTGCTGGACAAGACCGGCACCTGTCTGCGGGAATTGACGGCGTTGAATGACATCGTGATCTCCCGTAACTTTTCCCGTGTCATTGAGTTTACCGTTTCCCGCAACAACGTGGTGCTGGGCGAATATCGGGCAGACGGCGTGATCTTTAGCACGCCTACCGGTTCGACTGCCTACGCCCTCTCTGCCGGAGGTCCCATTATCGAACCGGAATTTTCCTGCATTGAGATGAACCTGATCTGTCCCCATTCGCTTTCTGCCAGACCGATCTTGTTTTCTCCCCACAACGATTTGCAGGTGAGCCTGCGGGTGCGGGAGGAATATGATGCCTATTTCTGTGCAGACGGCGAAAAACCGGAGCCGTTTCCGGAGGGACGAGTCATGGAAATTTCCGGCTCTGACCAGACGCTGGAAATTCTGGACCTTAGCGGCAATACCTTTTTTGATTCGCTGAGCCGGAAGCTGATGCAGTCTTTGAAAGCGGGAAGGACGTGAGGAACACATGAAGAAAAAGCGGCAGGATACCATTCTTTCGCTCATTGCAGCAGAGGAGATTCCCACGCAGGAAGTGCTGCGGGAACGCATGGAGGAACACGGGTTTGCGGTGACGCAGGCAACGCTTTCCAGAGATATTCGGGAACTGAAGCTGACCAAGGAACGGCGTGGCAGCGGCAGGGCATGCTATACGGCACCGGTGCGGCAGGAAGTCAACGGCGGCATTTTGCAGAACGCTGCCCTGCGTACCGACTTTGCCGGAAATGTGGCAGTGATTCACTGCCGTACCGGCACGGCACAGGCAGTGGCGGCGGCGTTAGATGCCATGCATCGGGAAGATGTGGTGGGAACCATTGCCGGAGATGATACCATTTTTGTATTGCTGCGGACAGAAATACAGGCAAAAGAATTTGCCGGCAGCTTCGCAAAGCTGATGGAAACAGGAGGGTTTTAATGCTAGCTGAACTGGAGATCGAGAATCTGGCGGTGATCGCCCATGCACGGATTCCCTTTTCACCGCATCTGAATGTGTTTACCGGTGAAACCGGTGCCGGAAAATCGATTCTGCTGCACGGGATCCATGCGGTTCTGGGACAGCGTGTCACGCGGGACATTGTGCGGACAGGCTGCAAAAAGGCAGTGGTGACGGCACTTTTCACGCATCTGGATCCGCTGGTCTGTGCCAGACTGGACGCACTTTCCATTTCCCACACCGACGATGAACTGCTGCTCACCAGAGAGATCGCCGCAGACGGCGGCAGTGCAGCACGGGTGAACGGACATACCACAACAGTTTCGGTGCTGCGGGAGATCGGTGACGCTCTCATCAACATTCACGGGCAGCACGACAATCAGGTGCTGCTGGCACCGGAGTGCCACTTGCAGATTCTGGACGCTTTCGGCGGAGATGACACATTGCTGCACCAGTATCAGGACACATTCCGGCAGTTACAGCAGACGGCGAAGCGGCTGAATCATCTGGCAAAACAGGAACAGGACAAGACACACCGCCGGCAGCAGCTGAAAGCATTGGTGGCAGAAGTGGACGAACTGGGACTGGAACAGGGCGAAGAAGAGGCACTGGAAGAAGAACTGAACCTGCTGCAGCACGCCGAGAGCATTGCCGCGGCGTTGCAGGCGGCAGCGGAGGCGATCGACGGCGAAGATGCCGACGGTTCCGCAGTACTGCTGACAGAGGCGGCGGCAGAAGAACTGTCGCCGTTTTCCGACATGCGGGCGGAGTTTGCCGTGCTGGGAGAACGGCTGGCGGCGGCAGGCATTGAACTGGCAGATATTGCTTCGGAGTGCCGCAGTCTGCGGGACGGCATGGACTTAGACCCCCAGCGGTATGCGATGGTGCAGAAGCGTATGCTGGAGATCCGGAGGCTAAGTCGGGAGTACCAGTGTACCGGTGACGAACTGGTGAAACGCCGTGACCGTGCAGAGGAAGAACTGGCACAGATGCAGGGCGACACCGCAGAGATCGCTGCCCTGCGGGAGCAGAAGGCACAGCTGCTGGAAACGGTTTCCGCACAGGCGAAGGCTCTGTCGGAATACCGTGCACAGACACTGGAACGCTTTATCACTGCCGTGACGGAACAGCTGGCATTTCTGAATATGCCCAACGTGATCCTGGTGGGGAAACATACCACCGGCAAGCTGACCATTCACGGCATGGACAGTCTGGAATTTCTGATTTCTGCCAACCGCGGGGAAGAACCCCGTCCGCTAGCGAGAATCGCTTCCGGCGGTGAACTGTCCCGCATTATGCTGGCTCTGAAGTGTGTCATTGCCGATCGGGACAGCATTCCCACGCTGATCTTCGACGAGATCGACACCGGTGTCAGCGGCAAAGCTGCCCAGAAAATCGGCATGAAGCTGCGGGAAGTGGGACAGCTGCGGCAGGTGCTCTGTGTGACGCATCTGTCCCAGATCGCCGTAATGGCAGATCAGCACCTCATGATCGAGAAGCAGACCGAGGGCACGCGGACGGAAACCCATGTCATGGTACTGGAACCGGAGGGACGTGTCCATGAGATCGCCCGCATCATGGGCGGTGAAAATCCCAGCGTGCTGCTGCTGGAAACTGCACGGGAAGAACTGAAACGCTGGCAGAAAGATCTGCTGGCAGAGGGAGAGGACGGTCAGGAAACATGAACCAGCCGGAAAAGCTGTTACAGCAATATTTTGGGCACGCATCATTCCGCACCGGACAGAAGCAGGCGATCGATGCGATCTTGTCCGGACGGGACGTGCTGGCGGTCATGCCTACCGGAGCCGGCAAGTCGGTCTGCTATCAGATCTCTGCCCTGCTGCTCCGCGGGGTGACCATTGTCATTTCTCCGCTGATCTCGCTGATGAAAGATCAGGTGGAGGCTCTCCGGCAGGTGGGTATCCCTGCGGCGTATGTGAACAGCAGCATTACGCAGGAAGAATTCTATCACACGGTGCAAATGGTACAGCAGGGGCAGTGCCGGATTCTGTACGTTGCACCGGAACGGCTGATGACGGACAGCTTTTTCCGTCTGACACAGCAGGTGCCGGTGAGTATGATCGCCGTTGATGAGGCACACTGCGTTTCCCAGTGGCATACCGGATTCGACCGGAAAAATCTGTTTTTCGGGGTACGCCGTCCCAATAATAAGACGCGGGAACTGTTTCAGCTGCTGCGGGAAAACGACGGCAAAAGCGGCATTGTGTACTGCTCCACCCGAAAAGCGGTGGAGGAAGTCTGTGATGCTCTGCGGGAAAACGGCTTTCCTGCCACGCGGTATCACGCAGGTCTGTCCGACACGGAACGGGCACAGAATCAGGACGATTTCCTGTACGACCGCCAGCCGATCATGGTGGCGACGAACGCATTCGGCATGGGTATTGACAAGTCCAACGTGTCGTTTGTCATTCACTATAACATGCCCATGGATCTGGAGAGCTACTATCAGGAGGCAGGTCGTGCCGGACGGGACGGCTCGCCGGCACAGTGCATTCTGCTGTACAGCGGAAAAGATGTCCGTACCAACGATTTCCTGCTGCAACGCAGTCGGGAAACCACAGAGGTGGATGACGAGGAAACACGGCAGTTCCTGCTGGAGCAGGGAAAGGAACGGCTGAAACAGATGACATTCTATGCCACCTCTACCACCTGTCTGCGGCACCGCATGCTGCAATATTTCGGCGACCATTCACCGGACAGCTGCGGGAATTGTTCCTGCTGTCTGACCAATTATCGGGAAGAAGATGCCACCACGGCGGCGAAAAAGATCATCTCCTGCGTGTATCGTGCCCAGAAAGGCGGCTATCACCTGAGCCGCACCATGACTGCCGATGTGCTGATGGGCAGCAAAAAGGAATCGCTTCTCCGCATGCGGCTGGATCAGCTTTCCACCTATGGCATTATCGAAAAGCTGTCGCGGCGGGAAGTGATGCAGCTGATCGATGAACTGATTCAGCGGGAAGATCTGGCACTGCGGCAGTTTCAGGAGTATCAGGAATTGGTGCTGACTGCCGGCTCGGTGGAGATCATTCGCGACCAGAAAACGGTCATGCGGCGTGTACCGGTGGTGCGGGAGAAGCTGGCGGCTCCGGTGGGGACAAAAGATCCCACACTGTCCGCGGCGCACAACGACCTTGAATTACACAATCAGCATGACAGACATTCTGCTGGCGGTATCGGTCGGCTGCAA
>OGHE01001887.1_pt1 | contig 11996 bp, 9 predicted proteins | sample 1571431 | NCBI WGS metagenome assembly OGHE01 (sample SAMEA2581966, study PRJEB24529) | metagenome | biome: Human gut stool | place: China | collected 2011 | reverse complement strand
GGCGACCACCGAGATCTACACTCTTTCCCTACACGACGCTCTTCCGATCTGGAAAAGTAGTAAAGGTCAATGACAGTGTTGCTGGTATAGCAAAAGATTCTAACCAGATAGGACAGCATATCGGCGTGGTTGATTCAGCTATGCAGGAGGTTGAAAGCTCTAACCGTAATCTTGTAGATAATATGAGCCAGATTGAGAGTGTTATGCAGGTTATTCAGGACTGTATAACTAATGCTGATGACAGTACTAAGATTATGCTTAGTAAGTATGAAGAGTCATCACGTAATGTAAACGAGATAGAAAGCGTTGTAGGCGCCATGATGGAAAAGCTTGGAAACGGTGGATTTATGGGAATTCAGGATATCAAGCCTGGTATGAGATGCACTGTAAGACAGCTGGTATCTGGTAAGCCATCTAATAGGGACTACAGCGGAGAAATAATAGCGCAGAAGGGTGGAGCATTATTTGTAAGGTTTGATGATGAGGATATAGATGTTAATAATCCATCATTAAAATTCCGGATTGAGATAGTAGCAGGTAACGTACTTTATCACTGGACTGATGTATCAGCTAAGAGAGCAGCGGAGTATAAGGAAGATGTATGCAGACTTGAAGTATCTACACTTCCAAGTATTGTAAACAGAAGAAAGTATACAAGAATGCCTATACATAATAAGTGCTCAATCGTATTTGAAGATAATGCAGAGATAACATTTACTGGTGAAATGGTAAATATAAGTGCTAACGGTTTTGCGTTTACAACAAGAGATAAAGAATTCGCAGATTGTAATGGAAAGAATATGATAGTAAGTATTCCTGACTTCCCAGTAGAACAGGGAAGACTCATAGAAGGTGTTGCAATCAGAAGCACAGACAGCGATGGCAGTTATATAGTAGGCTGCCGTATGCCATCTGACAGCATAGAGATAGGTAATTATGTAAATAGGAATTATTCAGAATAATTAGTTAATTACTGGTTTGTAAGCCATTAGTAACATTTTTAATATATTATGGTAGTGTAATAAGTATCGGGGAAACATAATCTGGGTATTATAGATATATACAGATTAGCATCATAATATAGAAAGCAGATGGTTTAATGAGTTCAGGTAAAGATTATAACAGATATGTTAAGTGGGTAAGGTGTATAGTTGCTATTGTTATCTGTCTGACGGTTATTACAGTTGTTGTACTCTCCGCAAAAAGCAGAATAAATGGGAACAAAAACAGCGAGCCGACAACTGAATATAGTGAAAACAGTGTTATACCAGAAGAAGATGAAGAAGCGTATGACCTTCCACCAAGAGTGCTTAATTCGGATGTTGTACCATATGACGGACAGAGGCGAGCTATATCGTGCTGGGGCGATTCGATGATGTTTGGTATAGGTGCTGGTGAAGCTTATGTATCTGGCAGTGACGAAGTTCTTGATATATCAGGCTGGACAACACCAGATACGTTAGAGTATCTTACAGGCATTAAGGTATACAATCTTGGAGTTTCTGGGGAAACTTCAAATGAGATAGCACTACGTCAGGGTGGAATTAAAATGTATGTCGATAATACATTTGAGGTAGGATATGATGACAGTGTGGAAGTAAGCATAGTTGATGAGTATGGCAATCCTGTATATATGGCTGACTTTAGTGCATATGGTTATGTTGAACCACACGAACCGGATGTAGTGTATATTAATGACGACATGTTTAAGATAACAGGAACCGAAGAAACGGGGTTGTATATATGCCGTTATTCGGAAACAGAGGTTGGTGGCGATGCATTTACAACGGTGTATGAAGGTACTCAGGTTACAACAAAGGCATCTTATGAAAGAAAAGGTGATATTCTTATTCTTGAGATAGGTAGTAATGGCGGATGGGATAACTACAGGCAGCTTATAAGCCAATATGATGCCATGATTCAGAATGCAGGTTGTGATTATTATATAATAGTAGGTGATACAGATGACCCGGGAACATCAATAGCTGATACATCACAGGGTTTTTGCAATGAAGACGGAACTTATATAGGTGTAGGAGATACTGCCTGGGAGGCAACATTAAGTGAAGCTTATGGAGAGCATTTCATTAATATGAGAACCTATCTTATAGAAAATGGTCTGTCGGATGCAGGTCTGCGTGCAACTAATGCTGATTACAGGGGCTTCCGCAGAGGAAGGATATCCAAGCAGCTAAGGTCAGACTGGACACATTTTAATTCGTATGGATATTATGCCAAGGGACTGGCAATCTATGAGAAGGGTGTGGAGTTAGGTTATTGGAAGTAGTCTGGGCACAGGTAATAAGCGCATATCAGTGGGGATGTAATAAAAATGCGTAGAAATGAGGATTAATATGAGTGAATCAGGAAATAAAAGTAATCATGTTAAAAAATTGCAGAAGTGGCTGCGTAATTTCAGGCATAAGTGTGCGTTATTTATAAGTAATAATAAGAAAGCTTCTATAGCTACAGGCATAATTATGCTGGTTATAATTGCAACAGTTATAACAACAATTTCTATAGTTACAATTAGGAAAAACAGAAATCTGTCAGCTAATAATGAAACTGATATTATTGTTGAAAATGTAACAATAAAAGAGGAAAATGAGACAGAAATAGAAGAAATTTCCGAAGAAGAAACAGAAGAAACGTCTGAAGAAGAAACGTCTGAAGAAGAAACAGAAGAAATTGAAGAGATAGTAGAACAAGAGTATGTTGAACAGTTTTTTGAAAATGAAATATCAACAGAAGATCAGGAGGCATTAGCTCTTCCTTCAAGAAGACTGTCAGCGGAATTTATACCATATGATGGAAAAAGAAGAGAAATATCTTACTTTGGAGACAGTATGGTAGCAGGTGTTGGCAATACAAGTGTTAATGCATCTGTTAATGGTATGAGCATATATGGTTGGACATCACCACGTACTATACAGTATTTTACAGGGATAACTACATATAACTTTGGGGTTCCGGGTGAGGATTCTTATGAGATATCTTACAGGGCAGGTGGCGTAAAACTTCACACTGACAGAGATGTTTCGATAAGTGAGGATACTCCGGCAAGAGTCAGGCTTATAGATGAAAATGGAGATACATTTACATTTGGTGACTATAGTGGTTATGGTATAGAGAATAATGAATATCCATATTCTATGTATATTAACAATTATCTGTGTTCAGTAAATAATGCGGGAAATGGAGAGGTTGATATAAGACTTATAAGTGGCTATGCGGCATACAGCGTTCCGGAAACAGATATTAATTATAGGGTTATAACTAATGAAGACGTTGCAGCTATTGCGTATGCAGATGTGGAGACAGATGATATAAATGCTGTAAATGTTCAGGCACAAGAAACAACAGCCAGTCCTGTAACAGGTGAAACGCAGTCGCCTACAGATGTTACGCAGCCATCTACTAAAGAATCAGAAAGTGAAGCAGTTACACAGCCGGTAACAGAGGCACCGACACAACCAGCACCAACGCAGCCAGCACCGACACAACCGGTACCAACAGTTTCAAAGGTGTATATTCCTGCAGGGGCAGAGGCTAAACCAAAGGTTGCAAAAGACCATAGTGAAAAAGATATTCTTATACTTGAGATAGGAAGCAATGGAGGCTGGGGGAGTGATTATCAGACACTTATATTACAGTATGATAATATTATACTTAATTCAGGCTGCGATTATTATATAATAGTAGGTGATACAGATGACCCTGGTACATCTATTGGAGATAATAATCAGGGTGAATATAACGAAGATGGTTCATATATTGGTATAGGTGATACATCGTGGGAGGCTGCTTTAAGAGAGGCTTATGGTGCACATTTCTTTAATACAAGAACCTATATTATACAGAATGGTCTTAGCCTATGCGGATTAAGTACAACTACACAGGATCTTGAAAACTTTAAGAGGGGTAATATATCAAAGCAGTTAAGATACGACTGGACACATTTTAATGCGTACGGATATTATGTTAAGGGCGTTGGCATATATGAAAAGGGAAAAGAGTTGGGATACTGGAACTAAACTTTATTTGCTAATTGTAATAATGAATACAGGAAAGGTAATGACACAATGAATGACAACAGAGAAAAGTTCGCATCCAGATTAGGATTTATACTTGTATCAGCAGGATGCGCAGTAGGATTGGGCAATGTATGGAAGTTCCCTTACATATGCGGAAAAAACGGAGGGGCAGCATTTATTGTCATATATCTGTTATGTCTGCTTGGATTAGGACTTCCTATACTTATATGTGAGTATGCTATAGGAAGAGGAAGTAACAAGAGTCTTGGAAGTGCATTTAAGGCTCTTTCACCAGAGGGAACAAGATGGCATCATTTCAGATGGGCAGCTTATGCGGGTAATTATCTTCTGATGATGTTTTATACTATGGTTGCAGGCTGGATGCTTAACTACTTTGTATACAGCTTATCAGGAAAGCTCACAGATAAGAGTGTTGATGAGATAGGTGGAGAATTCTCACAGATGCTTGCTTCTCCAGGAATTATGACATTCTGGACATTTGTTGTTGTACTTGTAAGTATAGGCGTGTGTTCACTTGGTCTACAGAAGGGTGTAGAGAAGATAAGCAAGGTTATGATGATTCTCTTATTAGCGCTTATGGTTGTTATGGCAGTGAATTCAGTTATGCTTGAAGGAAGTGCTGAGGGACTTAAGTTCTATCTTGTGCCAGACTTTAACAAGATGAAGGAGCAGGGTATAGGAAATGTTGTGTTTGCAGCGATGTCACACGCATTTTTTACTCTTGGACTTGGTATAGGTTCAATGGAGATATTCGGAAGTTATCTTTCCAAGGACTGTAAGCTTACTGGCGAGTCAATAAATGTAGTTATACTTGATACAGTAGTTGCACTTACAGCAGGTATTATTATTATTCCTGCATGTTTTGCATATGGTATTAACCCGGGTGCTGGTCCATCACTTTTGTTTATAACACTTCCAAATGTGTTTAACCAGATGCCGGGTGGTCAGTTATGGGAAGTATTATTCTTTGTATTTATGGCATTTGCGGCGCTGTCAACAGTAATCGCAGTATATGAGAATATTATAGCCATGACTATGGACTTGTTCGGGTGCAGCAGAAAAAGAGCTTCTATAGTCAATCTGTTCGTTATAGCAGCACTTTCTATGCCAGCCATACTTGGTTACAATGTGCTTTCAGGAATAGAGCCTATAGGTGCAGGTACAACACTTATGGACTTAGAGGACTTTATAGTATCTTATAACATACTTCCTCTTGGTTGTCTGTTATTTGTGCTTTTCTGTACAAGAAAGAACGGCTGGGGATATGATAACTTCGTGGCAGAGGTTAATGAAGGAAATGGTCTTGCATTTCCTAAGTGGATGAAGCCATATATGATGTACATACTTCCAGTTATAGACCTTGTTATATACTTTAAGGGATATTATGATATGTTCAAGCCACAGGGTACTAAGGTGGTATGCATATGGATGACTATTGCGGTTGTTCTTTCACTTCTTGTATTCTGGATAGCTGCCGGACATGGTAGTAAAGATAAAAGCAAAATTTAATAGTAATAATAAAAAAAATAAAGTTGTAATAAATAAAAAGCAGTAAATAAATGATAAAAATGTGGAGATAATCCGGATGAAGCAGCATATATAAAGGAGAACAGGCATGACTAAGAAACAACTGGCGTTAGAGGTTATAGAACGATTAAAAAAAGAATATCCGGATGCTGGCTGTACGCTTGATTATGATGATGCGTGGAAGCTGCTTGTAAGCGTAAGGCTTGCAGCCCAATGCACAGATGCAAGGGTAAATGTAGTTGTACAGGATTTGTTTGCGAAGTATCCGTCAGTAGCTGCACTTGCCGAAGCTGATGTTTCAGATATAGAAAGAATAGCTCATCCGTGTGGACTCGGAAAAAGCAAGTCTCGCGATATAAGTGCCTGTATGAAAATGCTTCATACACAGTATAATGATAAAGTGCCTGAGACAATGGAAGAACTGTTAAAGCTTCCGGGAGTGGGAAGAAAGAGCGCTAATCTTATAATGGGTGATGTATTTGGAAAGCCAGCCATAGTGACAGATACGCATTGTATAAGGCTGTGTAACAGAATTGGTCTTGTAAAAGATATGAAAGAGCCAAAGAAAGTAGAGATGGCTTTATGGAAGATTATACCGCCAGAAGAGGGCAGTGATATGTGCCACAGGCTTGTGATACATGGAAGAGAAGTGTGCACAGCAAGAACAAAGCCTTATTGTGATAAATGCTGTCTTAATGATATATGCAAAAAAAATATAGTGTAAGTGTTAAGGTTTTTTAACATTTATAAAATGGAGAATGATATGAATAATTATAAGATGATAATATCATATGACGGAACAAGATATTATGGCTGGGAACATCAGCCTAATACAGATATGACTATTCAGGGTAAGCTTGAAGGTGTCCTTTCACAGATGGTAAATGAAGCTGTTGAGGTGATAGGTGCTGGAAGAACTGATGCAGGTGTACATGCAAAGGGAATGGTTGCCAATGTTCATATTAATACAGATATGACAGAGGAGCAGATATGTGATTACATGAATAAGTACCTCCCGGAGGATATATGTGTTCAGGAGGTAAGAATAGCCTCAGAGCGTTTCCACAGCAGATACAATGCTATGGGGAAAACTTACTGCTACACCTGTTATGTTGGGGATAAAAAGCCTGTATTTAACAGGAAGTATGTGCACATAACAGGTAAAATGCCAGATGTTGAGGCTATGAAAAAGGCGGCAGAATATCTTGTCGGTGTGCATGACTTTGCAAGCTTCTGCGGCAATCCCAAGATGAAAAAGTCGACAGTGAGGGAAATATATTCAATCGATATAGCACTTAAGGGTTCATATCTTAATATGACATATCACGGTTCGGGATTTCTACAATATATGGTAAGAATATTATCGGGAACACTTCTTGAAGTGGGATTTCATAAGAGAACGCCAGAGAGTATGACAGAGCTGCTCGATGCTAAAAACAGGGCACTTGCTGGCGCAACTGCACCAGCAAAGGGATTGAGCCTGCTTAAAGTACATTATGCAAGGTAGGTATCATATAAGTGGAATGACACATTTATATAATATTGATAATTATGACAGACCTGCGGGGGTAATTATCACATAAACTTAGAACGCCATCTTAAGGCTTCATCACGGTACTTGCATGCGATATCCATAAGCTCATTATATTGTGAAGTGATACTGTTTATAACTGCTGCCTGTTCGTCAATCTTAGCCTGACAGGCAGCTAATTTTTTCTGATAGGTGTCTGTCAGAGCTTCTATTCTTGAATTATTGCTGTCATTTAATGAAGCAATTCTTTGATCACATTCTTTTAATACAGTATTTCGTATATCTTCCTCATTTTTAAGCTCTTTAATATGTCCGATTTCTTCAATAATAAATATCCTGCCAGCGGCATATAGAATAAGTCTGTTACCAGCCTGATATATATGGTATCCTGTTATGTTATTCATACAGTCAGGAAGAGTGACAGGCGTGTTATCTGGGCTTTCATTTGTAAGTGAAAGTGATATACACTGTAGGGCTGTGTGATTAGTAACGGGATTATTTTTCAGGTAAAAAAGAAGCAGCGAATTATTACATCTGCCTATATATGGGTGATACAGCGAAGGTGTGTCAGTTCCATTTACAGTATAAATGCTTTTACTCTCCATAATGTTTTTAACATAAAGAGAATTGTCGGTTGCTATGTAGGTATAGTAAAGAGTGTCATTGTATATACATTCGTTAAGGTGTGACATATAATCGGTGGCAAGGATTATAGGACGTTCAAGACCTCCAAAGTGGGCTATTCTTAAGAATATATTTGAACCGGCAGCATAGATTATAAGCTGTCTGTTATTGCCGATAGAATACACATTTGACATAAGACGACCTCTCAGCCAGAGACATAATACTTACTAAAATGTATGGTAGCACATAATTATTTAGAACATATAATATAGTAAGAATGAATAAAGGAAGGAATAAAGCATGGCCAGATGCAAATGTAAAAAAGGTGGCTGCTGCACAAAGATAGTCAGCGATGTTGTTTCTAATATGCCTAATGGATGCTTTGATGTGTGTACCAATCCTATATGTGGTTCACCGGGTGAGTTAAGCCTTTTTGCTCCGCTTATATATGACCAGATAGGTATCAACCTGTGTGCCACATTCCCTGTAGGTGTGGATATATCTGCTGAATATCCGACAGTTACTAATGCAACAGCCAGTGTCATAGATATTTCATATGATTATGGAACGGATAATGTTGTCATAACACAGATACCGGGAAGACCAAACTGTTATTCGGTGAAGCTTTCCAATCTTACGGTAACATTTGCGATTAACTTATATGATGAGAATTGCAGACTGATAGCAACTGAATATCCAACAGCAGTGTATCTTCCTGCTGATACAACGGCTGCAACCTACGATGAGGATGTCAATCCAACATCAGTTGAGTTAGAGATATTTGCGCCTTACGGAGTGTCATATAACAGTAATGCTGGTGGTACCCCGGCATATACACCAGCGCTTAATTATATAGGTTTCCTGTCAAGTGATAACGGAATAACACAGGGACTTAACCTGTATGCTATTCCAAAGGTGCTTGACCTTGACACGACCACAGACGAAGTGACAGTAGGCTTGTCGCTCATACTCCAGAGCCTGTACTATGCAGGATACAGGGTTGCAAGTGCAGGAAAGATAGTTACACCAAAGGGCAGTATTGTATCTGAAGAAAATTCGGATGAGTTAAAGTTTGTATGTGGCAATCTTCTTAATCTTGCCATTAAACCACTTGACCTTAGTCCTCCACGTTGTGAGGGCAATCTTAAGAATGACTGCGATACAGGATGTCAGCCGATATGTGAGGAAGACCTGCCACAGTGTCCTTCGGGTTCGTTGTAGCTTAAGGGTGGAGAAAAGGCGTAAGATATTCTTTGCAGCAAAAAGAAACACTTATACCTGATTACGGAATACGTAGAAAATGCATAGGATATTCTTTGCGGTAAAATTAACCGGATAAATATAGAAAATACCAATATACTTCATAAAAATGTCCCGGATAACGGTAAAATGCCTGTCATCCGGGATAAAATATAAATAAAATAGGGAGCTTAGTATTATCACAAACTATCAGCTTGAATATATAATCAAATCAGACCTTCTCAAAAGCGGTAATCTGTGTAATATCCTTATATCCAAGAGCCTGCATCTTATTCTGGAAACGGTGCAGTGCGTTGTCAAATTCTTCGTATGCATTGTAGGTGTCATTAAAGTATGACATAGCCTTATCTGTATCACCGTCTTCCTTGGCCTGCCATGAAAGTGTTGCATACTTATGGAGGGCTTCGTGAGTATGGACAAGAGATATATATTCTTTGCTGTGTAAAAGCTGTTCATCAGATACGCTGTTAAGCCACTTGCCAAGCTTACAGCCGGAAGGGTTATCAACCTGTTTTTTAAGGAGGTGTTCAAAACCTACGATATTATTGTATACACGCCACGTAAGTACGAAATGGTCGACTTCAAATACACGTAACCAGTCCTGGTCTGTTATCTGTGAACAGCCACGTACAAGGTCACTTCTTGTTTTATCAAGGTAACGTCCAACCTTGAATATACGTCGTCCAGTCTGAAGACAGTCGTTAGATAAAGTGTTGTAACTCTGGGAAATATTTTCAATCTGTTTAGAAAAAGCACGGGTAACCTTAGTCTGTGTATCAATATCGTCAAATATACTGTCTACACGTTCACGGATACTGCTTATTTGTTCATTCATCTGTTCCATGGATAAGATGGATTTCTCGACTTTTGAATTACCATCTGCAAGACTTAATGTTGTTTCATCCATAGCAAGGGCAAGTTCATCAATATTCTCTTTTAATTCAGAAACATACTTTACTATATCCTCAGCGGATTCAGAAGTATTACTAGATAACAGACGCACCTGGTCAGCAACAACGGCAAAGCCCTTACCAGCTTCACCAGCTCGTGCAGCCTCAACAGATGCATTGAGTGCAAGAAGATTACTCTGGTTGGAAACCTTTTTAACAAGGTCAACAATCTCTTCGATCTTACCAATCTTTCCTTTAAAGTCCTGAACACGCTTATTAATAACTTCGATACGCTTGGATGATTCGGTAACAGCATGTACACTGTCATTCATATCAATAGTTACATTCTGTGATACAGAAAGAACATCATGGGTGTTATCGCGGATATGTCCAATGGCTTCTGATATATTGTCGATAGAATTCTCAAGATGAAGACCAGCAGTTTCCATACTTTTAATAGACTTAGTCTGTGACTCTACCTGTTCAAATGTATCTTTCATAAGACCATTATCGCCAATGACTTCCATAGTTTCATTAAGTCGCATAACAACGGGGTTATTGACCTGCTTTATAGAAAGCAGCATAGCATTAAGCTTATCACCGATAACGGGATCATTAAATGATGAGACACTTACATCACTGAAATCGCCCGCTATAATATTATCAATAGAAACTAATAGTTGTTGTGCATCATTGTCTGATAACACCTGATTTTCTTTTTTTCTGCCAAACATACACTTTATCCTTTTCAATTATAATTTAACCATATTCACGATATTGTTTTAAATATTATAACATAACTTAGGTAAAAATGCATTATAATTATTAAGAAAAGTATAAAAAACTGTGCATTTGTACAAAAATGTATGATGCGTAAAATAAAAGTATTGCAAATACTAACGTGATACTTCATTACCAGCCTTGGCAAATGCAAGCTTCATAACTTCATCAACTGATACAAGGTTAAAGTCACCGCTTACAGTGTGCTTTAAGCAGCTTGCAGCATTAGAGAATTCTACTGCCTTCTGAGGCTCGAAGCCATTGATAAGACTGTAGATAATACCTGCGCAGTAAGCATCACCGGCACCGATGTAATCAAGGATATTCATAAAGAATTCCTGACTATAGTAAGCCTTGCCATCTGTATATATCATAGACTGGAGCTTGAATGTTGTTATAGAAGTTTCAGTTCTCCATACAGATGCAACCATCTTAAAGTTAGGGAACATCTTTGTAAGTTCTTCAGCTATGTAGGCATTTTTCTCTTTATCTGACTTAGATGCATTCATACCGAATATACCGACAGAATCATCTTCATTGGCGATACATATATCAACATATTTACATACTTCGCTCATAACCTTGTTAGCTTTTTCACTTGACCAGAGCTTGCTTCTGTAGTTAAGGTCACAGCTTACAGTTATGTTACGTTTCTTGGCTTCCTTACATGCTTCAATAGTAATCTCGGCCATATTGTCGCTTATAGCTGGAGTTATGCCAGAGAAGTGAAACCATGTAGCACCTTCAAATATAGAATTCCAGTCAAAGTCTTCTTTAGTTGCAAGTGCAAATGCAGATCCGTTTCTATTGTATATAACATTGGTTGGTCGCTGGCTTGTCTTTTTCTCAAGGAAATATATACCAATCTGGTCACCGCCGCGGACTATTCTGCTTACATCAACGCCATATTGTCTTAATGAGTTCACAGCACTCTGACCGATAGTGTGATTAGGAAGCTTTGTTACATAACGTGTATCAACATTGAAGTTAGCAAGTGATACCGCTGTATTAGCTTCGCCGCCTCCGTAAACAGCTTCATAAGAGTGTGCCTGTGTAAATCTTTCGTTGTTATCAGGTGAAAGTCTTAACATTAACTCACCAAATGTTATAATCTTGTGTTTCATTGTGTTCTCCAATCATCATTAAACTTTAACATAATATTATACAGTAACGTATTGTAGCACATTTTAATAAAAAAGTAATGCGTTTTTTTATTAAGTTTGGTGTTTTTTGTCATATTTTGAAATAACTTTAGATAATTAACGGTCCGAGTGGGGCCTGCACAACAATGAATGGAACAGATTTAAAAATGTAATTGAGTTATAAACA
>OGHE01001882.1_pt1 | contig 12044 bp, 9 predicted proteins | sample 1571431 | NCBI WGS metagenome assembly OGHE01 (sample SAMEA2581966, study PRJEB24529) | metagenome | biome: Human gut stool | place: China | collected 2011 | reverse complement strand
GCATGGTGTTCCAGAACCCGGACAACCAGATCGTTGCCACCGTGGTGGAAGAGGATGTGGCCTTTGCGCTGGAAAACCTTGGCGTGCCGCAGGACGAGATGCGCCGCCGGGTGGATGACTCCATGAAGATGGCGGGCATCTACGAGTACCGCGAGCGTGCACCCCACAACCTTTCCGGCGGTCAGAAGCAGCGCGTGGCCATCGCGGGCGTGGTGGCTATGCGCCCGGACTGCCTGATCTTGGACGAAGCCACTGCCATGCTGGATCCGCGCGGCCGCGAGCAGGTGATGCAGACTATCCACTACCTGAACAGGAACATGGGCATCACGGTGGTGTCCATCACCCACTATATGGAGGAGGCCGCACAGGCCGACCGTGTGCTGGTGATGAGCAAGGGCCATGTGGTGATGGAGGGCACCCCGAAAGAGGTGTTCAGCCAGACCGAGAAGGTGCGCTCCCTGCATTTGGACGTGCCGCAGGCTGCCGAGTTGCGGGACGAGCTGGTGAAGGCCGGCATCCCGATGCCGCAGGGCATCATTGATACCGGTGCCTGCGCACAGGCGCTGTATGAGCTGCTGCAGTAAGGGGGACGGACGAAATGGCAGATATCATTAAGGTAGAACACCTGAGCTACGTCTATAACCCCGGCCTGCCCACCGCAGTGACCGCGCTGGATGACGTAAGCTTTACCGTAGAAGAGGGCGATTTTGTTGGCATCATCGGAGCGACAGGCTCCGGCAAGAGCACCCTCATCACCCACATGAACGGCCTGAACAAGCCCACCGGCGGCAAAATTTATATCGATGGCCGCGACCTGTGGGCAGACCCGGAAAAGATCCGGGATTTCCGCTTCCTCACCGGGCTTGTGTTCCAGTACCCGGAATACCAGCTGTTTGAGGAGACCTGCTACAAGGACATCGCCTTTGGCCCGAAGAACATGGGGCTGGACGAAGCCGAGGTGGACCGCCGCGTCCACGAAGCCGCAGACTTTGTGGGACTTGACCCGGCGCTTTTGGAGCGCAGTCCCTTTGAGCTGTCCGGCGGCCAGAAGCGCCGGGTGGCAGTGGCGGGTGTGATGGCCATGAAGCCCCGCATCCTTGTGCTGGACGAGCCTGCCGCCGGTCTTGACCCGGAGGGACGGGACGATATCCTTTCCGAGGTGAAGGAGTACCACAAAAAGACAGGCACCACCGTGCTGCTGGTGTCCCACAGCATGGAGGATATTGCCAAGTACGCCAACCGTGTGCTGGTGATGAGCAACAAGAAGATCGCCATGTACGATACGGTGGAAAAGATCTTTGCCCGCGCCCCGGAGCTGCTGGAGCTGGGGCTGTCGGTGCCGCAGGTGACCAAAATTTTCCTCAAGCTGCGGGAGATGGGGGTGGACGTCCCGGCGGATGTGTACACCGTTCCCTACGCGGTCAAGACCCTGCTGGAAGCAAAGCGCCGCCGCGACGCCGGGGAAAGCCTTGTGCTGCCCCGCAGCGCTGCCCGGAAAGGGGGTGCTGTCTGATGCTGCGAGATATCACCATCGGCCAGCACTTCCCGGGCAACAGTCTGGTGCACCGGTTCGACCCCAGACTGAAGCTTGTGCTGACCATTGCCTATATCGTGCTGCTGTTTGCAGCTTCCAATCCCTTGGGGCTTACCCTGTCCATTCTGTTTTTGGGGGTCATGTACAAGGTGGCAAAAATTCCGGCTAAGATGATCGGAAAAAGCCTGAAGCCCATTCTGCCCATCGTGGTGTTCACGGCGGTGCTGAATTTGTTCTTTGTCTCCGGCGAGGGCGACCCGCTGGTGCATTTCTGGTTTTTGAACATCTACGCCGAGGGCGTGCGTTACGCGGTGCTGATGGCGGTGCGCGTGATGGCGCTGATCGCGGGTACCAGCCTGCTTACCTACACCACCAGCCCCATCGTGCTGACCGATGCCATTGAGCAGCTGCTCAAGCCCTTGGGCAAGCTGCACTTCCCGGTGCACGAGCTGGCTATGATGATGAGCATTGCCCTGCGTTTTATCCCCACCCTCATCGAGGAAACGGATAAGATCATGAACGCGCAGAAGGCGCGCGGCGCGCAGCTGGACACCGGCAAGATGACCGACCGGGTCAAGGCGCTGGTGCCGGTGCTCATCCCGCTGTTCATCTCGGCCTTCCGCCGCGCGGACGAGCTGGCCATGGCCATGGAGTGCCGCTGCTACCGCGGCGGCACAGGCCGCACCCGCCTGAAGGTGCTGCGCTGCGAAAAGCAGGACTATATCGATCTTGCGGTCTGCATCGCCTGCTTTGCCGTCATCCTTGCCTCCCGGCTGGTGTTCCCGAATTATTAAAAGAGGAGAACCCTCTCAGTCAATGCCTTGCGGCATTGCCAGCTCCCCCGAAAGGGGGAGCTTTTGGTACGGAACCTCTCTGATGGGAGAAAATGCCGTTTCCCGCTGCGGCCCCTCCGGTGAAAATGTGTCTGTCGCGGTCCGCAGACCGCGACAGACACGAAATTTAAAACGCTTTTCCGCTGAATATGGCCAGAGCAAAGCGGAGGCCATTCTAAATATTAACTATGAACTTTTTACTTACCCTTGCCTACGACGGCACAAATTACTGCGGCTTTCAGGTGCAGCCCAACGGGCGCAGCGTGGCGGCCACCTTTCAGGATGCACTGGAAGCGGTGCTGGGCTCACGGCCCGATATCAAGGGCTGCAGCCGCACCGATGCCGGGGTGCACGCGCTGGGCTTCCGGCTGAATTTCCACGCCGATACCCGCATCCCACCCCAAAAGCTGCCGCTGGCGCTCAACCAGCATCTGCCGCCGGATATCCGGGTGCTTTCGGCGCAGGTCGTGCCGGAGGATTTCCACGCCCGGTACGCCGCCCATACCAAGACCTACCTGTACCGCATCCATAACCACCCCATCGACTCGCCCTTTGATGCCGCCTACTACACCCGTGTGCCCCGGCGGCTGGACGAGGCCGCCATGCAGGCGGCGGCGCAGCAGTTCGTAGGGACCCACGATTTTTTGGCCCTGTGCGCGGCGGGCAGTTCTGCCGCCGCCCATGGGGACACCGTGCGCACCATTACGGATTGCCATGTCACCCGGCGCGGGGACGAGGTGGACATTGAGGTGACCGCCGACGGCTACCTGTACAACATGGTGCGCATTCTGGCGGGCACCCTGTGCGAGGTGGGTGCGGGGCGGATGCGTGCGGCGGACATCCCCGCCATTCTGGCAAGCCGGGATCGCAGTCGGGCGGGCCCCACGCTGCCCGCAAAGGGGTTATTTTTGAAGTGTGTGGATTACCCGGAAGGAAAGGAGGAGCAGCTATGAAAAAGCTTCATCGCGGCAGCAAAAACCCGGACGGGGAGCCGCTTTCCGCCGGACGGGTGGAATATCTGGAGGCTGCGCGCCAGCGGGTGCGCCGCCGCCGTCTGCGCCGCACCGCCATTCTTCTGGCGGCGCTTACGCTGGTCACCCTGTTTGCCACCGGCGCGGTGGGTGCATCCATCGCCCGGGTAAAGGATATGGTGGATACGGTGCACATCGCCCTGACCCCGATGGTGGGCTGGCCGCAGCAGACCGGCCTTGGCGAGCTGACGGCGGTGCAGCCCATGTCCGGCAGCTTTGTGGCCATGGACGAGGATGCCTGCGTGGTGTACAGCCTTGGCGGCACCCGCCTTGCCGGTATCCAGAGCGGCTACGCCCGCCCGGCGCTGGCTGCGGGCAAGACCCGCTTTGTGCTGTACAATCGCTCCGGCAACGAGCTGCGGGTGGAAAGCCGCACCCAGAACCTGTACACCAAAACGCTGGAAAACAGCATCTATCTGTGTGCCATGTCGGACACCGGCACGCTGGCGGTGGCGACTGATTCCGCCGACAGCACTGCCCGGCTGACCGTGTACACCCCCACTATGAGCGAGCAGCTGCACTGGGATATGACCGGCGCACAGGGAACCCCGGTGCGGATGGCCTTTGCCGCCGACAGCCGCCGTCTGGCAGTGGCGGCTGTCACCACCAGTGCGGGGCAGCTGCAGGCGAACCTCTATGTGCTCAGCCTTGCGCAGGGCGACCCGGTGCAGCTGAGCAGCGGGGACAGTGTGCCCCAGTGGCTGGGCTGGCTGAACAACGACACCGTGCTGGCTGTGTACGAGAACTGTGCCGTGGTATACGGCGCAGACGGCGGCGAGCGGGGGCGCTATGACCTTGGCGGCGGCAGCCTTGTCAGCGTTTCGCAGGACGGCGCAAGCGCCGCCCTGCTGCTGGAAAACGGGCAGGTGTGCACCGCCGTGCTGCTGGATAAGGACCTGAACGTGCAGTACAGCGGCAATGTGCCTGCGGCAAACCAGATCCTGCGCCGGGGCGAAAATTTTTACCTGCTTACCGACAGCGGCGTGGAATGCTTTGCCGCAGACGGGGTGTATCAGTGGGGGCAGGAGCTTTCCGTCCGTCCGCAGGCGCTGCTGGCGGGCAAGCAGCTGCTGGTGCTGTGCGGCAACACGGTGCAGCGGATCACCCCGCCGGAGCAAACGGCCTCCGGCGCCCAGTGACCGAGGGGGAAACCGGTATTTTTGCGGGGAAAGGGATCTTTATAACAGGGAAAACAAGGTATGTTCAAGAATCCGTCATTTCTTTTTGATATCCTATGTACGGTGGTATGGCTGGTGCTGATGGTACGCTACGCCCGCAAGGGCTTTCTGGCTTCCGTCGTGCAGCTGTCCGGCAACTTTATCAGCCTGCTGGGCGCGCGGCAGCTCTCTGCCGCCTGCGCGGGCTGGGTGTTTGAAAATCTGCTGGCCGGGGGCTTCCGTACCCAGATCGCCGCCCACCTTTCGGCAGACGGGGTGGTGAACCTTTCCGGCATTGCGCAGCAGTACGCGGGCTTTCTGCCGGAGAGCTTCCGCGCCTCCATCGTGGCGGCGTGCGAGCGCAGCATCAATGCCGTGCTCACGGATAACGCCGTGGTGCTGGCCGATACCATCGTGGAAAAAGTGCTGCAGCCGCTGCTCACCCCGGTGATCATGCTGGTGCTGTTCTTTGTGTTCTACGCGGTGCTGCGGCTGCTGGTCAGTATGCTGGTCACCGTGCTGGGGCTGGTGAACAAGCTCCCGGTCATCGGCACGGTGAACCGTGGCCTTGGCTGGCTGACCGGCGGCATGACCGCAATGCTGGACTTATACCTCGTGCTGTGCGTGGTATGGGGGCTTGTGGTCATCACCGGCGGCAACCTGAATGTGCTCAACGACACTGTGATGCGCAGCAGTCTTTACTATAAAGCGTTTAATATGTTCAACCCCTTTTTGTAACAGGGGCGACAAGGAGGAACTATGGTCTGTATTCGATGCCAGAAACGTCCGGCGATCATCTTTATCCAGCGGATGGACAATGGTCAGATGAAGCAGGAGGGGTACTGTCTGCACTGTGCCCGGGAGCTGCACATCAAGCCTGTGGACGATCTGATGAAACAATTCGGGATGTCGGAGCAGGATCTGGATAACATGGAAAACCGCATGGAGAGCATGATGGAGGAGCTGGGCGACTCCAACCCTCTTTCCATGCTGATGAATATGTCCGGCGGCGAGGATGCCGACGCGGAGAACATGGACGAGGATCTTGTGCCCGGCAGCAATGCCACCTTTCCGCTGGGCTTTACCGGCGCGGAAAAGCAGGACGGAGAAAAAAAGGCCGACCGCAAAGCTGGCAAAAAGCCGCCCAAGCGCAAGTTTCTGGATACCTACTGCGAAAACCTGACCCGCAAGGCGCGGGAGGGCAAGCTGGATGATATCATCGGCCGTGACCGCGAAATTTACCGCACCATCCAGATTCTGAGCCGCCGCCAGAAGAATAACCCCTGCCTGATCGGTGAAGCCGGTGTGGGCAAGACCGCCATTGCTGAGGGCATTGCGGAGCGCATTGCCAAGGGACAGGTGCCCATCGGCCTGCGGGATAAGGAGATCTTCCTGCTGGACCTCACCAGCCTTGTGGCGGGCACCCAGTTCCGCGGCCAGTTCGAGCAGCGGGTCAAGGGCTTGCTGAGCGAGGTAAAGGCTGCAGGCAACGTCATCCTGTTCATCGACGAGATCCACACCATCACCTCTGCCGGTGAGAGCGAGGGCGCCATGAACGCGGGCAACATCTTAAAGCCCGCCCTTTCCCGCGGCGAGATCCAGGTCATCGGTGCTACTACCTTTACCGAGTACCGCAAGTACATCGAGAAGGATCAGGCGCTGGAGCGCCGTTTCCAGCCAGTGCGGGTGGAGGAACCCAGCGTAGCCGATACCCTTGCGGTGATGAACGGCATCAAGCGCTACTACGAGCAGCACCATCATGTACAGGTGCCCGCCGAGGTGCTTTCGGCGGTGGTCACCCTGAGCGAGCGCTACATCACCGACCGTTTCCTGCCGGATAAGGCCATCGACCTGCTGGACGAAGCCTGCGCCTGCTGCAATCTGGCGCATCCGGTCATCTCTGAGTATCTGGGGATGCAGAAGGAGCTGGACGCCCTGAAGCAGGAAGAAGCCGAGATGGAAAGCGCGGATGTGAACGAAGCCATCGACTACGAGCGGGTAGCCGAACGCAAGACCCGCATCGCCAAGCTGGAATCCGAGCTGCCTGCAAAGCAGGCCGCCGCCAGCGAAATTCAGGTGACCATGGACGATGTAGCCAAGGTCATCGAGCTGTGGACGGGCATCCCGGCGGTAAAAATTCGCGAGACCGAGTTCGTCAAGCTGGCAGGGCTGGAAGCTGCTTTGAAAAAGAAGGTCATCGGGCAGGACGAGGCCGTGCATCTGGTGGCGCAGGCCATCAAGCGCAGCCGCGCCGACCTTTCCGGCCGCCGCCGTCCCGCAAGCTTTATCTTTGTGGGCCCCACCGGCGTGGGCAAGACCGAGCTGGTCAAGCAGCTGGCAGAACAGTTGTTCGATGGTCCCGACCCGCTTATCCGGCTGGACATGAGCGAGTATATGGAAAAATACGCGGTGTCCCGCATGATCGGTTCGCCTCCGGGCTATGTGGGCTACGAGGAGGCCGGTCAGCTCACCGAGAAGGTGCGCCGCCGTCCGTACAGCGTGGTGCTGTTTGACGAGATCGAAAAGGCACACCCGGATGTAATGAATATCCTGCTGCAGATTCTGGACGAGGGCAAGATCAACGATGCGCAGGGACGCACGGTGGATTTTTCCAACACGGTCATCTGCATGACCTCCAACGCCGGCAGCAGCGACCAGAGCGCGGGCAGCCTTGGCTTCAACAAGAGCGAGGCGCAGCGCAGCGAGGAAAAGACCCGCAAGGCACTGGCACAGTTCCTGCGCCCGGAGTTCCTAGGCCGCGTGGACGAAGTGATCGCCTTCAAGCCCCTGACCGAGGACACCCTGCAGGGCATCGCCGCCCTGATGCTGGACGAGTACAAGCCCGGCATGGAGGCCAAGGGCATTGCGTACAGCTACACCCCGGCGGCGCTCAAGGCGCTGGTGCAAAAGAGTCAGGGTGGACGCTTTGGTGCACGCGACCTGCGCCGCACCATCCGCAAGGCGGTGGAGGACCCCGCCGCCGAGCGCCTGATCGACGGCACGCTGGCATCCGGCGGCACCCTTGTGGTGGATGCCGATGAAAACGGCGAAGTTGTACTGAAATAATCGTAACCGCAAAGCACCCCGGCTGGAAACAGCTGGGGTGCTTTTTGTCTGCGTGAAAAAACTTTTTGTAATATATACTTGACATTTAGAATGGTAAATGATACTATATGTCCAGAAGGTAAAACAAATGCAGACCCGGCAGGAAAGGAGCATATCAATGCCGAAGAACCTGAAATTAAAGGCCGCCCGTGCGGAAAAGGACATGACGCAAGGCGCGCTTGCCGAGGCGGCAGGGGTTTCGCGCCAGACCATCAACGCCATTGAAAAAGGGGAGTACAACCCCACCATCAACCTTTGCCGCAGTATCTGTAAAATTCTGGATAAGACATTGGATGAACTGTTCTGGGAGGAATGAGTTATGAAATTTTCACTGTACAGCAAGAAAAACCAGTTGGACGAGATGCAGGAGCAGACCATGCGCAAAATTGAAAGCCATGGCTTCTGGCTGCTGTGGGGCAGCCTTCTGGCGGCGTGGATCGTGCAGACGGTGTTCGGGGCTGCGGACAAGACCGCCGGAGAGTGGGTCGTATTCATGATCGGCTGTATCTATACGGTTGTCGCGTGTCTGCGCAATGGTCTGTGGGATCGCCACCTTTCGGATAAGGCCTCGGCCAATGCCGTGTATTCTCTGGTGGCTGCGGTGGCGGTTACGCTGATCTGCGGTTTTTCCTATGGATACTGGATCGGTGCTGTTTTTGCCGGTGTTTTTACCGGCATCCTGTGCTTTGCATTGCTGCAGCTGTGCGCCGCATTGACACGCAAACGGCGCGAGCATCTGGATGACCCGAAGGACGGAGAATAATATTACGCAAAAGGGCTGCTGCACATCATTTGATGCAGCAGCCCCTTTTGCATGGGTGTATGATATTATCCCGCATTGACAAAACTGCGCAGAATAAGTACAATAAAACATAGCTATCCGCAAATTTTTTGCATGAGAATAAAGGAGCGTTTTCTATGCCGAGCAATAAAGTCCGCACCCGTTTTGCGCCGTCGCCTACGGGTTATATGCACGTTGGCAACCTGCGCACTGCCCTGTACACCTACCTGATGGCCAAGCACGAGGATGGCACCTTCATCCTGCGCATCGAGGATACCGATCAGGGCCGCTATGTGGAGGGCGCTGTGGATGTCATCTACAACACCCTGCGGGAGACCGGCCTTTTGTGGGACGAGGGCCCGGATATCGGCGGCCCCGTGGGCCCCTATGTGCAGAGCGAGCGCATGGGCATGTTCAAGCAGTATGCCGAGCAGCTGGTGGCAGAGGGCAAGGCCTATTACTGCTTCTGCACCGAGGAGCGCTTGGAAGCCCTGCACGCCGAGCAGCGCGCTGCCGGTGAAATGACCCACTACGACGGCTGCTGCCGCGAGCTGCCCAAGGAGGAAGTGGAAAAGCGCCTTGCCGCAGGCCAGCCTTACGTCATCCGCCAGAAGATCCCCCGCGAGGGCGTGACCGGCTTTGACGATGTGGTGTACGGTCACATCGAGGTGAACAACAGCGAGATGGACGACCAGATCCTGATCAAGACCGACGGGATGCCCACCTACAACTTTGCCAACGTGGTGGACGATCACCTGATGGGCATTACCCATGTCATCCGCGGCAGCGAGTATCTGTCCTCCACCCCCAAGTACAACCTGCTGTATCAGGCCTTCGGCTGGGACATCCCCACCTATATCCACTGCCCGCCGGTGATGAAGGACGCGCAGAATAAGCTTTCTAAGCGCAACGGCGATGCAAGCTATCAGGATCTGGTGGCAAAGGGCTACCTGACCGAGGCGGTGCTGAACTATATCTGCCTGCTGGGCTGGAGCCCCCGCGGCGAGTACGCCGAGCAGGAGATCTTCTCCCTGCCGGAGCTGGTCAAGATCTGGTCGCCGGAGGGCATCTCCAAGTCCCCCGCCATCTTCGACCCCCTCAAGCTGCGCGCCATCAATGCGGAGTATATCCGCCGCCTCAGCCCCGAGGAGTTCCAGAAAAAGGCCGAGCCGTGGATCGACAGCGCCGTGCACAGCGCCATCGACAAAAAGCTGCTGTGCGCAAACCTGCAGCCCCGGTGCGAGGTGCTGGGCGAGATCCCCGAGCAGCTGGATTTCTTTGACGCCATGCCGGACTACGACGTGAGCCTGTACGCCAACAAAAAGCAGAAGACCACCCCGGAAACGGCCAAGGAAGCACTGGAAGCCCTGCTGCCGGTGCTGAGCGACGAGGCACTGGATTTTGCAGACCGCGATGCCGTGTTCGATGCCTGCAAGGCAAAGGCAGAGCAGCTGGGCAAAAAGAACGGCTGGCTGCTCTACCCGCTGGGCATTGCCCTGTCCGGCAAGCAGCGCACCCCCGGCGGCGGCACCGACCTTGCCTGCATGATGGGCCGCGAAAAGACCCTGCAGCGCGTGCAGGATGCCATTGCAAAGCTGAACGGCTGAGTTTTACAAAATACCCCCAAAGCCCTGCGGCAAAATGACGGCCGCAGGGCTTTTTTGCGTCTTTGGGCGGGTTTGGGGCGGTTCTATGCACCGCGCCAAAAAATGCCGCTGCCCCGCGTTACAGTATATGCAAAGGGTGCGGGGAACAGAACAAACTCCCCGCCGGAAAGCGGGGGATTTTTTATGACAGAGCGGATGGGTGTTTTATCTTCGGACGGGCGGTGCCTGCAGCCTTCGCCCTTGGCGGCACGGGCCATGCTGCGCCCGGCGGCGCGGCGGCTGGCAGCGGTGGGCATTGGCTTTGCCGGCGGCTGGGCAGTGCTGTACGGGGCGCTGATGCCATTTGGGCTGGGGCTGACTCTTGGGCTGGCAGAGGACTGCTTTGCCCCCTGCGCGGCAGGGGCGGCGCTGGGGCTGCTGCTGCACGGGCTGGGGGCGCTCTCGCTGCGCAGCCTGTGTCAGCTGTGTGCGCTGGGCGCTGCCGTGGCAGCCCGCTGGCTGCTGCCGCGAAAGTTTATGCCCGCCGCGCTGGCGGGCTGTGGTACATTGACCGGCATGGCGCTGTGCTTTGCGCTGGGCAGCAGCGGCGGGGCAGACCTTTTGCTGTACAGCGCGGCGGACGCGTTGCTTGCGGCGGGTATTGGCTTCGGGCTGCACAGATTTGCCCCGGAGCGCCCGGGCATGGGCACACTGCTGGTGGGCGCAGCCGTGGCGGCGGCGCTGGGCAGTGTGCGGTGGGGGTGGTTTTCGCCCGGGGTACTGGCGTGTGCCGCCGCAGAGCTGGCGCTGTGCTGCCGGGCACAGAGGTTTGCCGCCCTGAGCGGCAGCGCGGTGCTGGGGGCCGCCCTTTGCGCGGCAGACCCTGCCCTTGCCCCGGCGGCAGCGGGGCTTGGCTGCGCTACGGCAGCGGCAGCGGTGCTGGCACCCGGACGGCGGGTGGAGACCCTTGCCGCCTACGCGGGCGGGTGCGTATCCGGGGTGCTTTGCGTGCAACCGCCCGGAAACGCCTTTGGGCTGCTGTTCAGTGCCCTGAGCGGCATGGCGGTGGTCTGCCTGCTGCCCGGCGGGTGGCTTGCCCCGGTGGCAGAACCCTCACAAAGCGGGGAGAGCGCCCCCGCGCCCGCCCGCAGCGCGGCGGCGTCCACCCGGCTGGAAGCTGTGGCACAGAGCCTTGCCTCACTGGCAGAGACGGTGAACGCGGTCTACGAGGGCTTGCCCCGGCGGCGGGAGGGTTTCCGCTGGGTCATAGATAATGTACATGATACCCTTTGTTTTAACTGCGGGCGGCGGGAGACCTGCTGGAAGCAGGAATACACCGCCACCATGGCGGGCATGGAGGCGCTGCGCCCGCTGCTGGAACAGAATGGCAGCGTGGAGACCGCGCAATTGCCCGGGCAACTGTCCCGCTGTATCCACCCGGCGGCGCTGTGCGCGGCGGCGGGGCGCAGCTTTGCGCTGTACCGCAGCCGCAAGGAGGCGCGCATCCATTCCGAGGCCATGCGCACCGCCCTGACCGAGCAGTACAGCGCTGTGGCCGAGGCGCTTGGGGTGCTGGGCGAGCAGCTGGGACGCCCCGGCGACCCCGAGCCCTATAAATCCGGCCGGGTGGCGGAGTTTTTCACCGGGCTGGGTGCGCCGCCGCAGGAGTGCGCCGTCACGCTGGACGACCTTGGCCGCACCCATGCCGCTGTTACGCTGCCGCGCACCCGGTTCACCCCGCAGGAGCTGGCAGCGCTGGCGGGGGAGGTGGGGCATATCTGCCGCCGCACGCTGGAAGTGCCGCAGGTGCTCTCCTGCAAGGGCATGACCACCCTGCTGTTCAGCGAGCGACCGGCGCTGCGGGCGGTGTTCGGGGCGGCAAGCGCTGCCGCACAGGGCGAGGTTTCCGGCGATGCGGTGCAGCAGTTCTGCAGCCCTACGGCGGCGCAGATGATCTTATGTGACGGCATGGGCACCGGCCGCCCGGCGGCGGTGGACGGCAATCTGGCGGCAGAGC